>Ga0315285_10007237_pt1 | contig 11400 bp, 12 predicted proteins | sample YL17G09_36_MG_FD_203698 | JGI IMG/M metagenome (GOLD analysis project Ga0315285, IMG submission 203698) | Sediment microbial communities from Yellowstone Lake, YNP, Wyoming, USA - YL17G09_36 | ecosystem: Environmental > Aquatic > Freshwater > Lake > Sediment | place: USA: Wyoming | collected... | reverse complement strand
ACTTGATCCCGAGCTTTGTCTTTTTCAAATTGATCTGACACCCTTCGCCGGCATCGAAGAGATAAAGCTGCCCTTGAAGCCTTACCACTACGGAGGTAAGAAACCGTCCGGGCATGGGCATCATGCCACCTGACCCAAGAAGCACACACTCCATTTTATGCCTATTGCATCATTGACGAAGAGCGACCAGGATTGAACCTTTATTGAAGGTTGACCGGGCACTGATTAATATTTTTCATTGCTGAAAACGAAGAATTATTTTGGTCTCTATCCTGTAGATTCCTGATTGGAATATACCTATTTTATGTAAATTGGTCAACTGAAACTTTTATTTGCCATCAATAAAATCAAACACTTATAAATCGGAAATTTGGCAAAATCAGGCTTTTTCTACAGACCCGTTAGCCCCATGAGGGATGTATTGCTTGTTCTCTTTTAGCACTGATATTGTTGGGTATTGACATATCTAAAGACAACACGTATATTATACGTGTATAAATTGGAGGTTCTCAATGCAAAAGAAGTTGACCATAACCGTGGATGAGGAAGTTTATGCGGGCCTCCATAAAACCATTGGTGCTCGCAAAATCAGCAAGTTTGTTCAAGAACTGGTGCGCCCACATGTAGTACGCCCCAATCTGGAATCGGCCTACGCCCAAATGGCAAACGACAAAAATCGAGAAGAGGAAGCCATAGAGTGGGCAGAAACCACTTTTAAGGACATCGCCCATGAAGCGGGGTGAGGTCTGGTGGGTTAATTTTGATCCTTCTATTGGCGGAGAAATTAGAAAGAAGCGCCCCGCTGTCATCGTTAGTAACGATGCTTCAAATAAGTTCCTCAATCGAGTTCAGGTTGTTCCTCTAACCAGCAAGACAGATCGCCTGTATCCCAGTGAGGCGTTGGTTATATTTGATGGGAAAGAAAGTAAGGCCATGGCCGATCAACTGGCGACTGTAAGCAAGTTGCGACTATTTAAGCGTGCTGGCATTCTTTCAGAAGAAGATATGCGCAGGATTGGTGAGGCGATCAAAATACAATTGGGTATTTATTGAAAGCTGACCAAAAAATCATTCCAGCGGAGGATAGCCGCTCCTGATCTTAATCGTTAGCCATTCTTTCAGTCAGTAATCATCAACCTCCCGAACTTTATCGAGATGAATAGGTAGATGGAAGCGTCTGTTACGAGCTTAACAGTACCTGTCAAATCAAATCTTGGTTATCACAAATAAATAAGCCAGAGCCTCAAAAACATAACACTTTAGCTCTTTGAAAAGTTTCTTTGTCTGTCATTCCCGCGTAGGGGGGAATCCAGAATGGTTTCCAAAGAAACTGGATTCCTGCTTTCGCAGGAATGACAAACCCGTTAGACGCCCTATTGGGTGTGGTTTTTCGAAAGGCTATAGAGAAAAAAATTCTCTTGTCTCCCCATTTCCCTATCACCTTATCTCCCCATTCACTTAGGGCTTTCCTGGCCTCCCACCACCAATTCCGGAATTCTCAAGGTGGGTTGGGCACTGGAGACCGGAACCCCTTGCCCATCCTTTCCGCAAGTTCCAATACTGAACCCGAGATCATCGCCCACCCTATCGATCTCTTTGAGGATCTGAGGTCCATTACCCGTGAGAATTGCTCCTCGCACCGGTTCTCCCACTCTTCCTTTTTCAATCAAATATCCCTCACTCACTTCAAAGACAAAATCTCCATTGACGGTATTGACCTGCCCTCCGCCCATTTTCTTAACAAATAATCCCTTTTCTACAGAACGAATGATCTCTTCAGGTTTCGTCTTCCCCGGAACGATCAGGGTGTTGCTCATCCTGGGAATAGGCTTGTTTTGGTAAGACTCTCTTCTTCCATTTCCGGTGGATTCAACTCCCTCCTTCAAAGCGGTGAGCCGATCGTAAAGATACCCTTTCAAGATTCCCTCCTCAACCAAGAGTGTCCTTTGAGAGGGGGTGCCTTCGTCATCGAATACATAAGAGCCCCGCTTTTGAGGGAGAGTGGGATCGTCCACCACCGTAATCAGTGGGGAAGCCACTCTCTCTCCAATCTTCTTCGAATAGACAGAGAGACCTTGTTGAGCTAAATCTGCTTCCAGACCATGGCCAATGGCTTCATGGATCATTGTGCCTCCGGCCTCGCTTGATAAAACAACAGCCATTCTCCCCATGGGAGCCTTTCTCGCTGAAAGCATGAGGAGGGACCTCTTTGTCGCCTTCTCGGCGACTCCTTCTGGAGGATAGAGATCGAAAAGTTCAAAACCCATCGTCCCGCCCACGGGCTCATATCCGGTCTGGATCAAATCCCCTTTTGCAGAAACGACCTGGACAGAAAAGACTGTCCCTACCCGCTCTCCTTCTGCTAAAATTCCTTCTGAATTTGCTATAGAAAGAATCTGACTCACATCCCGATAGAGGACCTTTACCTGTCGAACATGAGGATCGAGTCTCCTGGCGACATCGTTTGCCCGTTTGACAACTGAAACCTTCTCCCCAATGGAAATATCTTTAGGATTTCTCTCAATTGGGAAAGAAGATTTTCCAATGAGAGGGTTTGAAAGAGAGGCACAAGAGGGATGGGTGATGTTGATCACACTTTCCTCTCCATTTTCTTTTACGACACGGCTTATCTTCGAAGCTAAATCGATGAGAGCTTCTTCAGTGATCTCATTTGTAAAACTGTAAATCGTCTTTCCGCCAAAAAGGACTCGAAGACCCACTCCCAAATCCAGACCCGAAATCACTTTCTCTATTCGATCCTCTTCACAAACGATGGCGATCGAACGGGTCTGCTCAAAGTAAAGATCTGCAAATTCCCCTCCGTTTTTCAAAGCCTCTTTTAAAATTTTTTCGTATGGAATTTGATCTGTCAATTTGTTCACCTGACTCAAATTTAATAATGTCAAATACCAAAGTTTCCTGAACTACGTAGAGTTCAGGACTAATCATGAACCTTACATGGTTCATGGCAAATTTCAAATCAAATCCAAAGTGTAACTCAACCCTTCAGGGTTGATTCAAATCAAGGCTAAAGCCTTGAGTTACAAACTTTGACATTCATTTGACATTTGGATTTTGACATTGGGATTTAGACAAATTTTCTATTGGGATTTCTCTTCGGAGGCCTTCTAAAACCTCATCGACATCCTTTTCCCACCCCGGAGCCACCATCAATTCCACAACTGCTTCGTGAGGATCTTTGGTTCTTACGACAGCCATCCCTTCATACGATTCGATGATGAATTTGAAATAGGCAATATCCTTCCGATGGAGTCTGAAATATCTGGATTGGGTATCCATCCTTCTTAGTTCGGAATTCGGATTACGGATTTCGGAATTAAAAACATTTTGAATTAACTCCGCATTCCGCACTCTGCATTCCGCATTGATCATCCTTTTGAATTTTTAATGAGGGTTCCTTTGACATCCCCAAAAAGAATGACATCCTTGATCGTCCCTTCCATGGGGTAAAGTTCTTTTGACAACCATCCCTCAATGAGGCCCTCTTTTGAATGAGTAATCTCTGGATCCAAAAAAAGTTTAACGTAAAAGTCCTTTCCATCTTTAACCTTCTCAGATCTTTTCCTCTTCTCCTCTTCCTCTTTTCCAGCCACCCTCACCTCGTAACTGGAAGAACCCTTTCGTGGAAAGGTGGCCACCGTATATTTTCTTCCCCTTTCGATCTCTCCATAAACACCATAACGAAAATTATAAGAGGCCGTAAGGAAATCGTCATAGACCATTCCTGGAGGAATCTCCTCCTCGGACCTCTCCATTTCCCCATCCTTTCTTCGCCTTAATTGAATCCACTTTCTCTTCTGATAATCGAAGGAGTGGATTCTCCTCCTCAACTTACTGCCGATCTTCACATCCTCTTCGAAGGACAAGGACCTGAGGCGTTTTCCTTCATCAATTTCTTCCATCGTAGAGCGATAGGTATCCACCCGGTACCGAGTCACCCATCCCAAGACTCCTAAGGTTTCGGCCTGAAGAGTGGCCATATAATGACCTTTTTTCTCCATCTCTGTAAAACTCAGCTTCCCCAAGGCTGCTCTTTTAAAAAACCAGAATCCAATTTCGTAGACGAGTTCCTCTCCTTTAAAGAATTCGGCGATGGTGCTCTCTCCTCTATCTCTTGAAGGAGCGGAAAGATCTGCTATTGTCTCCCGAACATAGAAGGACAAGGAAAAGAGGAAAGGTAGTCCCAAAAGCCATCGAAAAAAATATCTTCTTGTAAGGTGATAAGTTCGGAGTTCGGGGTTCGGAGTTCGGGGTAATTTTTTAAAGCAAAAAGCATTTAGAAAATTTTTTAAAACCTCCAAACTAATCACTCCCAACTCCTAAGTTTTCTTTCTTAACTCCGAACTAAATCCCCCTTCGGGGGGATTAGATATGCAGTTCAATCACATCACCCTCATTGACCTGGTGATCCCGCTTGACCATCTGTCCACCAAATTTTCCAGAGCCCCAGATCTTTGCATATCGAAGTTTAGCAAAGAAGTCCTTATGGATAGAGAGGGCAACATCCCCCACAGTACTTCCCTTCTTGAGGACAACGGGTTCTGTAAGTTCGGGCTCCTCTCCAGGAGCCTTCGTATAGACCCGGATGATGCCGAGGAGTTGATAGACCTCCTTTTTCAATTCTTCACAATTCATTCCTTCTTTGGCAGAGACGGGCAAGATGGGAAAGGTGTCTTTGAAACGAGTCTCGAATATCCGGTATCCTTCCATTGTATTGCTGACATCGCATTTATTTCCGAGGAGGAGGGTCTTTTGAGAACCCCATCCCCCCTCAAGTGAGGGAATTGGCCCCTTCCCCACGATCTCTATTTTCATCTGTTTCAACTCCTCCTGAAGGATCTCCATCTGGAAGACAGGGTTTTCGGTAAGGTCAATGATGAGAAGGAGAGCATCCGCATTGCGAATGAGGTTCGATAGCCCGGGTTCGATATGATCCAATTGAATAGGCGGGGTGTCCACCAATTGAATCTGAATATTCTCAAACTTCATCATGCCGGGAATGGGCTTCTGGGTAGTGAAAGGGTATTCGGCCACCTCAGAAAAGGCATGAGTGACTTGAGAGAAAAGGCTCGATTTGCCAGAATTGGGAAGGCCGAGAAGAACCACTTGAGCGGCCCCCTCTCTTTTAATGGTATAGGCCTGTTCTGCCCTCCCGATCGTGGGCTTTCTTTGGAGTTCCTCCTTCAATTTGGCCATACGGCTCTTGAGCTGGGCCCGAATTTTCTCAGTTCCTTTATGCTTGGGGATGATGGCCATCATGATCTCGAGGGCCTTGATCTTCTCTGGGATGGTCTTGGCCTGTTTGAAATTGGCCTCTGCCTCTAAATATTGGGGGGTTAGATTTGCTGGCATAACCTTAACACTCGACCTGTTCGGAATTTATAGAACCTATCGATAGCACAACCTTCATCTTACGGAATGTTGGAATATTGGAAAAATGGAATAATGGTTTTCTTAAAAACAAAGTCTCTTTTTCATCATTCCATCATTCCACTATTCCATTATTCCAGCAATGTACTATAGCTTATAAATCTTTTCATCCAAAAAAATTTTCAAAACCCCGGGGTCGAATTGTGTTCCCTTGCATTTCTCCAATTCCATCAGGACATCTTGAAGGGGCATCATCCCCCGATGAGGCCTCGCACTGGTCATCGCATCGAACGCATCTGGAATAGCGATGATCCTTGCCTCAAGAGGAATGGCCTCACCCACCAATCCATCCGGATATCCACTCCCGTCGAAATGCTCATGGTGATGACGAATCATGGGAATCTTATCCTTAAAAAAATCGATCCCTTCCACAATCTTTACACCGATCAATGGATGTTCTTGAATGTATTGATACTCTTCGGAGTTCAGGGCACCCGGCTTCTGGAGGACTTCGTCCTTGATGCCGATCTTACCGATGTCATGAAGGAGCGCTCCATATTCCAGACTCTCCAGCCGATCTTCGGTAAAACCAAATTGAAAGGCGATCTTCAAACTCATCCTTGTCACTCGATCGGAGTGCCCTCGAGTGTAAGGGTCTTTTGCATCGATCGCCTCTGCAAGAACCTTAACCGAATCTAAATGGGCCTTCTTCAAGATACGGTAAGCCTGTTGAAGTTTTGCAGTCCTCTCCTCCACTAATCTCTCAAGATGGCTACGGTAGGCCGAAATCTCCTCTTCCAGCCTCTTCTTCTCCAAGGCCTTTTTGACACTGAGGATCACCAAATCCAAGTCAGCCGGTTTGATGATGAAGTCATAAGCTCCGAGTCGCATGGCCTCCACTGCCAAATCGATATCTGGAAAGGCGGTAACCATGATCACCATCATGTTTGGATTTGCTGCTTTGACTCTTTTTAATAACTCGATGCCATCCATTTTGGGCATTTTGATATCAGAAATGATGAGGGAAAAAGGATGTTTATAAAAATATCGGAGGGCCTCTCTCCCATCGTTGGCTGTGACACAGGCATACCCTTCTCTGGTCAGCCTTCGAGCCAAGATACTACAGATCACCTCTTCATCATCGACAATCAGTATTCGATCTTCCAAGAATACCCCCTTTTCTAACCTCCCTTCATCGTTAATAAAAATAATATATCATTTTATAAGAAATTCCTAAACAGTCAACCATTGAGTATATTATATTGCCATTATGGTTTTTGTGATATGACTTGTAACCGGAACCTTTTTTTGTTATTTCAAATAGAGAGGGAATTTTAAAGAGAAATGAATTTGAAAGGGAAAAGAATGGGGTGGAAATTAAACCGAACAATAAAGTTAATGGCAAGTGAAATTCTGTTTTTTCTCTTTGTCTGTTTCCTTTTCTTACCCCCATCAGAGGCAGGGCTCAAAGAACAGGTTTTCGAAACGGTCTTGCCCAATGGTCTGAAAGTCATCTTACTTGAAAATCATAAAGCTCCTTTAATCACCTTTCAGGTCTGGTATCGTGTGGGTTCTCGGAATGAGGAATGGGGAAAGACAGGCCTCTCCCACATGCTCGAGCATATGATGTTTAAAGGAACAGTGAAGGTTGGTCCTGAAGAGTTTTCTCGAATCATCCAAGAGAATGGGGGAAATGACAACGCCTTCACTTCTTATGACTACACAGCCTACTTTGAGAATCTCAGTGCAGACCGGGTCCAGATAGCACTCGATTTAGAATCAGACCGGATGCAGAATCTCATACTTCGAGAAGAGGACTTTCGGACGGAAAGAATGGTAGTGATGGAGGAAAGGAGGCTACGCACCGAGGATAACCCCCAATCTGCCCTGACTGAGCAAGTCTTGGCTACTGCATTCCAGATTCAGCCTTACCGATGGCCCATCATTGGTTGGATGGAGGATATTGCCCGTTTTACTCTTGAAGACTTGAAGACCTATTACAAAACTTATTACAACCCTGTCAATGCCTTTCTTATGGTCGTGGGAGATTTCAAGAAAGAGGAACTTCTCCCTAAAATCGAAAAGGCCTTTGGTTCATACCCAAAAGGAGCAACACCTTACCAGGAAAAAGACAAAGACCCTTCTCAGATCGGAGAACGAAGAATCTTTGTAAAGAAGGAGGCACAACTTCCTTATCTTGTGATGGGGTATCACGTTCCAAACCTCCGCGAGCAGGATGGCTATGTACTGGAGGTGATTGCAGTGATCCTATCGGGTGGAAGAAGCTCCAGATTCTACCAGGGCCTCGTACGGGAGAAAAGGCTTGTGCTCAGTGCCGACGCAGACCATTCCCTTCTCTCTCGGGATCCGAGCCTCTTCTACCTTTCCGCAGATCTTCTCCCAGACAAAGAAGTGGCTGAGGTGGAGAAGGCCTTAGATCAAGAAATGGAACGCTTACAGAAAGAGCCCATTGGGGAGCGGGAGCTGGAAAAGGCAAAGAATCAACTGGAGGCCGCTTTTCTTTATGGACAGGATTCTCTCTTCTACCAGGCCATGCTCCTGGCTCAGCATGAGATCTCTCTCAATTGGGGAGCCGTTGATGATTATATTCCCTCTATTCGAAAAGTCTCAGCAGAAGATATCCAGCGCGTGGCCAAACAGTACCTTATCCCGGACAACCGGACTGTTGGGATTCTCATCCCCCTCCCACCGAAGGAGGGAAAACCAGTACCTATGGAGCCTTCCATAAAAGAAAGAATGGTCAGATAATAAAGCTCAAAGCTGAAAGCTCGAGGCTCAAAGACTATGATGAGTTCAAAGTTCCTGCTGCAGGGGCTGAAAGCTGAAAGTTAAAAAAACCTTGAGCTTTGAGCTAAAAATTAGCTTTGAACTTTGAGCTTAGAAAGCGAGATTTCATGAAACCCAAAACCCCAAGGATCTTGATCATTATCTTTTTTCTACTCTGGTTGACTATGCCGGACTTTCTCAAGGCCATGCCTCCGGTTCAAAGAACAGTCCTTCACAATCAGCTTGTCCTCCTTGTCTGCGAGGAGCACTCCCTTCCTTTTGTCACATTTCAACTGCTTATTAATTCGGGATCTCGAAAAGATCCTCCTGGAGAAGAAGGATTGGCATACCTAACAGCCCGAGGGCTTCTTTTGGGTACATCCAAACGCACGGTCAATGTAATCAATGAGGAACTGGATTTCATGGGTGCCTCGCTTAATGCTTCATCCGGTAGAGACTATTCCACTCTGAGCCTCCGGGTTTTAAAAAAAGATCTTGACAAAGGGATGGATCTCTTCATGGAGGTGATCACCCAACCCACCTTTCCTGAGGAAGAGATCAGGAGGGAGGTAGAGAAGACGCTGGCTTCCATCCAATCTGCAGAAGATCAGCCTGAAGAGGTTGCCGAAAAGGAGTTCCAGAAAACCCTCTTCCTCACAAGTCCATATGGACATCCGGTTGAAGGGACAAAGGAATCGCTTCCCCGACTCGCACGGGAGGCGCTTCTTAGATTTTACCGAGATTATTACCATCCCAATAATGTCATCCTAACGGTCGCAGGGGATATTACTACTGACGAAATAAAGAAGAAGTTTCTCCCCCACCTCGAAAAATGGCCGACAGCTAAGATTCCCGAGATGCCCTTTATCTCCGGATTTGCAAAAGAGCAGAAGATTGTAAAGATTGACCGGGCGATCACACAGGCCAATATTGTACTTGGCCACGCTGGAGTAAGGCGCAACAATCCAGACTACTATGCCCTCACTGTCATGAACTACATTCTGGGAGGTGGAGGCTTTTCCTCCAGATTGGTTGAGGAGATTAGGAACAAAAGAGGGTTTGCCTATTCTGTGGCAAGCTTCTTCGATCCGGGCAAGTACCCTGGTGCTTTTCAGATCGTTCTCCAGACGAAAAATGCATCCGCTCGCGAGGCAATCTCTCTCGCCCTTCAACAGATGGAGCGTATTCGAAAAGAACCTGTTTCAGAGAAAGAACTCGAAGGGGCAAAGAGATATCTCATTGGAAGTTTTCCTATGCGGCTCGATACCCAGGGAAAGCTGGCCAACTTTCTTTTACAGGTCGAATATTTTAGCCTAGGCCTGGACTATCCTGAGAAATATTCATCTTTTATTAGATCTGTCACCAGGGAAGAAGTGCTCCGGGTAGCAAGAACCTATCTCCATCCCGAGAACTATATCCTTGTGGTCGTTGCAAATCTAAAAGAAGCAGGTATGGATTGAAAGGAGGTTTCATTCATGGCAAATCCAGAAAAAGTTATTTTAAAGATTATTTCGGTCAAAGGAACGTGTGCTGCCGGACATCACGTAGGACAGGAATTTGATCTCAGCAAAGATTTTATGCTCGGACTATCCGGTGATCCTCGTGCCATATGCCCTTCAGCATTTAACGCAATCTTTCCATCATGGCGGGTGCTCCGACATGGGGGAGAATATCCCTGGGAAGAGGATAAAGATAAAGCGACCATCGCTTGCCCTGATGCATTAAACCCTGTGGTGATGGAACTCCGAAGGGTAAAAGAGTAGTCCAAAAATCAGTAAAGTTCACATTGACACATTTCTCTGCAATCGTTAAGATGAAAACTGATAATCTCCCTTCATCCAACTTTTATTAAAGGTGGAAGTATTTTCCCCTCCCTTTATTAAAGGGAGGTTGGGAGGGATTTTAGAAAGTTTTTCCCCGTCTAATACAACGCTATGACCGCAAAAAAAGAGTATTGGCAGATCAACACAGAGCGTATTGCCGATGAGATCCGTGCGGCCGCCTCAGAGGCACGCACCGAAGAAGATCTCAAGATGCGTGTTGAACCAATCCTAAGAAAATCTTTCAAGGACATTGGTATAGACATCGATATTGTTGCCTACGAGAAGGCTTTCTCAAAAGGCCCATAATTTGGTGGCTCAAGGGAAGGAGGTTGGAGAACTACAAAATGACCTAAATGAGGCAGTTCAAAAGTTATGGAATATCAAATTCTAACCCCCTCAGATCAAGAATATCCTAAACGCTTCCTTGAGCGTCTTGGGAATTCATCCCCAGAGCAAATCTTTCATCGGGGACCCTTAGATTTTCTTAAAAGGTTCTCGATGGCGGTGATCTCTGCGGATTCCATCAGCGGATTAGCCTTGATGGCTGCGAATCAACTGCTATTCACCATTCGTGAATACGATCTCAATATCATTGGCGGATGGCATTCAGTCATGGAAACAGAGATATTCCGCCTCGGCCTGTTCAGGAAAAATTTCACGGTGACTTTGTTCACTGCAAAAGGTCTGGAATGCGAAACCTTTGAATCGTTTCTCGAGACAAGATTTTATCCACCACTCCATGAGTTTCCAGAACGGGAGGAGTACTTCCACCGTGCAAGGGAAGGAAAATTATTGATGCTTTCCGTTTCTCCTCCCAAAGAGGCCAAGATGAAACGCCCCAATATTATAAACAGAAACTGGCTGGCTTGTGCCCTGTCAGATGTCGTCTTTGTCCCCTTCGCCGAGAAGGGAACCAAAACCCTTGCGTTGGCAAAGCGAGTTCTCGACGCTAAAATTCCTATTTTTACAACAGACCACGAGGATAATGACACCCTCCATCAATTAGGAATTCCTGGTTTTTCTCGGAAATCAGTGGGGGCCTACCTTGAGAAATTCGGGGCCCATCGGGCCCAACTATCAAAAGGAGGAGATGAAAAGATAATATTGAGTGAACGAACCCCTGAATCCGAAAATAAATCCCAAAAATTTCTTCAGGGAAAATTGAATTTCTGATATTAAAACCAAACTCCACCCTCACCCCAACCCTCTCCCGTCAAGGGAGAGGGAAAAAAGTCATCTTGATACATGGAAAGAAGTGAGATAATATAAAAAAGAGAATAAGAATAAAGTAGGAATGTGTCTGGAAATGTCCGGAAGGGAGGATCCATAATGAACGAAAAAGATCGTTTGAATGCTTTGGAGGTGGCTCTTAATAATGAAATGAGAGAGCGGGAATTCT
>Ga0315285_10007236_pt1 | contig 11401 bp, 17 predicted proteins | sample YL17G09_36_MG_FD_203698 | JGI IMG/M metagenome (GOLD analysis project Ga0315285, IMG submission 203698) | Sediment microbial communities from Yellowstone Lake, YNP, Wyoming, USA - YL17G09_36 | ecosystem: Environmental > Aquatic > Freshwater > Lake > Sediment | place: USA: Wyoming | collected... | reverse complement strand
CTTTAACTTCTTCAACTTCTTCAACTGGTTCAGTTACCGTTTCTTCAACACCATCTAATAGTTCATCTAACTTAGATTTAGACTCATTTCGATCTTCTTCCTCCCACTTGGCTTTACTATCTGTTAGCATATCAACCAATCTATCCTTGGTCTCACCTAAAAGTTCATCATGTTCACCAGTATTAAGTATATCAAGAAGTGTATCGATTTTAGATTCTTCTGCTACTGGTTCGATAGACTTTTCAGTTTCTACTTCATCATCAGCGAATAATGAGTCTAATTTTGATAAGTGACTATCATTTACTTCAATCTGTTCTGGTGCTTCATCTTCTTCGAATAACGACATAAGTTTATTTATTGGTTTAATTTTATACTTTAAAAAGTGGATATCCATAAGGTCACCAATTTCATTTGCTTCATATTTTAAGATGGCAGTACCATTAGCAGAGTCTTGTCTCATTTGAGAGTAAGATATCTTGCGTGGGTTCTCTTCATCATCACAATTTGATAGAATAATGTGTGTATCACAATTTTCTATAATTTCTTCTATGGCATAATGCTCAATTCCAGCAATTCTACCTGCTTTTTTTCTTTCAACCATAACAACACGAGTACCTGATATGGCATAGCTAAGATCGTCAAGGTTATATAGTTCTAAAACAACCTCTGCTAAGTCTCCTCTGCTACTTCTACCAAGCTTAAGCCCAGTATTAGCAACATCACGTAACTTATCGATTGCTTCATCTCTTTCTTCTGTCTTTTTATCACCATCTTCACCAAACATAGCGTCAATTTTAGCAAATGGATTACCCAAATTGCTCTGTAAGTTCTTCGATGCTCCTTGATTTTGAGTGATTCCCAATGCAGCTTGTAATGCTTGTGCTGGTGTTTGAGTAGTACCAGTCATAGATGTCGATCCTGATATATTTGGTTTGAGTATTGTTTTAGCCACAATAGTGTGTGGTTGTGTGTTACCATTTGTAACAGATGTATTACCGACTTGTTCAACTAAGAACCATTCAGTATCTGCACCGTTTGCATCATGAAAAATATCAGTTGATTCAGCATCACGCAGAGCTTCTTTAAGCCACTTTTCTTTATTCAAGTCTTCAAAATAGCCCTCAGCAGATTTTTCAACTTCAGCAGTAAGCGAACCGTCAGATTCAATTGTGATATTAAACATTATACCTTCAAGTAAGCGATCTCCAAAATCATAACCATCTACCTGAGCGGTCATTGTCTTGTTACCATTATCATCTTCAAAGTGGGAGTATTTTTTGTTGCTCATATTGTTTGGGTTAGTTGTAATTTAAGTTAATATACAAATATACGGAATTATTAGCAATTCAGCAAGTTTTTATTTAGTTATTTTGTCTATGTTATAGTCCCTGATATCTTCTTCAAGAAGTGCATAAAACTGCTGGAAAGTTAAGTCGGCAATTGATTTAGGATCATCATTGACCTTACGATGTAATATATTATCGTTGGTATAAACAGTAAATCTATTATAATAAGTTTCTTTTAAAGAGGAGAACTTATCAGTATATCCAAAGTAGGTCTTACCTGGTGTCCAATTAATATCTGGTATTAAGTCTGTTGTCCAATGTCCCACAAAAATGAAATCAAAATGTGGTTCATAAATCTTGAAATCAGATGATATTATTGAACCATCACTTCCAAGTTGTTTGATATTCTCTCTATCGATAGAGCTATGAATGTTATACTTATTGAGGTTAACATCGTCTAATAGAAGTGTCTTGTTTGCACGTGTTAGTATATTTAAGATATTATATTTAAGTTGCTGTCTGACCACACCCGTACTAGCAGATGTTAAGTTATCAGCAAAATTAATCAAAGTGACCTTACCTATAAACATTGTTGACTATTGGGGACTCGAACCCCCTTGTACAGCTTATCGTATTTAATATACGCAGTGTTGAACCTTTGCCCTAGAATAGTCAAAAAAAGAGGGACCATAAGTCCCTCTTTAAATTTGAGTCTACTAATTACTTAGTAGTTTGACCAGGCTTGTTGATCTTCTTGATGGTCATTAACACATCTTTGAATTCAAGCATGAAGCCCTTGATTTTCTTGTCACCCACATCAACTGTGTCAAGTAAGTGTAACAAGTAACCTGTTAATTCGTCTTCACCAACGGTTTTTAACCATTTAGCAGAGTTAACTAACTGCTTCTCTTTAAGCGTTCTGATGTCAATCTCTTTGAAAGAGGCGATAAGCTCAGAGTTCTTATCACGGTTATATTTTTTCAACTCGTCTTTGATGTCGTCGAAACGATCAAGTACGTCTTTGATATTGATTTTAATCATATCTTCGCAGTATTGTACGAATTTAAGAGCAGAGTTACCAATGTATGACCCAGCTACTTTCTGTACCAAAGGTAAGAATTGGCTTGCTGGAGCATTCGCACCGAAGTTAGCTTCGATGAAGTCAGACAAGAAAGTCCAAGAACGTGGTGTAGCAAATGCTTTCACTCCTTCTGGTGCTTCTTGATAAAGTCTTTCAGGATTTAACTTGATATAAGACACAATTGTTGGGTGAACATTGTCTTTAGCGAAGTTCTCAATCCACTCAGTTACAGATAAACTGTGTTTGTAGTGAATTAAACGGTTGTTTAACGCGTTATCGAATTCTTCAACGTCTGTTCCATCTTCTTCACCTAAGTTACCAGAACACATCATTAAAACGTCTTTACCGAATTTGAATTCAGTACCAATACAACGCTCAAGTAAGATTTGTAAGGCAGCGTTACGAACTGGTAACGAAGCACGGTTCAACTCTTCAAAGTGAATGATTGTTGGCTTTTCATTAGATTTAATAGCCCATTTCGGAACAGCGAAATCTAAAACCTTCATTTCCTGTCCATTAACAGTAATGCTGGTTAAGTTAGGGAATAATCCTACGTCAGTTTCGTCAACCATAGATAAACGAATATCCATGTAGTTATAACCCATTTTATCAGCAATAGCACGAGCGATTGCAGATTTAGCAACACCAGGTTTTGCGGTGATGTAAAGTACACCAGATTTACCTCTCATAATAGAGAAATATAACTTTTCTTTTTCAGAAAGGGTGTTAAATTTGTCCGCGTCGAAAAACGCTGATTTGTCTTGTTTGTTTGTCATATTCTATTTCAGTTTATTGTTTATATATACGATTTAATTGTATTAAAGTTTTAATGTTTTTTGAAATCTTTATTCAGTCGAGATTTTATCTCATTTTTTCAATTTCAAATTTCAATACTACAAATATAGTACTAATTTGTATCACTCCAAAAAAAAGTTACCATTTTTTAAGTTTTATAAGTAGGATATACCAACCAGCACATAAAAGTAGCGTCTGCATCATTTTTAGTACTAAAATCTTAATACCAAATAGTGGTAATAGACCAAATCCCGCAGATGTGAAAAATAAAATAGTCGATAAGTTCTTTCTCTTATCAGATATTAACCAATCGTTCATCTTCTTGAATTTTTTCTTGGTCTTTGAAACAACATTAGCTGTAAATACTTCATCAATGTTTTGATCTCGCTCTTGTTGTGAGTGACATTTATCACACATACCACGAGCATGCTCTCTTTCTATTTTTTCTACAAGCGTATGTGTCAACGTTGGATGGTTAAAATTTAATAAATCAACTCTACAAACCTTACATAGGTTACTTTCTTTGCTTCTACGCTTTAATTTACGAACCATTATTGGAAAGTAAATAAATACCATCACCAATGATACTAATATAATTATTATATCAAAAAATATAGTAAACATTAACTTAAAAGGTTTAATAAATCATCTAATTGACTTTCCCTTTCTTTAGAAAGCTCTTCAAATACAGTATACATATACTGCTTATCGGCGTTATTCTCGTTTTTAACAGTAACATATAGAAACCCATCACTATTAACGTGTGAACCACTCACGTCATATATTTTACCAGGTATTAATAATCCATCACCCGGTACATCTTTACACTTCAGCTTAGAACCACGTTTAATAACCGTTAATATCTTAGCTCTGATTGATTCAGTAACCTTATTGCTAAACTGACTAACATTAATTCTTGATATCTCATCAAAGTTAATACTATCAGTAATTTTATTTATTAAATCTTCAGTTGCATCAATCTCCTTCTGTGTATAAATATAATCAGATGGCACCAATGTCTGTAAATACCACTTAGCATAGACATTGATATAATAGTTATCATATTTAACAAGTGGATTGTTTAAAAGATAGCCTTGTATTCCTTTAAGAACATCGGTATTCCTCCAAAGTGATTGATACTTTCTAAGTGATTGACGGCTATTCATCATGTGTTGAAATTGCTTCTCGCTCTTAGCTGTTACCGTCTTAACAAAATCTGAGCGTGTATTTTTGATTACAATAGGTTTCAATTCCTTCCAAGTTAGTGGGACTAGAGCAGTTAGATATATTTCATCTTGTGTCTTATCCTTCAACCACACATAGAAGTTTTCAAAGTCGTGTAGCCTCATGTTATTGATTAGCTCTCGGTCAACTTTAACACCTGTGAGATGTTCTTCAAATCCTGGTATCTGTTTGCGCAGTTTATCCAGCGTTTCGATGTTTTTCTTAATTGTTTCGATATGATTAGCCATAGAAATACAAATATAAGAAATATAATTGATAAAACCAAATTCTTTCTACTTTTTTAATATATAGATGATTATGCAGATTTTTAATTATTTAGAGTTTATTAAAGAAGCACTTATTGACTATGATCAAGATTTAATTCGCATATTTTCTAAATTAACCAGGCATCACGATAAAGATGTATCTAGCGTAGCATATAATCTAATAGATATATGTCACACTGAAATAGATTCTAGAACACTGAGGAATACAGAATATAAATTTAAACTTGGTTCTACCGATCAATCTATCTCATTAGACGGTAAGAATGAAATCAAAGTTGGTAGACTTATTGGAATTCTACTTCCTAAAGTACCAGATCACATCAAAGGAAAATTTACGTCAGCTTTTATGTCAGCATCTTTACCACCAGAACAAGAAAAAGATGAATTTGAAATAATAACAGGCAAAGATATCAAAGAATACTATAGTTCAAATAATTGCACACTAAAGGGCACATTAGCATCATCTTGTATGCTTGATGCCGAAGACATTTTAGATATCTACTGTGAAAATCCAGAATCAGTATCATTATTAGTCTATAAGTCTGAAGGTGATGATAAAATATCAGGTCGTGCTATTCTATGGAATCTAGATAATAATCAAAAATTGGTTGATAGAATATACTATGCATCAGACGATATCATTGATAAGTTTATAAATTGGGCTAGAGAAAAAGACTACTTATTTAGAAGGTATCAAAGCACTGAGAATAAAACAATTATTGATAAATCAGGTAATGATCATAAAGATGTTACTGTTAAGTTGAAAAAGTTTAATTTCTTTTCTTACCCATATCTTGATACAATGTGCTTTTTAGATATGACTGATGGTACATTAAGACAAAAGTTAAGTGGTAAAGAGAAATTATACTATCATTTAAATCATACTGGTGGATTCTTTGATGCAGTAGACAATGGTGCATTTCGAGTATTAGCTGATTATGTCGGTTCTCCAATTGGTCTACTCAGAAGACGAGGAGCTACATTAATTGATATCTATACTAACCAGTCCGATATGGAATCATTAGATAATGCGATATCAACTTGGGCTGTTAAATCCGCCAAACAAATGGAAGTAGATGTTAGAAACTATTATTATGAAAATTCAGAAGAGTATGATATTAATTTTGCTAATTATATACCTAAAAAATTACCACAGAAAGTACTTAAACAAGTTGTTGATAAACTTATTGGAGATTTAAAGCACCCGGAATCACCCAATGCTATAAAATATTTCAATATTATATCTAATGATTGTGTAGACAAAATAAAACCAATATTAAAGGAATCATATGAATTTATTATGAAAACAGTATATGATGAAGAAGATAGAGAGAGATTAATAGCCAGATTTGGCTCGTTAAATTTAGATGATAGTTCAAAATTATCTGAATATATAAGGAGTATCTATACACTTATAGAAAGACGCAGCAGTGCAATGAATAGCATCGTTAATTTGACAAGGGAAAGAGTAATACCATTTTTTGAGGCGGAAATACAATCGAATAGTGAGCTAATAAATGAGATGTGCACAAGAGGTGATTCTTGGGTATTTGATGGTGCGGTAAATTGGCCCAATTTGGTGACAGATCTTGTAGAAGAACAATGGACATCAACTGAAAAAATGTTTAAAATGTTGTATTTTGCTGATATGTCAACCAGCATCAAAGTAGGTGATATAGAGTATCTATTGGGTGAGTATAAAGAAAGACGTTAATTATTTATAATTGAACTCAAAGTGTAGAAAACCATGTAAAGATATTTATATATAAATGAAAAATATTCATTTATGAATAAGCATTGTGTTTACTTTCATATAAATAATCTTGTGGTTTTCTATGTAGGTATTGGAAATTACAAGAGACCATACTCTAAAAGGTCTAGGTCACAATTTTGGAAAAATGTAGTAAAAAAATATGGATATACTATCGATATAATACACACCGAATTGACTTTTGAGGAAGCATGTGAATTGGAAGTATATTATATCAATCTATTTGGTAGATTAGACACGGGAACTGGCACTTTAGTAAACCTAACTGATGGTGGTGATGGTTCAATCGGTTATAAACATAGCGATGAGTCTAGAAATAAAATTAGAGAAAGTTGGACTAAGTATAGAGGATTTGAGTTACCGGAAAATGCAGAAGAATATAAAAGAGAATATCAAAAGCACTATACTAGAAAGTATAGAGAAAATGCAGAGGTTAAAATAAAATATAGAAAATATACCAGAGATAAATATCACAATATGAGTGATTCAGAAAAAGAAGAGCATAAGATTAAAAAAAAGACGTACAGGGATAGTTTATCTGATGAGCAGAAAGAGAAAAATAAAGAATATCATAGAAAATATAAAAAAGCTATGTCAGCTGAACAAAAAGAGAAACAGAGGAAGAGAAATAAAGAAAATATGAGAAAAAAGAGACTAGAAAAGAAACTACCGCCATTTATTTTGAATTCTACGTCTTAATATTTCACCAGGACTTAATTCTTTATCATCAACAATCATGTCAATTCTAGCATTTCGTTCCTCTATCATTTCTTTGATTTCATCATCTTCGTCGACTTCATCATCAAAGGTATCACATACCTCACCATCTTCATTTTCTCCCTCACCATCAGATGAGCAATAACCATCTTCTGTTTTACCACTTGCATAATCGTAGTAAGAACAACTATCACCATTGAAAAATTTACACTGACACATATTACTTTCTATTAACGGGTTTTCTATATTTCGGCTTTGGTTTGGCTATTAAGAAAGAAGGCTTCTTCATTTCTTTTAAGAACTTAACATTAATGAATATCGCGTAAATCCAACCATTCCAAATAGCATATAAATTTTTAGAACCTAGTATTCGTAGGTCACCATTGATGTATAGCTTTTTGATATTCTGAATATTCATTATTTCTTCTTTTCCTTGAAGTAGCTAATTATGCTATTAGTTTTCTCTTTACTATACTCATAAGCTACATTAATTTTCTCTTTGGCTACAGTAGCCTTCTCTTTAGTATAATTATAAGCCTTTGGTACTTCTACCTTAGACACACAATAAATACTATTTAATGTTTTAATATCTTCTTTAATCTCTTTATAACTTGGTAGATTATTAGCCACCATTCTGATTTGCATTGCACTGTAAATTGATACACAGATGGATAATACGAATAATATTCCTAATGCAACAACGGCAATTTGCAATCGCTTAACCTTTCTCTCTATTGGTGTATTTGTAAGTGGATTTTCCATATCATTAAAGCGATTTAAGTGTTTCATTTTAAAATTTATAGTTTTTTGTGGGTTTTCTTACTTTAATTTGTGATTTAGTATTGTTCTTCTCAGATACGCCTAATTCTAGTCTAGCATTCTTTCTTTTCATCACAAGACCTTCGATCATATCAATAGGTGATAATCTTTCATATAGAGTTTTAAAGTCACCTTCATAGCTTTTCATACGATAGATATTATCTGAAATTTTGTAAAGATATTCCTTCTCACACTCTACTTTACCATATAAGTCATCCAATAGAATTATACGCTCACCAAATGTTTTACCAACAAGATAATCAGATTCAAATGTCAGAATATCAAATATGGCAAGTTTATGATTAAATGTTTGATTTTTCTCGTCTTTCTTACTTTTGTTTAAGTATTCACCATTCATTACCTGCCATTGTCCGTTTTTAGACTTATACAAGTTAGATATAATCTCTTCTTTGGAGATTTGAAAGTTGGTAAGTGGTTGATTATGACGGTTCATAATACGCACATCTTCACCATTTGTGAATATGACGCAATTTGAACCATTAAGTTTGGGCTGTGCTACCATCGTAGCATTGTCATAAGTATTTATCTCAGTGACAGGTATAGCGTTCTCTGGGCGAGGCGGAAATAAATATCTAAATTTATCGTATTTAATCATAGTAATGCAAATATACGGACTTTTTAGGTAAAAACCAAAAAAATTCGCTATCTTACTACTTCAGCTTCTCTATAACCTCAGCACGCTTATCTGGGAAGAGAATCATATATGTTTCTATTGGAGAATAGAAGTTCTCACGTCTTGGTAAACTATCGGGTGTCAATTCTGATAAGTCAATACCTTGTTCAATCTTCTTAGAAGATGTGATAGTACAAGGTAAGCATCGTGAATCTAATGCTATAACACGCTTGGTATAACCTATTGATTTTAATTCTTTATAAATGTCTGATTTTTCAGTTAATTTGTTTCGATATTCAGCTAAGGCATAATATCTAAGCCATTGTATCTCATGATCCACCAATCTATCTAATTGTTCTTTTGTCATTTGTATTTCTTTGTTAGTTTCCAGTTTTTAAAGGCTCCATTAGAGTTTGTTTCTCTTACTCTCACCCATTCAAACGGAGTTTCTAGTTGTTCTAATTTTTCTTGTCTTATTAATGCTCTAATGTCATTTGAAAAGCCATCATTGAAGCAATTCTCTATTCCCGTATTACCATAATAAATATTATTATGTGTGCTGTGTTTATAAACAATAGTTTGTCCTCTATCATTTATAACGATGTCACCAATTCTAATGAATTCGATAGCACCAATACCTCTATTAGATCTAACTATATCACCTCTTTTCATTATTTACTATTTGCTAGACCAACTACACCCGATATAGTAAATACTATACCAACACTTAGCATGATTGCTCTTGTTTGTTGCCAAAATGGCTTTGTTGTATATGTAAAGTTATATGGATTTCCCGGCTTTGGGTTTGCTTGCCACGTACCATAATTACCATCACCTTCTAATATTGATGCTGAAATAAATGCTAGACCACCCGCCATTAACGCGGCAAATCCAGCTTTACGATTGTCAGGGTTTCTATTATTATACTTCAACTTGAGGTCTATTCGATGCTCAAATTTATTGTAATTTTCGAATAGTGGTTGAATACTATCGTTTCTTGATGCTTGTATTGTTATTACGGTAAGCATTAACAGTATTGTTATTAGTCTTTTCATTAGAAATTGTGTATAAAGTTTAGTAAATAGTGATAGTCAGCTAAAATAACAAAGATTATTCCCCAGATACTACCATATATGTGAACATCATGTCCAACATTATCAGTATCTCTCTTATACATATACCAAGATATACCAAGATACACCAAACCGAAAACCCAAGCAGACATTGACACAGGAAGTAATATAAACATAAGCTTATTGAATGGTGCGAGCATTATCGCTGCAAATACTACCGCTGATACAGCACCCGAAGCGCCAATCGCTTCATATCCACGAAATCTTCTATTCTTGAAATAGTTAGGTATTAGTGAAGCTACTGCACCTGTTAAGTATAGTAAAATCAAACCAATAGCACCAATCTCCGACTCAACAATAGGGGCGAAGAAATATAGAGATATCATATTGAAAATCAAATGCATCCAGTCAAGATGAAGGAATGCCGAGGTTATAAACCGGTAATATTGTCTTTTATTCTTTATATCATAGGGTCGATATAAGAATTTATCAAAAACTTCGTGATGATCAAATGTATACCACGATATTAGAGTTGTAATTGCGATAATTATAAGTGTAGTCATTATTTCTTAATTTTGCTTTTAGGGTAAATACGATGTCTTCTAAATTTTGTCTCAACGGTGATCCACTCATCATCAACATTAGTCACAATACCTTCAATGCTATTATATGAACTAATACCCATTACTTCTGAACCACTAGCAATATTATCCCTGAAGGTTTTATATCGCTTAGTATCATATTTAATCATCATATACGCACACATGGCGAATATGCACGAAATCACTAAGATGGATACTATCACATCTAACGTGAATATTTTAGCTAAATCTTCAAACATTATATTGAGTTTTTATTGTTAAAAAATGTGTTAAATAGCCCTTTACTTGGTTCTAATATCTTCCAAGTCTTGATATTCTTATAAGCATACTTGAAGTTACCTAGCCCTTTAATAGAGTCTAGTAGTTCAGCATCAGTATAACCTAAACCTTTAGCAACCATCTGACGTTCAGAAGTAGAAATGTGTTGATATTTATCGGTTAGCATAATAGCAAAGGTCAATTTGGTCTCTACTGATTTAGAGTTATTAAACCCGTTAACCATTTCAATAGCCTCATTTGCTTCTGCTGTTAGTGGATTTCTCAACCACTCTGTAAATTGTCTTAGCTCTGTCATAGTGTTTATCTTTAGTAAGCGGTTTTTTTATAGCGTTCAAATAGTTCAAAATTCAAGTAGTCTTGTATCTTCAAATAAACCTTGTAATCAATACTAACTTGTACAAACCACTTCTTAATGGCTTCAACATCGTTATCATCAATACTTGAAATAGCATCGATTGTATATAAATCCTCTTTATCAAAGATACCATTGATACTTTCAAGCTTGTTTAATTGGTCTAAGTCATTACGACTGATATAAAATGATACTAGCATATTAGTTAAGTTTTAAAGTTGTTGATTTCTTACCCGAACCTAAACCACTTGTGATATTTACTTTATCAGCAGCAGCTTTTCCTGAGTTGTAAGCATCGTGAGAACCAATAGTTCTCTTTGATTTCTGAGTTCTTAATCTCATATTCAATTTAGCAAATTGCTCAGTAACAATAGCCATTTTATTGATAGGTACAATCGCAGTACAGTCGCTCATTTCAACAACCACGTTGTTCTTCATATCACGTAAACGTGCGTCAAGACGATTTACCATACCAATAGCA
>Ga0315285_10007233_pt1 | contig 11403 bp, 8 predicted proteins | sample YL17G09_36_MG_FD_203698 | JGI IMG/M metagenome (GOLD analysis project Ga0315285, IMG submission 203698) | Sediment microbial communities from Yellowstone Lake, YNP, Wyoming, USA - YL17G09_36 | ecosystem: Environmental > Aquatic > Freshwater > Lake > Sediment | place: USA: Wyoming | collected... | reverse complement strand
CGGGGACCCCGGCGAAGTCCTGGCCGGAAACCAGAGCTACCAGTTCCAGGGCGGACGGCTCTTCCACCTTTACGGCCAATCCTTTTCCCAGGCCGGCGTCGAGGCCGCGGAATTCTCCTTGACCGATGGCGCGGTGGACAGCACCTATTGGCAGGGCTTGTTCATGGGCATGAGCCAGGGCGGGGCCCTGGTCGGGAACTATAACGGTCACAACTATGACCAGAGCTGCCCTGAAAGCGGCATGTTCTTTGTCCTGGAAGATTCGGACGGCAACGCCGATGCCGGCGGCGACTGGTCTATTACCCTGACCGCGGAGTTGAACCATTGTGCCCCCGGCCTGGACTACAGCGGCACCCTCTTCCCGGAAACCGCCTTTGCCCTCGCCATCGTCCAGTTTCAAACCGCGCTCGGGGGAGTGCTCATGGGAAATACCATAGTTGACAGCAAGGGCAATGAGGTGGGATTCTCGGGCTTGGTCCTGGGCGACATGGTCTTGCTCCTGGCCGGGGTCTCCACCCCCGCTGTTCCCGGAGGCATGATTTACAACGCCGCCTTCCTCGGCGCCCTCACCGAGACCGACACCGGCGCAACCGTGGCCGGCACGGTCATGGGCCTGGCCTTCCCCCCGCCCGACACCTGCGAGCTTTCCGGCACCTTCACCGCCGCCATCACCCGGCCTTAGAAGCGGTTTCATAACCCTACGGGTAGGGGCACGGCAGGCCGTGCCCCTAATTTTTTCCGCAGGAAAGCGCCATATTTCTGATTGCAAACTGGTATAGGCGGTTACCGGTCCAGGGAAAGAAAAAGATTATCCGGGCGAGGGCGCCGGCCCGGGTGAGCTCTTCACCATTTCATACCACCCTTATGCTTACTTAAAAGCTTAACGAGTTCCTTGTTATCCTGGTCCTGGGCCAATTGCAAGGGGCTTTTGCCCTCCTGGTTCTTGAGGCCGGCATCGGCGCCGTTCTCCAGGAGCAGCTTGACCGCTTCCAAATGGCCCTGCGCCGCCGCGAAGTGCAAGGGTGTCGAACCGCTCTGGTTCTGGAGGTTCACCCCGGCTCCGTTGGCCAGGAGCAGGGCGCAAACCGGTTGCTGCCCCCAATAGGCGGCGTTGTGCAACGGGCTGTTGCCCTTGGCGTCCTGGGCGTTGACCTCGGCGCCTTTGGCCAGCAGCAATTCGCAAATCTCCCGATAGCCGTGGCTGGCCGCATAGTGCAAGGGGGTTTTCCCGTCATTGTTGTTCGAGTTGACCTCGGCCCCCCGGGCCAGGAACAGCTCGCACACCTGGAGATGGCCGTTGCTGGCCGCGTAATGCAAAGGCGTATAACCTTCCCCGGACCGGGCGTTTACCTCGGCGCCCCGGTCCAGGAGCAGGCTGACCACCTCGACCTGGCCCCGGCTGGCAGCATCTTGCAAGGGGGTAACGCCGTCGCTCCTTTGTCTTTTCACCAAGTCCGGCTGCCGGTCCAGGAGGGCTTTAACCGTGGCCGGGTCGCCTAAAGAAGCCGCGACAAAAATCTCGATCTCGGCCGGCATGCTTTCCAGCACCAGCACCCGGGTCTGTTCCTGGCCGTTGCGTAAAAACTTGACCGCCGCGGGCTTGCCGGTTCCGTAGCCCGATGCCGCCAGGGCTACATCGGCGCTGCTCCGGATCGGGGTGTTGGCGAACTGGGTGACGATGTCCCCCACCTGGAGGTCGGCTTTGAGCGCCGGGCTGGCCTCCGCCACCTTGGTCACCACCGCCCCCTGCAAATCCTTGACCCCCAACGACTGGGCCAGCTCGGGCGACACATCCTGGATCTCGAGACCCAGGTAGCTGCGGCGGCTCTGCCGGCCGGACCGCGGACCAGACGAGGCGCTGGAAGAAGAAGGCGGAGAAGCCGGGACGGGAGCGAATGCTTGTCCTCCTCCCGGCACCGCCTCGCCGTAATACCTCCGGATTTCCAGGGCCGCTTGGTCGGCCAGGGCCGGGAGCTGGTCTTCGCCGCAGCGGCATTCCCGCCGGATGCTGGCGTCCACCGAGCCGGTCTGGATGTCGGTCAGGCGCAAGGTCAGGAGATAGGTCTCGCCGATCTTGGAAATTTCGCCCACCACCATTTTCTGCGCCTGCACCAATTTCCCGATCTCCACCTGGCACTGGGTCGAGTCGCACAGGTCGGACTGGTTCATCCCCTGCCGCTCGAACACCAGCTTCAAGGTCTCTTCCTCGATCACCTTGAGCCGCGGGGAATTGGAGAGGGTGGTGATGAGCAGGCTGGTCAGCACCGGGCCTAGCGAAGGGTCGGCCTTGCCCTTGGCCTTGATGCTGTAAACCGCGATGCTGGTCGGCGCGGCTTCCTGTCCCCAGCCGGTCAGGGCCGCGAACAAAAGGATTCCAATCAGAGCCAATGTTTTCAGGGTCATCCTATGTTCCCAATTTTGAGGGACACCATACTTAATTCTGCTGCTGATGGGGAATTAGGTATGGTGTCCCTCAATTCTAATCTAACGCGGCACCGGGATGGTGTCGAGGATGTCTTCCAGAATTTCCGAGGCCAGGGCGCGCCGGCGTTCGGGGTCATCATCCTGCGGTCCCAGGAGCAGGCGGTGGGCAAAGACCGGGAGCGCGAGGCGCTTGAAGTCGTCGGGGATGGTGTAGTCGCGGCCGGCGAGCAGGGCGTGCGCCTTGGCCGCCTGCTTGAGCGCGAGGGCGCCCCGGGGGCTGACGCCCAGGCGCAACCGGGGATGGCCGCGGGTGGCCTGGCTGAGGGCCTGGGCATACTCCAAGAGGCTGGCTTCCACCTTCACCCGGTCCACCTGGTCTTGCCAGGCCAGAACCTCTTCGGCCGAGAGCACCGGCTGGATGTGATCGAGCGAAGGCACGAACGAGCGAAGGCGGAGGATCTCAAGCTCGTGGTCCCGGTCCGGGTAGCCGAGCTGGATCGAGATCAGGAAGCGGTCGAGCTGGGAGTCGGGAAGAGGGAAGGTGCCGTGGTGTTCGAGCGGGTTCTGGGTGGCGATGACCAGGAAGGGCCGGGGCAGGGGATAGGTGCGGCCCTCGATGGTGACCTGGCGCTCGTTCATGGCCTCGAGCAAGGCGGACTGGGTGCGGGGCGTGGTCCGGTTGATCTCGTCGGCCAGGAGGATGGAGGTGAACACCGGCCCCGGCCGGAACTCGAACTCGCCCCGGCTCTGGATGAACACCGCGGTGCCCAGGATGTCCGAGGGCAGAAGGTCCGAGGTGAACTGGATCCGCTGGAACGGACAGGCGAGCGAGCGGGCCAAGGCCCGGGCCAAGGTGGTCTTGCCCACGCCCGGGATGTCCTCGATCAAGAGATGACCCCGGGCTAAAAGCGCGGTCAGGGTCAGCCGGATCGCCTCCGGCTTGCCGATGATCACCTGCTCGAGGTTGGCCTGGAGCCGGGCCAGCTTTTCCACCGAGTCACTCATGCGCCGATCCTTTTTTTTCCAGGCGTGACCGGATGGCCGCGTAACAGTCATCCTCCCGGCCAAAAAAATCCAGAGCCACCCGGAGCGAATGAATCGGAAGCGCGGGCAAAGTCAGTCCCGCGAGCCGGCCGGCGTCTTTCTCGGTGGTGACCATCCGCTCGGCGCCCGCGGCTTTGGCCCGGGCCGCTAGCTCCTTGAGCTCGGCCGCGGAATAGAAGTGATGGTCCGGGAACGCCACCCGGTCTTTCACCTGGACTTTTGCGGCCAGAAGCTCAAAGAAATAATCAGGCTCGGCCAGGCCGGCAAAGGCCAAAGCCGGGCCTTGATCCTCTGCCGGCTCTCCAGCCAGCGAAAAAATCCCAACGGGCTGATAGCGGCTGAAGAAGACCGGGGCCTCTGGGTTCCAGCGCGAAAGCCACTCGGTCCAGGCCGGGTCCGGCCGCGAAACCTTGTTCACCACCACCAGCGCGGCCCGGTGAAGGGCCGACCACGGCTCGCGCAGGCGGCCGCGGGGCAAGAGCGCTTCGCCGGCCGGCGGCCGGCGGCCGTCCACCACCACCACGTCGGCGTCGCGCTTGAGCCGCAAGTGTTGGAAGCCGTCGTCCAGGACCAGGTGGGTGGCGCGAAACTGGGCGATGGCCTGCTCGCCGACCCGGACCCGGTCCGGCCCGCAAAGCACCGGCACCCCGGCCAGGTTTTGCGCCAGCCAATAGGGTTCGTCGCCCAATTCCCGGGCCGAGCCCAAAGGGCCATCGCCGCGGGACGCCACGGTTACCGGCGCCGCGCTCGCCCGGCGATAGCCCCGGCTGATCAGCGCCACCCGCCGGCCCTCGGCGGAGAGCCGTGCGGCCAGCCAGCGGGCGAGCGGGGTCTTGCCCGAGCCGCCCACGGTGAGATTGCCCACCGCCGCCACCTTGGCGGGAAGCCGCTGGCTCGGCAGCCAGCCCTTCTGGTAAGCCGCGGCGCGCGCCTGCATCAGGCCGCCGTAAGCCCCGGCCAACAGGCTCAAGGGCAGGCGGAGGAGCGCGCCGGGAAGCGAGAGCTCCGGCCCGGGCTTCCACATCCAATCCAGCCGGTCGGGGCTGAGCCATCGCGCCCTCATCGGTCTCCCCGCCTAGCTGAGCAAAGCCTTGCCGGCATGGGCGCGCTGGGCCTGGCCGTCGGTCTCGTATTCGCCCAGGAAGAACTGCATGTCATAGAGCCGCTTGTAAACCCCCTCGCGGGAGATCAAGTCCTCGTGGGTGCCCTGCTCGACCACCCGCCCGTCTTCCATCACCAGGATCTTGTCGGCATGGCGGATGGTGCTGAGCCGGTGGGCGATGGCGAAGGTGGTGCGGCGCTGCATGAGCAGGTCGAGCGCCTTCTGCACCTCCCGCTCCGCCTCGGTGTCCAGCGCCGACGTCGCCTCGTCCAGGATCAGGATCGGCGGGTTCTTGAGCAAGGCCCGGGCAATGGCCAGGCGCTGGCGCTGGCCGCCGGACAGGCGCACGCCGCGCTCGCCGATCTCGGTGTTGTAGCCCTGGGGCAGCTTGACGATGAAGTCGTGGGCGTTGGCCGCCTCGGCCGCTTCCTCCACCTCGGCCTGCGTCCGCTCCGGCGAGCCATACTTGATGTTGTTGGCCACGGTATCATTGAACAGGAAGGTCTCCTGGGTGACCACCCCGATCTGCTGGCGCAGGCTCTGCAGGCTCGCCTCCCTGATATCCACGCCGTCCACGATGATCCGGCCTTCCTGCAGATCGTAAAACCGGGGCAGCAGGTTCACCACCGTGGTCTTGCCGGAGCCGGAGACGCCGACCAGGGCGATCAGCTCGCCTTTGCGGGCGACCAGGTTGAAATCCCGCAGCACGTATTCGTTTCCATACTTGAAGGCCACGTTTTCGTAGCGGATCTCGCGCTGCAAGGGGAGCAGGTCCACCGCTTCCGGCGCCTCTTTCACGGTGCTCTCTTTTTCCAGAGTTTCGAGGACGCGCTGGGCCGCGCCGTAAGCGGTCTGCAAATTGCCGTTGATGTCGCCGATCTGGCGGATGGGCCCATACATGAGCCCGATGGCCATCAGGTAGGAGACAAAGTCTCCGACCTCGATCTCGCCGGTGATGATGCGCAGGCTGCCGAAGAAGAAGATGGCGGCGATGCCGACGGCGCCGACCATGTTGGTGATGGGCGAGATCAGGAGCTTGGTCCGCTCGTAGGTGAGGAAAACGTGGAAGAGTCGGAAGTTGAGTCCCCGGAACTTGTCCACCTCGGCGTCCTCCATGTTGAAGGCTTTGACCACCTTGGCCCCGGAATAAGTTTCCTGCAAGTGCTGGGTCAGGTCCGCCACCCGGCTCAGCCCCTTCTTGGTGTAGCGTTTGAGGGCGGTGCCGATCCGGGTGACCGGGCCGAGGGTGAGGGGGATGATCACCAGTCCGATCAGGGTGAGCGTGGGATCGCGGTAAATGCAGACGCCGATCAGGGCGATCAGCTTGATGATCTGGCGGGCCAGGTCCAGCATCAGGGGCACCGTGTTTTGCATCCGGCCGACGTCGTTGGTGGTGCGCGAGACCATGTCCCCGGTGGTGCCGCGGTCGAAGTGATCCAAGGAGAGGTGGATGAAGTGGTCGTAGATGCCGATCCGGATGTCCTGCACCACCCGCAGGCACACCCGCTCGCGCTGGTATTTGTAAAGAAAGTCGCTGCCCTCCCGCAGCGCGAAGAGCAGGACCACGGCTATGGACAGCAAGACCACCATTCGGAATTCCGGCTTGACCAGGACGTAATCCACAAAATACTTGGCGGCGATGGCGGCCACCGGCTCAAAGGGAGAGGCCACCAGCATCAGCACCACCATCAGCGCAAAGCCGCGTTTGTAACGCCGGAAATAGGGATAAACGTAGGCGAGGGTCTGCCGGAGTTGCGACCAGCGGATTATCCCTCTCTCTTTATTCTTCTTGCCCATTCACAGCGCCTCCGGCCGGGGAAGGTTTTTGGCGATACACTCGTGGATGCGTAGCGCCACCTTGAGCGCCCGCCAGCCGTCCTCGCCGCTGACCGCGGGCGGCGTGCGCTGGGCCACCGAATCGAGGAACGCCTCGAGCTCGGCCTGGAGGGCGTCCTGGCGGTCGAGAGGGACCTGCTGGATGCGAATCCGGGACATGGGGTCGGCGCCGTCGCCTTCGCCCAGGGTGAAAACCGCCATCTTCTGGTTGGAGTAGTCAATCGAGATATAGCGCTCCGGCTCGAAGATCCGGATCTTGCGGATGCCCTCGCCCAGCGAGACCCGGCTGGCGGTGAGGTTGGCCACTGCCCCGTTCTCGAACTCCAGACGGGCGTTGGCGATGTCCACCTTGTCCGAGAGCACCGGGACGCCGAGGGCGGAGACGGATTTGACCGGCGACTTGATAAAGCTGAGGATAATATCCAGGTCGTGGATCATCAAGTCCAGGATCACGTCCACGTTGGCCGCCCGTTCCTTGAAAGGTCCCAGCCGGTCGGCCTCGATGAAACCGGGCCGGACGATGGTGTTGCGCAGGGCCAGGATGGCGGGGTTGAAGCGCTCGAGGTGGCCGACCTGGAAGATGCGGCTCCGGGCCTGGGCCAGGCGGACCAGTTCTTCGGCCTGGGCCTCGGTCTCGGTCACGGGTTTTTCCAGGAGGATGTCGAGCCCGGCTTCCAGGCAGGCCTTGGCCACCCCGTAATGCTCGGGCGTGGGCACCACGATGCTGACCGCCTGGACCTGCGCCAGGAGCTCGCGGTAGTCGGTGAAAGGCTCGGTGTGCAGGCGGCCGGCCAGGGCCGCGGCCCGCTCCGGGACTACGTCCGCCACCCCGACCAGCTCGGCCCGGGGCAGCGCCGCGTATTTTTCCGCGTGGAAGGTGCCCAGGTAGCCACAGCCGATCACGGCCACCCGCATCCGCGAAGTTGTTGAAGAATCTGCCATCTTTCCGGCTCCCGGCACCCTCAGTGACCCTCGGGGGCGGCCGGGGCTTCCACTCCGACCAGGGTGATGCCCAGGACCTCCGCCAGGGCGGTCATCTTCCGGCGCTCCAAAAGCAAGACCCGGCCCGCCTCCACCGCCAGCACCCGCGCCCGCGCCGCCTCCAGGTAGCGGAGGGTTTCCATCCCCACCGCGGGCACGTCGAAACGGAAGTCCTGGCCGGGCTTGGCGGTCTTCACCACCACCGTGCCGGGGCCGGCCAACCGGCCGGCGCGGAGGATGGCCTGGTCGGTGCCCTCCATCGCCTCGACCGCGACCACCGCCTGGTCCTTGACGATCACGGTCTGGCCCAGGTCCAGCGCGCCGATGCCCTGGGCCATGTCCAGGCCGAAGCGGACGTCGGCCGCTTCCCGGGCGGACAGGGGGATGCCGTTGAGCGCGGCCGGTGGGGCCATCCAGTTTTGCAAATAGCGGGTGGCCGGGTCCACGGTGATGCCGGCGCGCTCCAGGGCGTTCACCACCGCCCGGAGTATGGTATCGTCGCGGCGGTCGGGGAGGCTCCGGAGCAGGGAGAGCGCCATTTCGTCGAGCTGGAGGTTGTGATACATCCGGGTTTTGTAAAGCTTGCCGACCATGACCGCGCGGGAGATGCCTTCTTCCTGGAGGATGCGCAGCAATTCCTGGAAATGGAGGAAGGGGAACTCGCGCAGCCGCAGCCCGCGGTCGAGCAATTCGGGATGGGACTCGCCGGCCGGGGCCAGGGCCACGACCTCAAAGCCCTGGTCGAGCATCTCCTGCGCGGCCAGGACCGGGAACCGGCCCGAGCCGCAGAGCAACGCCACGCGCTCGCCGCTAACGGATGACACCCCGCTGACTCGTCCGGATAAATTCCAGGAGGTGGGCCACTTCCGGGTCGGCGCCGAACTCCTCTTGCGCCTCCACCAGTGCCTCTTCCAGCTTGAGGTGGGAGCGGAAGATGGTCCGGTAGGCCCGGCGCAGGGCGTGGGCGGTTTCGGGGGACAGGCCCACCCGCTTGATGCCGACCCGGTTCAGCCCGATAAACCGCGCTCGGTCGCCGGCCACCAGGCTCCAGGGCGGCACGTCCATGGGCGCGCCGGAGATGGCGGCCAGCATCGCGCCCCGGCCCACCCGGCAATACTGGTGCACCCCGGAAAGCCCGCCGAGCACGGCATGGTCTTCCAGGATCACGTGGCCGGCCAGCAAGGCCTGGTTGGCCATGAGCACATGGTTGCCCAGCACGCAGTCGTGGGCCACGTGGCAGCCGATCATGATAAAGTTGTCGTTTCCGACCACGGTCTCACCCCGACCCGAGACCGTGCCCCGGTGCAAGGTGACATATTCCCGGATGAGGTTGCGGTCTCCCACCCGGAGCCGGGTGGGCTCGCCCCGATAGGACACGTGCTGGGGCGCCCCGCCCAGGCAGGCAAAAGGCCCGATCCGGTTGTCGCGGCCGATCGCGGCGGGTCCTTCCAGGACGACGTGGGCGCCGATGACGGTGCCGGCGCCGACCTTCACCCCCTCGCCGATCACGGTAAAGGGCCCCACCGCCACCCCGGAGTCCAGCTCGGCCCGGGGGTGGATCACGGCCGTGGGATGGATGCCCGCGGGTTCAGGGTTGAGCATCGAAGTAACTGGTCACCTCGTCAGTGATCTCCAGCTTGGGGTTGTAAAAAATAAGCATCCCGCGCAGGTCGAGGATCAGACTGAAGTTCTGCTCGGTGGCCATCTTCTCGATCACGTCGGAAAGGCCCTTTTCCAGGGGCGCCAGCGCTTCCTGCTCCCGCTTGCGCGCCTGGTCCTCGTAATCCTGGCGCTTGCGCTCAAAGGAGCGCATCTTCAACTCCAGGTCGTTCGCCTTTTGCTTCTTGGTGTCTTCGCTCCAGACCGAGGCCTTGTCGGTGAACTCTTTCTTCAGGCGGTTGATCTCATCCAGCTCCCGCTTCAGCTCTTCGCCCTTGGGCTTGAACTCGGCTTCCAGGGTGCTGAACTTGGCCTTGCCCACCTTGGAGCTCTGGGCCACCTTGTCCACGTTCACGATCCCGATCTTGATCCCCGGCGCCGCCTGGGCCCAGGCCAGGCGCTCGGAGCTGAGGGCCGCGCCCAGCACCGCGGATAACACCATGCTCAAGAACCAGAGCAGAGTCATTTTTTTCGTCATCGCACCCGCCTCCTCGGTGGGGACAGCATCTGAATGCTGTCCCCTCTTGGGTCAGAAGTTGGTCCCGATCGCAAAGTTGAACACTTCGCTCCGCTCGCCTTCCCGCCGGTCAATGGGGAATCCCAGCTCGAAGCGGAGCGGTCCCATCGGCGACATCCACCGGATGCCCACGCCCCAGTCCTGGCGCAGGTCGCCCAGGTCAATCTCCTGGTTATCGTTAAAGGCGTTCCCGATATCATAAAAGGCCACGAACTTGAGTCCCATCTCCTTGGAGATGGGGACCACATAATCGAGGTTCAGGATCAGCTCTTTGTTCCCGCCGATCGGGGTCTCGAACCCCGAATCCTCCACGAACACCGGCCCGACCGAGCCATACTCGTAGCCGCGCAAGCTGTGGATGCCGCCCAGGAAGAAGCGTTCGGTGATGAGCAGGTCTTCGCCTCCCTGGTAATCGAGCAGACCCAGAAGCACCCGGCCCGAGAGATAGGTTCCCCGGCTCTTGGGGATGGGCTGATAATACTGGGCTTCGAGGGTGGTCTTGATGAAATCCTGCTCGCCCCCGAACACATTGTGTCCGGCCACCTCCAGCCCCGCGGAGAGCAGGGACCCTTGGGTGGGGTCAAGGTAGTTGTCGAGCGCGTTCCGCTCGAGCTGGGCGGTCAGACTCCCGATCAGGGTATTGGCCGGCTGGCGGCGGTAGATGCTGGAGGACTTGGCGTAATTTTGCAGGTTGCTCTGGACCAGGGTATAGGTGAGGGAAGTGCGGACGTATTCGGTGTGGGGAAGCGGCCGGCCCACGGTCACGCTGCCGCCCCGGCGGGCGCTGGTGAAGTCGAGGTAGCGCTGCTCGGTGGAGAAGAGGTTGGCGGCGAAGCGCCAATTCGAATCCAGGAAGTAGCGGTCATCGAAGCGCACGTAGTAGTTCTGGGTGCGCTGGGAGATCTGGGTCTGCAAGGACAGCGACTGGCCCCGTCCCAGGAAATTCTGCTGCGAATACTGGGCGGTGAAGAAGAAATCCTCGGTGGTGGAATAACCGGCCCCCGCGGAAAAGGCGCCGGAGGGCCGTTCCTTGATCACGACATCCACGTGGACCCGGTCATCGGCGCTGCCCGGCCGGGGGATGAACTCCACCGAGTTGAAAAATCCCAGCCGCTGCACCCGGGCCTGGCTCCGCCGCAGCTCTTTGGAAGAATAAAGTTGCGTCTCCGAAATAGTCAATTCCCGCCGGATGACCTTGTCGTGGGTTTTATCGTTCCCGGTCATCTCGATCCGCTCGAAATAGACTTTCTTGCCTTTGTGGATCAGGTAGTTCAGGTTGACAATCGCGTCCTCCGGATGCCGGTCCAACTGGTAATCAATGTCCACCAGGGCGTAGCCTTCCTCCCCGTAACGGTCGGTCAGATACTGGATGTCCATCTGCAACTGGCTCTGCCGAAAAATCTCGCCCTCCTGGAGCGCGAAATTCTTCTTGGACTCCGCTTCCGGATCGAGCAGGTCCCCGGTCACCGTGATCGTCCCCACCCGGTACTGGATGCCTTCCTCCAACCCGATCCCGATATAAACCTGGCGCAAATCCGGGGTGAGCAGACGTTCCGGCGGCGCCACCTTCAGGTCCAGGAAACCATGGTCCTTGTAGTAGTAGTCCAGGAAATAGAGCGAGCGGAACATCTCTTCCCGGTTATAAGGCTTGCGGGTGAACGCCCCGCTCTCTTTCACCCCTTGCATCGCCTGATGAAGCTTCCGCTCCGAGATCTTCTCGTTGCCAAAAATCTCGATCTTTTTCACCTGCGGCTTCTTATACTCGTGGAGATGGAAGATCACCCGCACCCGGCCCGGCTCCATTTCCTCCACTTCCGGCACCACCTCGGTCAAAAACAGG
>Ga0315285_10007230_pt1 | contig 11404 bp, 7 predicted proteins | sample YL17G09_36_MG_FD_203698 | JGI IMG/M metagenome (GOLD analysis project Ga0315285, IMG submission 203698) | Sediment microbial communities from Yellowstone Lake, YNP, Wyoming, USA - YL17G09_36 | ecosystem: Environmental > Aquatic > Freshwater > Lake > Sediment | place: USA: Wyoming | collected... | reverse complement strand
ATCCGGTTTGCAGACTTCAAACGACATTTAGAGTCCAACATCGATGATTTCACATCGAAAATTCTTGAAATTTTCTTCCAACAGCGTAACTTGGGTTACTTCGCCCTTCGCAAGAAACCCCTAACTTCGAGGATAGAACTTTCTTGCCTTTTTGGGCTTGGTTCAAAAATGGCTGATTTTGGGTAACAGTGGAGACAGAGGAAGTGTTGTTGCTGATCGCCGGGAATGATTCGAGTGACAAAACTGCTTGGAATCAGTTTTGTTGAAAGCGTTGGAAGCCAAGCGGCCCCGCCGCGGCAAGGCCGCAGTTCCAGCCAATGAGGATGTCTGAGGGCGTTCAATAGTTCTGCGGGGCTTTTGCCGATGCGTTCGGGTCGGTCGCTACGCCGGAAGCGGCGGTGGTTGAGAAAGAAACGCAGCAGATGCAGATAATCGTTGCCGATATGTCTGCGTAGGAAGAAGTAGTTCCACAGGTGACTGTTGAGGTTCTCGACAATGGAACTGGCTCTGGGCGTCTCTGAGAGCACCTCACAGACAGCAGTCTCGAGAGGGTGAAATCGGCCTGGGAGTTTTTTGCGCAACTGCGCTTGCGGCCTCGCCACGACACGGCCGCCGTTGCCAATACCACGGAAGGTTTTTATCCAAACTCTGCAGTTCGCAAAAGGCGTGCACCAGAAACAAAGGGACCTTGAATCTCGCGGCGATGTCGGCAAAGGCCTCATCGAGTGCATCGGAGGCCTTAGCGGCCCCCAGGGGGTGGCTGAGCGGTTCAGTCCGGGCGAGGACTTGCAGCGAGAGGTCATTTCTCCCGATTGGCCCAAGACGAGATGCCGCGGACGTTTTTTCGCGCAAGAAATGTGTTTGCTGAGGTGTAGATGTGCCGATAACTTGAGTAATCATACCGACTCCTTTCGATTAGGGACAACGGCCAATTACTCTTTTCATCGGCAGGAGTCGGTGATTTTATCGCATATACTCCCTTCAAGTGTTACCCGGAATTGAACCAGGCCTGAAAATGTTCGAGATCAGCCTCAGCTAAAGCCGTAAAGAACTCATGGAGCCACGTTGCGGTTGTATAGATGCGCCCGCCGACACGGATGTGTTGTAGGCGAATTATCTCTCCAGACCTCGACCGGAGGCCTTTTCTGCACCACCTCCAGACCGCGCTGACGTGAGGTCGGCCGACTGGCGCGGCGAGTACCACGAATAGATCCAGTCGCGTGGCTGCCCCCTCTCACCGCGGAGTTGGGGGAGGAAGCTGCGGCCATCGAACTTCACGCCCGATGGCGGTCTCGCGCCCGCAGCTTCGAGAGGGATTGGCACGAAATCCGTGCTATCCACAAGGTCAGGGCAAACCTCTCCGGCAACAATCTTGCCGGGCCAGCTCGCAATTAGCGGCACGTGCATCCCGGCATCGGTGGTCGTGCCCTTGCCGCCGATGACCAGCCGATCCCCCATCGTCGAGCGCGTACCCCGACCTGTGCCATTGTCGCCGACGAAGATAAGGAGCGTGTTATCGCGGATGCCGAGCGCGTCGAGCCTTGTGACCAGTCTGCCGATGAGCTTGTCCATGTAGGCGACCATATCGGCGAAATGCTTCGCGTCCGTATTGACCTGCTCGCCCTGCGCTTTCGGGTCCCAGTCGTCGCTGTCGGGCGTCGGCTGATAAGGGGCGTGCGTCAGCATCATTGGGTAGTAGAGGAAGAAAGGGCCATCCTTCTTTCGAGTGATGAAATCCAGCGCGTAGTCGTTCACAAGATCAGGTCCGTATTCGCCATTGGCGTAGTTCTTCTCGACCCCGTTAATCTCGAGGCCGGGGTTCGCGTAGCGGGGGGGACGGCGGGTGTGCTGCCAGAGGCAATACTCGTCGAAGCCGAACGTCTTTGGCAGTTCAAGGTCCTGGCCAAGCTGCCACTTGCCGGCGATGCACGTGGCGTAACCGGCTTGCTTGAGAAGATTGCCGAAGGTGACCGCCTGTGGGTCCATATTCCCGAAGTTGATGTAGTTTCTCACGTTGTAACGGCCGGTCATCAGTTGCACGCGCGTCGGCGTGCAGAGTGGCTGCACAAAGCAATGCGTGAAGCGGACGCCGGTCGCGGCCAGCTTGTCGAGATGAGGCGTCCGGTAGCTCGTGCCGCCGTTTGCGCCGATGGTCTCATAGCCGAGATCGTCGGCTAGAATCAGGATAATGTTTGGTCTGGCGGGCCTCGGCGCATCGGCCGCTTGGAGGGCGGCCAGCAGCGCGAGCAACAGGAAAGCGAGTACCAGCAGTATTCGTTTCATGGGTTTTCCTGTCATTGCTACTTCTCCTTGACTGAGGGGTCGGATTTCGGCTCGAAGCCCGGCCGCACCTTTCCATCGTGCCCAATGAGCAGTTGTGGGTTATTCACCTTGCCGAGTGGACGGCAGCCCGGTGCGAGACCACTGGTTCCGAGATCGTCCTTCATCTTCGCGACGAGTTTCTCCAGCCGGTCAACGATTTCCGGGTGTTGTGAGGCAACGTCGGTGCTTTCGCCGATATCCGTCTTGAGATTGAAGAGGCGGGCTGAGTCCCCTGCTTTCACTCCAGCTTTGGATCGACCGTTGCCACCAGCATTAGACAGAACGAGCTTCCACTCGTTGTCGCGGACAGCCTCCAGTTCAAGACCCCTGTAGTAGTAGAAGACCTCATGGGGCCCGGGTACGTCCGCGTCGCCCATGAGGACGGAACGGATATCGGCGCCGTCGATCTTGCGGTCGCCGGGTACCTTCGCGCCCCCGAGGGCCGCGAACGTGGGCAGAACATCGAACATACCGCAGATCGCGTCGCTGGATGTTCCTGCGAGGACCTTGCCCGGCCACCAAGCGATAGCCGGAACGCGCACGCCGCCTTCCCATGTGGAACCCTTGTTGCCCCGTAGCGGGCGGTTCACGGCCCGGGCTGTGCCACCGTTATCGCTCGTGAAGATGACGAGGGTCTTCTCCGCAAGGCCGTGCCCCCGCAGGGCGTTGAGCACTTCGCCCACGCTCCAGTCCACCTCCTCGACCCAATCCCCGTACAGGCCGTTTGCGGATTTGCCGCGGAACCGCTCTCCCGGATACAGCGGAAAATGCACGGCGCTATGCGCAAGGTACAGGAAGAAACGTTCGTCCTTGTGCGCCTGCATGAATCGCAGCGCCTCCTCGGTGTACCGGGTGACCAGTTGGGTCTGATCCTCCGCCAGTACCCGCTGCAGGACCGTTTCCCCTCGCATCAACGGCAATGGCGGCTGTGGATTCTTGGACATAGCCGGTAAGGGATCGCCGAAGTTGCTCTTGATGCCGTCGGCCGCAGGGCCCATGTCGTTGGAGTACGGAAGGCCAAACCATCGGTCGAATCCCTGACGGGTCGGCAAAAACTCGGGTTGATCGCCGAGATGCCATTTTCCCACGATACCTGTGACGTAGCCGACCGATTTGAGTGACTCTGCAACGGTGATTTCCGAGGGGGCAAGGCCAACATCGTTGCCTGGAAAGAGCACGTGGGGGATCGGCAGCACGCGTTTCGGATAGCAGCCGGTCATCAGCGCCGCCCGCGACGGCGAGCACACCGGTGCGGCGTAGAACGTGGTGAGCCGCCGTCCCTCCGCCGCCATCCGGTCGAGGTTCGGCGTGCGATTCAACGTGGACCCGAATGGCCCGATGTCCCCGTAGCCGAGGTCGTCGATGTTGATGATGAGAAGGTTTGGCTTCAGCACGTCGACGGCGCGCAGCACGGCCGGTGGAGCCAACAGCAGAGTCGTGACAGCAAAAAGGATCATTCGTTTCATGTTCCCTCACTCCAGCATAGAAGTATCAGTGTCATGAATATGAGCCGAAGTTTCATATCACGATCATAACCTTGTTCCCCGCCTATTTCAAGCAGAGATGAACTTGCTGAACGCATGGCGGTGTGTTAGAATTATGTATTGATGTAGGATAGCCGGTACCTTCCTATTTGCCGTCGGGGGTAAATGGCAAGAGCGACAACGGTTGTGCTGAAGCCGGTGAACCGGAAAAAGAGAAGTAGAAAAAGGACAAGCAATGAACCTCAAGACTCAAGGCTCAAAGCCAATCGGAAGCTGCAAGCTTCAGACTCCAAACGTCGATCGTACACACCCCATGTCAGCCATCAGCGATTGGTTGTTGGCCATCCTTTTGAGCTTTGAGCTTTGTTCCCTGAGCTTCGCTGCGTCACCACGACCCAACATCCTCTTCATCGTCGGCGACGACATGGGCTACTCGGACGTGGGGTTTCAAGGGTGCAAGGATATCCCCACGCCGAACCTTGATGCGCTCGCCGCGTCGGGCGTGCGCTTCACCAGCGGCTACGTCTCTGGGCCGTACTGTTCGCCCACGCGGGCCGGGCTGCTGACAGGCCACTACCAGACCCGGTTTGGGCATGAGTTCAATCCGGCCGGGGGCAGCAGCGGCCTACCACTCAGCGAACGTACAATCGCCGACCGCCTTAAAGCCGCTGGCTACGTCACCGGCCTCGTTGGTAAGTGGCATCTTGGCGCCCAGCCGGAATTTCATCCGCAGAAACGCGGGTTCGACGAGTTTTACGGCTTCTTGGGGGGTGCGCATGACTACTTCAAGTCAGCCGGCATTCTGCGCGGCGCTGAGCAGGTGACAGAACTCGACTATACGACTGACGCTTTTGGACGCGAAGCCGTGGCGTTTATTGAGCGTCACAAGGGCGAGCCGTGGTTTCTCTATCTCGCGTTCAACGCCGTCCACACCCCCATGCAGGCCAGTGATGAACGGCTGGCGAAGTTTCCAGACGAAGCAGATGACAGGCGACGCACGTATGACGCAATGATGCTGGCGATGGACGACGCCATTGGCCGCGTGAAGAAGAAGCTCGTCGAAACCGGTCTCGAACAGAACACGCTTGTCTGTTTCATCAGCGACAACGGGGGGCCAACCATGCCCGGCACCACGATCAACGCCTCGCGCAACAACCCATTGCGCGGCTCCAAGCGCACCACGCTGGAAGGCGGTATCCGCGTGCCGTTTATCGTGTCGTGGCCCGGCCGCTTGAAATCCGGCGTGTTTACGCAACCGGCTATCCAGTTGGACCTCACCGCCACCGCGCTGGCAGCTGCGGGTGTGCAGGTCGATCGGGACTCGGAACTGGATGGCGTGAATCTGCTGCCCTTCCTGACGGGCGGGAAAGCTGGCGCACCACACGATGCGCTCTTCTGGCGTTTTGGCCAGCAGATGGCCATCCGTCTCGGCGACTATAAACTTGTCCGCTACGATAGCAATGCCGATACACTCACCGGCGCGCGCAACCAACCGGTTACCGCAACCAAGCTCTATAATCTCGTTGCTGACATAGGCGAAACCAAAGACTTGGCCCCAGAGCTGCCAGACAAGGTGAAGGAGCTTCAATCCAGATGGGACACATGGAACGTCGCGAACATCAAGCCGCTTTGGGGGGGCGGCCAGACGGACAATGACGGCGCCGAGCCTGGGGCTTCTATCCCGAAGAAAGGCAAAAGGGCTAAGGACGCATCTGGCAATAGGTAAGGGCCTGTTCGGCACAAGGTGCATGTAGAGCATTCAGAATCCTTGCTCCAGTTTGCGCAGCAGCATTCTGAAGCCTTCTCTTTCACCTTGTGGCAAACCACCATTTCTGCAGGCGGACCGATACACACTGGCGACTTCGTCCACCTCTCCTCGTTCGAGGTGGATTGATCCCAGCAATGCGTAGGCGTCGCCGTACGGCACATTCCGACGGACCATCTCCATGAGGACTTTCACAGCTTCATCCGTCTCTCGTCGCTGATGCAGATAGAAAGCGTACGTATAGCCGTACTTTCCCTCTTCAGGGTGTAACTGGTAGGCCTTCTGACACCATCGCAATGATTCTAATGGTCGATCCGAGGCCAGGCACACAGCGAGGTTATATGCAGCGGCCGCTGAATTAGGATCGATTTCGAGTGTCCTGCGAAAAGCCTGCTCCGCCTCCATGGGGCGCTTCATCTCGCCGAGCAGCATAGCGAGATTCAAATGAACGGCTGGATTGTTAGGGTCAAGGGCGATGGCTCGACGGAACGAGGCTTCCGCCTTGTCGTTTTCGCCTCGGGCATTATAGACAAACGCAATATTCACATGGGGTGGCACGAAGTCCGGTCGCAGTCTGATGGCATTTTGATACGAGGCCAGGGCCTTTTCATGGTCCCCGCGTTGCAGGTAGAAATTGCCTATGTTGTAGTGAGATGCGTAGTCATCGGGGCGGGCGTTGAGGGCCTCAAGCAACTCCACCGTAGCGCGCCCAACAGCTGCCTGATACTCCCTTGGGATCTGCTCTATCGGGATGGCGGCCAGAGCAGTTGCTGCACGGACGCGCACCAGAAGATATTCGTCGGTCGTTGCTTTGGCCAATATCCTGGTGGATTCATCGGTCACGTATCCATCCAGTGCCTGGGCCGCGGCAGCACGCACCAGCGGGGAAGTGTCTTCGCGAAGGGCCTTGGTTACAGCTTGCCATTTGGCTTGGGATTCGCAACGATACAATAGACGCACTAACGATGCGGCTAAGACTTCGTCACGGTCACTCGAGCCAATGTATGCCATGATAGGACCCAACTGAAGCCAATCGCCTCGTCGGGCGGCATCCACGAGAGCCGCTCGCTCTAGGACGGGTTTCTGGTAGTCATCGTGCCACTGCCTCACCTGTTGATCCGCCCAGGCAGGGTCTTTATCACTGTGGCAGATGTTACATGCATTAGGAGATTTGAACTTGAGGGTGGCTGCCGGAGCAGGCGGCCGCATGGAGTGATCGCTGCGGGTCATGCGGGCAAACTCCGTCATAGGCATGTGACATGCAATGCACCGGCTACCTGTACTGTCAGCTTTATGGTGCGCATGTAATGCGGCTTTATCCACCTTCTCCTGATGACAGGGCATGCAAACAGCGTTCGGTTTTTCGCTACTTTTGAATAGGTAGCGTCCACTTGAGGTGTGACAGTGCATGCAATCCAGCTTGCCGCTCTTGACACATGGACTCATGCGCCATGTAGTCATCGTGTAGTTCTCGCCCAGGTCGCGTCCATCAGGGTAGAAGTCCGGGTTTTCAAGGGCGGTCAGATCAAAGTGATCGAAGTAGCGGTCGCCCGGTTTGAAAGAAACGCTCACGGGGCTCATCTTGGCGTGGCACGATCCGCACATCGCGTTGATCTGCTCGGCCGTAAAGGACTTGGTGCTGATGATCTTGAGGTCCTGCGGCGCCTGGCCATCGGGAACCGTCCGGCAGACCTCGACGTGTTCTTGAGCCGGGCCGTGACAGGCCTCACAGTTGATGCCGGGCTCGACCCACGTAGTGCGATAGGTATCGGTTTTCAGATCGTAGTTGGTGGATAACTGGCTCACATGGCAGCCGTGGCAGGACGTGTTGAATGTGTACATCGGGTCCGTCCAGTGCACAGGCGCATCGGCCCCCGCGCCGGGGAAGTGACGCACGCCGCTGGCGGCCGTGTCGAACCACTTCCTGGTCCGCACGTCGTAAGCCACGGGCAGGGTCTGCAGGCGTCCGCGCTCCATCGGCGTCAGGAAGTAATAGACGTTCTTCCCGCCCATCACATGCGCGATCGGATGCCGTTTCTCGCCGTCCGGCCCCTGTTCGAGGACCCAACCTTCCTCCCGCCCTATGCACGCGACGTACTCATATTTGCCGATCTTGACCGGACCCTGTGGTGGAGTCAGACTCGCCTGCGCGAATTCGGGCGTGTATGGCTGCATCGCCAAGCCATGGTGCGACGGCGCCCACAGTTGATAGAACTGCTCGTGGCACTGACGGCAACTCGCCGAGCCTGCAAATGGCTCCCGCGCCGGCGGTTGAGGACCCGTCTCCGCGACGACACCGATGACTGCCGCCACAGCAACGATGATGAGATGGCGGATGTGCTTTTCCATTATTTTCCTTTGCAGGCTACTTCCCGTTCGCCTTCTTCGCGGCCTTCGGCCGGTTCGCTTGCGGGCTTTCGAAAAGCGGCGCGACGTTGTCCCTGTTCCAGTCAGCATACGCCCGGCGGAGGCGAGCGAGCACCTCGAGCTGCGTCGCTGCAAGGTCTTTGCTCTCGCCAAGGTCCGTGGCGAGGTTGAAGAGCTGCGTCCCACCGTTCTCCCCGCCGACCAGCCCGCCGCGGCGGGCCAGTTTCCAGTCGTCCTCGCGCACCGCAAACTTCGCACCGCCGCCCGCGCGCCAGAAGAGCCAATCATGGGGTGTGCTGGTCCGCTTGCCGGCGAGGTAGGGCAGGATGTTCGTGCCTTCGAGCACATAGTCGGTCGGGACCGTCGCACCCGTGAGCGCGACGGCCGTGGCGAACACATCGAGCGAAATCACCGGCTGCGCGTAGTCCTTGCCCGCGAGGCTGCGTTTGCACGACTCGCGAAACTCCGCCAGTTTCACTTTCATCGACTTGACGATATCGGGCTGTTGCGCGGCGATATTCGTCGTCTCGCTCGGATCGCGGGTCAGGTCGAAAAATATGTCGTTGCCACCCATGCCGTCCATGTCCGTCAGCAGCTTGTAGCGATTGTTGACCAGGGCCATGCGCGGCGAACCCCGCGAAGCCTTGCTGCCGGCCCCGCCAAGCGTCTCAAAGGGAATGGGGACGGGGCGCTCTTTCATTTTGCCCTCGAATAAAGGAACAAGGCTGACGCCGTCGATGCAGGATCACATCTGTGTCGCTTGCCTTGTCATCAGGAAATCGCCTTCCTGGATACCGACTGATGTGTCCGGAAATTCCACTGAAGCAGGAACTGCGAACTTACCACACAGCTTTAGGGAAGCGCTTGTGACTCCTTTTGCTTTGAGGCCGCCCGTTCGGGCAGCGCAGCCTTCCAGCCGGCCTTCAGCAGTTCAGCCATGTCCTGCCGCGTTTTCGCATAGGCCGGGTCGTCCGCCAGATTGACCGTTTCCCAAGGATCTTTCTCCAGGTCAAAGAGCGCCGCGGGGGCAGGCCCGTTCCTGAACTCCAGATAACTGAAATTCCGGTTTCGCACGGCCTGGTTGTTTTCATTCTCAACCATGAACACCGCTTTTTTCCAGGGCTGACTCGGATTTGCCAGCAGCGGCACAAAGCTAAGTCCTTCCAAATTGGCGGGCAGGTCGAGGCCTGCCAGTTCACCGACGGTGGGCACGAAGTCCACGAACTCCACGAACTCACGGCAGACCTGGCCATTGGCCGGCGCGCCCGGCACGCGCACCCACAACGGCGCACGCCGCGTGGTCTCGAGCATCGAATACTTGGACCAGAATCCATGATCGCCCAGATGGAAGCCGTGGTCGCCCAGAATGAACACGATGGTGTTGCCGCCGAGACCTTGCTTTTCCAATTCGTCGAGGATCATGCCGATATTGCTGTCCACAAAACTCACGCAGGCATAGTAGGCGGCAATGGCCTCCTTGACTTGCTGCGGCGTCGGCTGCTGCTTTGTGAAGATGTCCGGGTTGCCGCCGGCCACGCGCCTGGGATAGAGACTGCTCTCCAATTTGGGCGGCGCGGGCGGGTCGGGTATTTTCGCCGGGTCATACATGTCAATATACTTCTTCGGTGCAATAAGCGGCGTGTGCGGGCGCGATTGATGGACCGAAAGGAAGAACTGCTTTTTCGTCCTCGCGAACTCCTTCAGCAACGCGCAGGCGGTTTGCGCGTTGCGATAGTCGCCCTCCTCGTCAGGCGCCAGGCCCGAATCGCCGTAGCGGTCGGAATTCCGGGAGCGCCATTCACGGTATGCCCTGCTGTTTCTGTCCTTGGGAGCAGGATCTCTCTGGGCGCGCTTGACCGGTGGAAACGTGAGGATGGGATCGGGTCCGTTCCATCCCGGCGGCTTGCCATAGCTCTCAATTCGGTCGAAGGCGAGCAGTTGCTTCTCGGCGTATTCGACCGTGTGGAAGAACTTGCCGATGACGGCGGTATGAAAGCCTTTTCTCTTGAGCAGCTCCGGCAGGGTGACCGTGCCGGGCGGCAGGCTCTTGTCCATCTCTTGGCCGTTGTTCCAGACCCGGCTGGTGAGCGGACGCAATCCGGTAAGGAACGAGGTGCGCGAGGGATTGCAGCAGACGGCCTGCACGTAGGCGGAGTCGAATCGGACGGCGCTGCCGGCGAAGCGGTCCAGGTTCGGCGTTCTGCAGATGGGATTGCCGTAGCAGCCGGGTGTGCCCGCATTCCAGTCCTCGACGATGATGAATAAGATATTCATCTTCGAGGTCTCCGGCATCCGGGCAGCGACAAGCGCGTCGGCCGGGATGGCGGCCAGACCCGCACAGACAGCCAACGCCAGCGCGATCAGAGAGTGTGTGATGTGTGTGGTCCCCATTTTTTGGTCCTCCTTGCTATTTGGATTCATGGTTTGTTGGTGTACTCAACCAGCAGCGGTCCCGGCCAGCTCACCTCCGCCGCGTGCTCGGTGGTGGCGAATAGATGCTAAACAGATTGTCACCATTGTGGAGCAGGCGTGTGTCCACGGTCCCGGCCTTGAAACGCACAGGGACGGCGAAGTTCTTGGGCCAGCGGACAAGCAGGGGCACGAGCAATCCTTATAGCAGAACTGTTTGCCGCGGACATGGGCCTGCCCGTTGTCGCCGAAGAAAATGACCACGGTGTTGTCGGCAAGGCCGTCCAGGTTTGGCGTCCAGACCTCCTTGGTCCCGTAGCAGCCCAGTGGTTCGACAAGCTCACCACCCTTGGTTCGACTTCGCTCACCACCCTGAGCCTGTCGAAGGGGAGCACCGTCGAAGGAATGCCTCACGCCGACCCCGATGTCTGCGGCCCGCGCTCCCGGCGAACCATCAGCAAGACACGATAGAGCGTGGGTGTGGCGATCAGCGAGAAGAGAACTGAGATACACACCGCACCCATAACGGCGATCGCCAGGGGCCTGAGCATATCCGCCCCCGATCCGATGCCGTATGCCAGGGGCAGCATGCCCAGCAGCGTGGTCAAAGACGTCATTAGCACCGGGCGCAGGCGGCGTCTGCCGGATCGCACCAACGCATCCTCCACCGTTAGTCCCTGCGTAAGCAAATGATCGACCATATCAAGCACAAGGATACCATTCTTGGCGACGATTCCTACGCCGATGATCGCCCCCAGGAACGAGACAACATTGAGTGATGTTCCGGTCAGCAGCAGAGCCACGACCGTGCCGAACAAGGCCAAAACCGCGCCGAATACGATGGAGACCGGCCCAGAGAAGTTGCGGAATTCGACAAGCAGCACTGTAAAAACCAGGATGACTGCCATCGCCAGCACAACCAGCAGGTTGTGGAAGGATTTCTGCTGCTGCTCAAAAAGCCCTCCGAATTCAATTGTCCCAGGTGGAATGGATGCGTCCTTCTTCAATCGCTCACGAATCTCAGCCATGGCGCTGCCCATGTCACGATTTTCCAGGC
>Ga0315285_10007228_pt1 | contig 11406 bp, 13 predicted proteins | sample YL17G09_36_MG_FD_203698 | JGI IMG/M metagenome (GOLD analysis project Ga0315285, IMG submission 203698) | Sediment microbial communities from Yellowstone Lake, YNP, Wyoming, USA - YL17G09_36 | ecosystem: Environmental > Aquatic > Freshwater > Lake > Sediment | place: USA: Wyoming | collected... | reverse complement strand
CCCGCTTCTCTTGCTTGCTCCGTTTCATGGCTATCTCCTTCGTCCTCAGATAGCCTAATTTTCTCACATTCCCGCGCCCCTAAACTGACATGCACCCAACTCCATCCAGAACTTCGGGGCGATGGACGTGCTGTGCACCGACAAGACCGGCACCCTCACCCAGGGCAAGATCGTGCTTGAAAAATACCTGGATGTGGGCGGCAACCCCAGCGATCAGGTGCTGCAATACGGCTACTTGAACAGCTACCACCATACCGGGTTGAAGAACCTACTCGACGAGGCTATTCTCGACCACGAGGAGCTGGAAGACCGCCTGAAAGCGAAAGAGAAGTACCACAAGATCGACGAGATCCCCTTCGACTTCATCCGTAAACGCATGTCGGTGGTGGTGGAAGATGAAACTGGGCTGAACACGCTGATCTGTAAAGGCGCAGTGGAAGAAGTGATGGGTCTGTGCAGCCGGGTGTTAATCAATGGGGAGGTCGTCGATATGCTGCCCGCATACGACGCCACAGGCCGGCAGATCGTGCATGACCTGAACGGTGAGGGCTTTCGCGTGATCGCCCTGGCTTATAAGGAAATGCCGGGCGCCTCGGATGAGCCAACCTATGCGGTTAAGGACGAGTCGGACCTGATCCTGCTGGGTTTCCTGTCCTTCCTCGACCCGCCCAAGGACACCGCCGCGCAGGCCTTGAAGCAGCTGCACGATTTTTAAGTGGATGTCAAGATTCTGACCGGCGATAATGAAATCATCACCGCATACATCTGCAAGGAAGTAGGCATGCCGGTGGAGCAGATCCTGCTTGGCTCTCAAATCGAGGCGATGAGCGAGGCGGAACTGGCCGAAGCCGCCAGCGGGACCAGCGTCTTTGCCAAGCTGTCCCCATCCCATAAAGAGCACATCATCCGCGCCCTCCAGAGCAAAGGTCACGTGGTGGGTTTCATGGGCGATGGCATCAACGACGCCCCGGCCTTGAAGGCTGCCGATGTAGGCATCTCCGTGGACAGCGCGGTAGACATCGCCAAGGAGTCATCTGATATCATCCTGCTGGAGAACAGCCTGCTGATACTGGAGCAAGGCGTGGTGGAAGGTCGCAAGGTGTTCGGCAACATCATCAAATATATCAAGATGGCGGCCAGCTCCAACTTCGGTAATATGTTCAGTGTGGTGGGAGCCAGCGCATTCCTGCCCTTCCTGCCCATGCTGCCGATCCAGGTGCTCACCAACAACCTGCTGTATGACTTCTCGCAAACGACCATCCCCACCGACGAGGTGGACGCCGACTGGCTGACCAAACCGCGCAAGTGGACGATTGGCGAGATCCAACGCTTTATTCTCTTTATCGGCCCGATCAGTTCGATCTTCGATTACCTGACTTTCTTCATGATGCTGTACGTTTTCAATGCCTGGCATAACCCGGCCTTATTCCACACCGGCTGGTTCGTGGAGTCGCTCTTCACCCAAACGCTGATCATCCACGTTATTCGCACCAACAAGATCCCGTTCATCGAAAGCCGGGCCAGCTGGCCGCTGATCGCCACTTCCCTGATCATCGTTTCGGTGGGCGCCTGGCTGACGATTTCGCCCCTGGCGGTCACGCTCGGGTTTGTCCCACTTCCGGCCCTCTACTGGCTGCTGCTGGCAATCATGCTGGTGTGCTATGTGATTCTGACCCAGTTGGTGAAAACCTGGTTTTACCATCGGTTTGGTGAATGATCTTTGTAGATCGAAATATGATATATTTAGGAACAATATAGGAGAAATTATGGACAAGTACCGCGTCAAACCTGGACACAAGATCAATCTCAGTGACTATGACCCAGAGGATAAGAGCCAATTCTCTGGAGGCAAGAAGGATGCCGAACCCAGGCTGGCAGAACTCACCCAGAAACTGGATGAGCTACAAGAATTGCTTTATGCCGAACACAAGCACAAGATCCTGGTCGTTTTGCAAGCACTCGATACGGGTGGCAAAGACGGGACCATCCGGTCTGTGTTTGATGGGATCAATCCACAGGGGGTGCATATAGCGAGCTTCAAAGTTCCGACACCCGAGGAACTGGATCACGATTTTCTCTGGCGTATCCACCCCCAGGTTCCTGGCAAAGGTGAACTGGTGATCTTCAACCGCTCGCACTATGAGGATGTTCTGGTCGTACGGGTTCACAACCTGGTACCAGAAGATGTTTGGCGACAGCGCTATACAGATATCAACAACTTTGAACAGATGTTGGCGGAAGAAGGCACCACAATCTTAAAGTTCTACCTCAACATGGCCAGGGATGTGCAAAAGGAACGCCTGCAAGAGCGCCTGGACGATCCCAAAAAGCGTTGGAAATTCAACCCTGCCGACCTGAAGGAACGCGCCTTATGGGATGACTACATCAGCGCTTATCAAGACGCCATCAGTGAGACCAGCACAGAGTGGGCGCCCTGGTACGTGATTCCCGCTAACCACAACTGGTACCGGAATCTAACCGTGGCGTCTATAATCGTCAAAGCCCTGGAAGATTTAAAGATGAAGTACCCTGAACCGGCTGAGGATCTGAGCAAGATCGTGATTCAGTGACTCAGAGGGATGGTTTTTATGCCTGGGATAAAAGATCTCGCCAATGTTTGGAAAAACCTGAAAGAAGTCGATTTGCGCCCTTTCCGGGAGGCAGCACTTAGCCCGGTGAAGCTGGCCATCGTCGGCCGGCCTGGGGTGGGTCGTCATACCCTGGCTGACCAAATGCGTCACGATCTCCAACGGCCGGAGAGTAAAACTCAAACCGCTGTGTTGATTTCTGACCTCAATTCGGTAGATTGGGTAACCGCAGCCGAATTAATTATCCTCGTGCTGGATGCTACCTCAAATGACTTCAGCCAGGAACAAGCGCTGGCGAAGAAATGGGTCGACGCAGGCAAGAAAGTATTGGTTTTTGTCAATAAAATTGATCTGTCAGGAAACCAGCCGTTAATTTCCAGTCCGGTAGGATGGCAGATGGAGCGGGTCCTGCACGGCTCGGCCCTTGACTCGGTTTTCATGCAGCGCGAGTTCGTCCCGGCTATTATGGGGCTGCTTCCGGAGCGCCACCTGGCTTTAGGCCGCCAATTTCCCCTCTTTCGGGTGGCCATAGCTCACCAATTGATCAATGAAATTTGTTTTGCCAATGCTGCCTATTCATTAAGCACGGGTGTGGCGGAGGTTGTCCCGATCTTTGATATCCCGTTAAACATTGCCGATATGGTAGTGTTGACCAAGGCCCAGGCTTTCCTGGTTTATAAGCTGGGCTTAGCGTTAGGCTTCTCTACCCGCTGGCAAGATTACCTGGGAGAATTCGGCAGCGTGGTCGGCGGAGGGTTTGTGTGGCGCCAACTGGCCCGTATGTTGATCGGCCTGATCCCAATATGGGGCATCGTGCCGAAGGTGGCGGTGGCTTATTCTGGAACCTATGTCGTCGGACACGTTGTCTTGCAGTGGTACCTCACCGGGCGGCATATATCCAATAAGCAGATGCGAGCCATGTACGTGCAAGCCTTAATGAACGGCAAAAAGATCGCTCAAAACATGGTATCCCGGCTGCCGCGTCCACGTCTTGGCCGGCGAAAAGCCGCTCAACTGCCAGCGCTCAGTATGAAACCCTGCCCGTTCTGCGGGAAGCAGAATGCGCCTGATGCTAATTTTTGCCAGTACTGCGGCCAAACCTTTCAACCCGCTTTACCGGAAGAAGGCGCCAACCCGGAAATACCGGGGTAAGAGACAGCTGAGATGCTGCTCGTTCCCGTTTCCCCGGCTGTGGTTAATAATAATGTCTAACGAAATTAATAATAGGTATTTTATAGGGTGTATTAGGGACATATATAGCTATTTTCTTATAAGATAGTATTAGAACAATAAATAAACAAGCAAGGGACTGGCGAAGCAGGTTGTACAGGCCGCCCATGACGTGCTGATCGAGCTGAGAGTCTCCGCCCCGCTGTCCCAATGAGAACCGCTGAACAAGGAGAATTCCTATGGACGAAAAAGAATCCATCCTATCAGAAGCCAAGCCCGAAACCCGCCTGCAAAAGTCCATGCGCGGTGCTCTGCGCTGGGTGGTGCTGGCGTTGGTAACGTTTGGGCTGGGTGCGCTGTTGATCATCTTCATGCTCTATGTTCCCACCCGACAAAAATATGATAAGGCCGATGCCGATTTGAAGCAGGCCACCGATCATATCACAACGTTGGAGGCAGACAAACAGGGGCTGCAAAAGAATCTGGACTCTGCTACGCTGCATATGTACGTGCTTAAGGCGTTGTCAGGCGTGCGCGGAGCCAGCTTGGCAGTGGCCGCCGACGATTACGCAGGGGCGCGCCTGTCGTTGATCCAGGCCTCCGAAGCGCTGGATACCTTGCCCACCCTGCTGGGGGCGGATCAAAAGGATGTGTTCACCGCCATGCAAAAGAGCGCCGCTCAGGCATTGACCAAGGTGAAGACCGATCTCAAGTCAGCGCAGCCGGAGCTGGATCAGTTGACGAAGAACTTGGTGCAACTCGAGGATAACCTGTTCCCCAACCCCTAAATGGTTCATCCTTACGGGATGGGATTAGCCTTTGAAACGGTTGCCCGTGTGCAACCTCTTACCGGTCGACGTACTTGATCGATGGGCGACAGTTCAACTTCCGCCCAACAAGAAGAGAACCAATCGCTCTGTAACCAGAGCACAGTGTGAATGGCTATACGATGAATATAATCAGGCGACGTATCGCGACGATGTTGATATTACCCCTTATGGTTCTGGCGCTGTTGGCGTGTGAAAGCACCGCTTCAACCGTGCCAGGGTGGCCATCTGCATACCTGACGCCCTCCCCTTCGCTATTGCCAGGGCAGGCTGCGTACGCTGCCGCGCAGTCCACACTGGCTGCTGGCCAGAACCAGGTGGATGAGTTGTCCCACCAGGCCACTACGGTCAGCCTGAACATGGCTCAGGCCGCGGATGCCAAGGCGCAATCCACACTCGATTATAACCAGCGCCAGTTGATGGAGCTGTCCATCCGGGGTACCGAGGTCAGCCAGAACATGGCCCGGGCTGCTGCCACGCAGAAGTTCTTAACTGAACAAACTCAGTTGGCCTTGAATGCTACGGCCACTGCTCAGAGCCAGGCTGCCACGGCCACTTATTCCGCCTACGTTCGAAACGTCACACAGACTGCACAAGCTCAGGCGATTTTGTACATCCACGTTGCACAAACTGCTCAGGCTAATGCTACCCTGACGGCTTATTCATTGACGGCCACGCCATGGGCCGCGATCCAGGCTGCCATCGTACGAACACGGAAAGAAGCCGAACGACAGGCCTTATGGGAAGAGTTTGTCGTCACCCCTTTGAAAGTTATCCTATCAACCGTGGTGGTTCTCCTGCTCATCGTGGGGGGTGTATTGGCCTACCGACGGCTGATGCCGGTGCTGGAGCTTCGCCTGCGCACCATCACGCGCGGTAACGGCAACGACAGATCCTTGCTCCTGATGGATGGGATGATCGTGGAGCCCGATCCCTCTCATCGCCGGTTAACCCAGTGGGTACTGCAACTTCCGAGTGATAAAACGGTGCAGGTGGAAATCATCGGCCCGTTTGATCCAACTGTCACTCACTGGATCACCGAGGCCGAGCAGAAATTGCGCACCGATGGAGGCTTATAACCATGAGTGTCAACCGCTACCTGCCAGCCGCCCGTAGTGTGGCCCAGGCAATCCCAGGTATCCTGGCCCAGCGCGGGTTGAAACCGCTCATCAGTCGCTTTGTTCTGACCGAAACCGAGCGAGGCGCCGCATGGCTGTTTGTTGTCTTGGAGGTCAGCCCTCTGGAACACCTGGAAGACTACGCTGCTTCCGATGTGTTGCACTATCTCTCCACGGCGTTACATGGGCATCCAGTGGTGATCAACAGCAACTCCGACGGCTTGCGGTACGCCGTGCTTCTCGGCTCACCGAATTTGTTGAAGAGGCCTAACTGATTCTGAGAAACGGATGGAAGGGCCGGCGCGCTACGCTTCCCGGAGCGCCGGCGTAAACAACAGGGGCAGCTTATCCGAAGGATTAAGAGGATCACATTATGAACAAGGATCTTTTCGAAGGCAAGTGGAAGGAAATGCGGGGCCAGATCAAAGAGTGGTGGGGCAAACTCACCGACGATGACCTGGAACAGGCGGCCGGCAATGCTGAACAAATCGTCGGCTTGCTCCAACAGAAGTATGGCTACACCCGCCAGCGCGCCGAAGAGGAATTCAACCGGCGGATAAAGGAAGTGAAAGAGGCAGTTGATAAAGTCTGAGGCCCATGAAAGCCGTGTCCTAGCAGCGGGTTGAAAGTCAGGCTTGTGCTCTGGCTGGTACCGCGCCCCTTCTCCAGCGAGAAGGGGCGCTGAAGTAGGCATTGAGCACGGATAGTCTTGCATACACGGATGGCCCCGTGTATCTCAAACACTCACAAAGAGTAGGGAAAGCATGGCACTCCATCCACCTTCACAACCGTATCAATGGACATTTCGGCGCGTCATGTGGGCGACTCTCGTCCTCGTTTTTGTCGCCCTTAGCTTCTGGCTTCTCTATCGGTTTAACCAAGTCGTTTTCATCTTGTTTATCGCCATCGTGATGGGCACGGTAATCAGGCCAGTCGTAACCTGGTTGCATCGGCGAGGACTCCCCCGGATAGCGGGGGTCATTCTTGTCTACCTCCTGCTGCTCGCCCTACTCATCAGCTTCGTGCTATTGTTATTCCCGTTGATTGTCGAGCAAGGTACAACGATTGCTGCCGCAGTACCGGGTTACTACCAAAGCCTGCGTGAGTGGATGGTTAATTATCCCAATCAATTGATTGTGCGCTTAAGTGAGTTCCTCCCAGCGACACTACCGGGCCTAGAGCCGATACAGCAAACGGGACAGCAGATGCTGGCTTCTGCAGGGCAAGCGTTGGGTTACGTGGCATCGGCGGCTAAGGTCATCTTTATGGCCATGGTTATTCTGCTATTGGCCTTTCACTGGACGCTCGATGGGCCGCGAACCATTCAGTCATTGTTGCTGCTGGTCCCAAAGGGCCAGCGCGAGAGCATTAGCGAACTGATTTCGGCCATGGAAACCAAGGTTGGTTTCTACATTGCCGGACAAGGCGTCCTTTGCCTGGCCATCGGCATCATGGCGCTGGTTGCCTATCTGATCATCGGCTTGCCCAATGCTCTGGTGCTGGCGCTCGTGGCGGGCGTGCTGGAGGCCGTACCGATGATTGGGCCGCTGCTTGGCGCCATTCCTGCGGCGGTAATTGCCTTATCCATAGCGCCTTCCAAGTTGGTATGGGTGATCGTCGCCACGCTTGTTATTCAGCAGATGGAAAACAGCCTGTTGGTGCCGCGCGTCATGCATAAGGCGGTGGGGGTCAATCCGTTCGTCTCCCTGCTGGCGCTTTTTGCATTTAGCTCATTGTTCGGCATTGCCGGCGCGCTGATGGCGATTCCCATGGCGGCCATTATTCAGCTCTTACTCGATCGCTTCGTCTTTGGTCCAGGAGCGGTGGAGCCGGAGGTCTCGGCCGGGCGCGACTATGCCAGCCGGCTGCGCTATGAAGCGCAAGACCTGGCCCAGGACTTGCGCAAGCAGGCACGGCTCAAGAAGGGGGGCTCGGATCTAAGGATCAAGCAGACCGATCAGGTGATGGATGAGATTGAGGCCATTACAACCGACCTTGATTCTCTGCTGGCACAGGTCCGTACTTCAGGTGCACCATGACGAAGCAACTGGTAGGGTTCGGTACGGCGGTTATGACCACGTTGCTGGCGCTGGTGGTGCTGTGGCAGTTCCGTATCGTCGTCGTTTACCTCCTGGTCTCGCTAGCGCTTGCGGCAGCGCTACGCCCATTGGTTAACCGCCTGGTCGGGCGAGGCTTCGTGGTGCGCGTGGCTTGGATTCTACTGTACCTGGTTACCCTGGGCAGTTTCGGCTTCTTACTCTTCCTAACCGGTGAGACCGCGATCAATGAGATTCAACTGTTGGCCCATACTGTGTCGGTGCAGGATGAGTGGAGGCTGCCGATATGGTTGGAGGGCAGCTCGTTCCAACAGGCGCTGGTTGCGCGGCTGCCACCGCCGAGTAAGCTCTTCGAAGCAGTTACCGGCGAACAAGGGCAGCTCGTGCTGCCGGCCATACTCGGCTTCACGCAGGGCATTGGCGGCGTCGTGAGCGGCGTACTCGTCATTCTGTTCTTGAGCATCTATTGGAGCATCAATCAAATTCATTTTGAACGACTCTGGCTCTCGTTGCTTCCATCTGGGCAGCGCAAACAAGCGCGTGATATTTGGCGGACAGTCGAGCCCGACATCGGCGCTTACATACGCGGCGAGGTAATCCAAAGTCTCCTGGCCGGGCTGCTATTAGGCCTGGGTTACTGGCTGCTCGGATCCCCATACCCAGCGCTCTTGGCGCTGGCTGGCGCTCTGGCATGCCTGATACCCGTGGTTGGGGTAGCCCTGGCGGTCATTCCAGTGCTTTTGGTGGGGCTGCTGACCAGTGTGCAGCTTAGCCTGTTTACGGCTCTCTATGCGCTGGTCGTCTTGATTGCCTTGGGAGTATGGGTCAAGCCACGGCTTTCCAACCGCAGATGGGATAATCCCATTCTGACCGTAGTTCTGCTCATTGCCCTGGCAGACGCTTTTGGCCTTGTCGGCATCATCGTAGCGCCACCTTTATCAGTTGTATGCCAAATCCTATGGAGCCGCCTGGTCAGCCGCCGCGCTGTTTCAGGAGCTGCAGCCCAGGTTTCATACCTCAAAGAGCGGCAAGCACGCGTGTGGGACACCATAATGGCAATGGATGAACCGCCTCTGGCATTGGTGACCAGTAGCATGGAGCGGCTCACCCATCTGATTGAGAAAGCTGAACCCATTCTGCAAGCCGGTCTGCCGGCCGCCGCCCTGCCGGCTGAACCTTCCGAGCCATTCCAATCGCCCCAGCCTGTAACCGCTGAAGGTGGGCCACCTGTATCCACAAAACCCTGAAGAAACAGACGATGACCGTACCCAGAATGGCTAGAACTATGGCACAGCTTTGGCAGCAGGGTATCCGCAGCGCGCACAGGATTAATGAGCGTACACACGGCTGGTTAGGGATGTTGGCGGGCGCAGCCAGGGAAGCCTTAAAGCCCGACTCGGCGATTACGGCCGCGGCGATCGCCTACTTTGCCCTCTTCTCCCTATTTCCCCTCACCCTCTTGAGCATTTCCATTGCCAGCTTCAACCTCGGCCCGTTGATGGACCAGCAACTCATCGTACAAAAGCTAGAGTTTATTGCACCAGCCCTGGGCCAGTTGTTGGGCCAAAATATTGACGAAATCATCCGGGCGCGCGGACCAGTTACCAGTGTCGCTTTAGTTGGTCTGATCTGGTCTGCCTCTACAATTTTTTACACGCTTACCCAAACCCTGAATGAAATTTGGGGCAATAAACGAAGTCGCCCTGTTTGGAAGCGGCGTGGTCTGGCAATACTATTTGTCCTGACCTTCGTTGGCCCGGCTCTCTTCCTGGCTTCGTTTACCGGCAGCATGATTGCCAACCTCCGCACCTGGTTGCCCGACCAAATCATTCCGATCGGGGGCAGTATCAGTTTTGTAGTGGCTATCTTGCTCGATGTTGCCTTATTCATGGTGCTCTACATCATGCTCCCACATGGAGCTTCTACCTGGCGCGAGATTTTACCCGGAGCGATTGGGGCCGGCCTGCTCTGGGAGCTTGCCAAGAAAGCCTTTTTGTTCTTTGTTTCCACCTACATCTCCGTCTCGAACCTGGTCTATGGTTCAGTGGCAGCCATTATCGCCTTCCTGGCCTGGGCCTATCTGAGCGGCCTTATCTTTCTCTTTGGCGCTTACTTGAGTGTCTCCTATTGCCAGCAGAGACAGCAGCAACAAGAAGCGGCAGGCCAAACATAAATGCCACGCCGATAAGATGGAGAGATAGGCATCCATAATTAATCTTTAGAACTCATCAAGACTCATTTTGAATCGATTTCAGAAGAAACAATTAATCAAAGCATTGAGATTGACACTCTTACTGCCGTCTTCAAACTGAGCAAAGGAGAATTCTTATGAAAAAGCAAGCAGGTCTGTGGATCGATCATCGCAAGGCCGTGATTGTGATTGTTACAGAGGAAGGGGAAGAAATCAAGGAAATAACCTCAAACATGGAGAAACATGTCCGATTTGCTAGTGGTTCATCAGAGGATGGTTCAGCGGAGGACACGCGAGATAGACAATTTACGAACCGTCTCGGTGGATACTATGATAAGATAATTTCGTGTATCCGTGATGCGGAATCTATCCTGATATTTGGTCCTGGTGAGGCAAAGGGCGAGATCGAAAGACGTCTTGAACGTGAAGAACTCGGCGGTCGTATCGTTGGCATTGAAACCGTGGACAAGATGACAGATCGCCAGATTGCGAAAAAGGTCCGACAGCACTTTCTAGCAAACACCAGGCCATCCGGGGCATCGTGATCGGAATGTATGAGGTGGGGAAAGAGCAGCCTCATAGATCATTTACAGAATAAGGAGTTGATACCAATGGCAAACAAGACAAGCAAAACTAAACCCAAACGATTGTCCAAAGGGCAGCGCACGCACGTGCGTCGGCTGAAACAAGCAGCCCGCAAGGCCGGCACCGCTCACAGCTAGCCGACCAGAACGTCGTGTCCATCGGGAATACCCAAGAAGTAGGATCAACCATGGGGATGTAAGTATGCACAGGCGTATTGTGTTCCTGGGGCGGCCGTCACATTTATCGGCACAGCACAGTTGAATCTGGAGTAAAAAGGATGCCACAGACACCGCATATCGAGCAACACTTTACGGGTTCCGAGATCATTAGAGACGTGGTAATTGGAATGTCGGACGGGCTAACGGTTCCCTTCGCGCTCGCGGCAGGACTCTCTGGCATAGCCAATTCGACTGCCATTGTCATTACTGGGGGTCTGGCCGAGATCGCGGCAGGTTCTATTGCCATGGGCTTGGGTGGTTACCTGGCTGCCAGAAGCGATGCGGAGCATTACGCCAGCGAACGGGAGACAGAGCAACGCGAGGTGAACACGATGCCCGACGTTGAGACAGAGGAAGTGGAACAGGTACTTTTAACCTATGGTCTCGTAAAAGAGCAGAGCGCGCTCGTGGCAAATGCTTTGCGCCAGCGTCCGGCGGCGTGGATTGATTTCATGATGCGCTTTGAGTTGGGTCTCGAAAAGCCCGATCCCAAACGTGCCCTTAGGAGCGCCCTGACCATTGGGCTATCCTACATCGCTGGCGGGCTGATCCCGTTAGCGCCCTACATGCTGATTCATAGAGCGGGGACAGCACTCGTGTTCTCAGTAGTTTTCACTCTCGCAGCTCTGCTGATATTTGGGTACGCCAAAGG
>Ga0315285_10007227_pt1 | contig 11406 bp, 7 predicted proteins | sample YL17G09_36_MG_FD_203698 | JGI IMG/M metagenome (GOLD analysis project Ga0315285, IMG submission 203698) | Sediment microbial communities from Yellowstone Lake, YNP, Wyoming, USA - YL17G09_36 | ecosystem: Environmental > Aquatic > Freshwater > Lake > Sediment | place: USA: Wyoming | collected... | reverse complement strand
AACCTATCCTGATGATAATATCATATATCGGTTTACAGTAAATCGCAAGCCATACGACCCTTTCCCTGGTAAATCCCAGAGACCCAGCAATATCGGGTCTTCGCGTTTTCCCCCTCTTCCGCATCGGGGAGGGCTGGGGCAGGGGTCTAAAATTGCCAATCCACCTCGAAAATGAGATTCGGGGTGTGTCATGTCTTTGAACCACCACGCCAATTCCTGAAGACCCGCAATATTTTGCATAAGGGTGTCGTGATTCTCTCCAGAGTGGATTTATAATTTAGCGAGCAATGTTCCTCCACCTGCATACTCATTCCTGTTATTCTTTCCTCGAAGGGCTGCCCTCACCTAAAGATCTGGTCCAGGCGGCGGCTCAACACGGCATGGCCGCGTTGGCGCTCACCGACCATAACGGTCTGTCGGGGGCTATCGAGTTCTACGACGCCTGTCAGGACGCGGGGGTGAAGCCTATCCTGGGGTTGGAGCTCGATGTGACCCCGCCGCCCAATCTGTCTGCCGCGTCTGCCCGTGCTGGCATTCTCGTGCTGTTGGCGATAGACCTTTCAGGCTGGGCCAGCCTGTGCCGGCTGAGCAGTGCTTTACAGACCGACCCGGCACTCGAGCCCGGTCGTGGCCTGCCCTTTGAGCGTTTTGCGCAACATATCCAGGGGCTGATCTGCCTGACCGGAGGTAGCCGCGGCCTGGCGGCGACGCTCATCCTCAACGGGCAGGAGCGCGCCGCGTCGGCTTTTATGGGTCACTTGAAAGAGCTCTTCCCAGGCCGGGTGTATATCGAGTTAAACAAGCAGGCTCCCGATGACGGTCAGTGGGTGACCCGCCTGGCTTTGCTGGCCAGGCGCCTGGGCCTGCCAGTCGTTGCAGCTCAGGATGTGCATTATCTCGACCCGGCACAAGGTGACTTACAGCGCGTCCTGGCAGCCATCCGCCTGAACCGCCCGTTGGACGAGCTGCCCGCCCAGGCAGTTGCTCCGCCTGGGGCGTATTTTACCTCGCCAACCGAGATGGCCTCCCGTTTTTCCGATCGTCCTGCTGCGGTAGTCGCGACCCAGGAAATCTCCGAGCGCTGCCGCCTGGAGCTGCCCTTGGGAATACCCCATTTCCCGCAGCCGCCCCTGTCGCCCGGCCAGACAGCCCTTGATATGTTGCGCCAGAAGGCTGAGAGCGGTGCCCGGAGATTATATAGAACCATTACCCCTGAACTAAAGACCCGCCTGGATCACGAGCTGACGGTGATCGGTGAGTGCGGCTACGCAGCCCTGTTCCTGATCGTGGAAGAGATCCTCCAGCATGCTCGGCAGCTTGGCGTGCCTTTTTCATCGCGTGGCTCTGCGGCCTCCTCGCTGGTAGCTCACTGCCTGGGGATTACCTCTCCCGATCCCATCCGTCTGAACCTGTATTTTGAGCGTTTCCTCAACCCGGCTCGCTCCACCCCGCCGGATATCGACACTGATCTGTGCTCGCGACGGCGCGACGAGGTGATCCGCTTCGTCTACCAACGCTACGGTGCTGAACGCGTGGCAATGGTCTGTACCGTCAACCGATTCCGCCGTCGCTCTGCTCTACGGGAGGTTGCTAAAGCATACGGCCTGCCCCCGGCGGAGGTCAAAAACCTGTCAGAAAGCGTGCCACCGCGCTGGTGGGGACCACCTGGGCGAGATACGAAGTCCGAAGCTCCTTATGCAGAGCTCAGCGAGCGTTACACCTCGCCGCGTCACCGGGCCATCTTCCGAGACGCAGCAGCGCTGCTGGGGCTGCCGCGCCACCTGTCCATCCATCCCGGTGGAGTGGTGATCGCTCCCGGCCCGTTGACTGACCTGGTCCCAACCCAATGGGCTACCAAGGGCGTCGTTATCACCCAGTTCGACCTGGAGCCCATCGAGCGCATCGGCCTGGTAAAGATCGATCTGCTGGGCATTCGCGGTCTGACCGTGCTGGGCGACGTGGCCCAGGCCATCCACGAAAAAAGTGAAATACCCGAAAAGGTCGAAAGCGAAACGCCAGAAAAGGGTGAAAACGACACACTCGACAGGCACGATAGGAAATCCCACCCGCGTTCGTCCATTGTCCATCCTCAATCGTCTATCCTGGATGTCCTCGAGGCTATCCCCGAAGATGACCCTGCTACGGCTGATGCGGTGCAGAACGGCAGGACGATCGGCTGCTTTCAGATCGAAAGCCCGGGGATGCGTGCTACGCTTAAGGAGATCCAGGCCCGTAGCGTAGATGACATCATGGTCGCCCTGGCGCTGTACCGGCCCGGACCGCTCACCGGTGGGTTGAAGGATGCTTTTGTACGCCGCCACCGCAAGGAGGAACCGACCGATTATCTCCACACGGCGCTTGAACCCCTGCTGAGAGACACCTTCGGGGTGATCCTGTACCAGGAGCAGGTCCTGCGCATCGCCCATGAGCTGGCTGGGCTGAACCTGGCTGATGCCGACTTATTGCGGCGCGCCATGAGCCACTTTGACCCCGGTAAACAGATGCAGTTACTGAAGGAGCGGTTCATTGCAGGAGCACTGGCGAAGAGCGGGGTGCCCGAAGCAGTTGGTGAGCATATCTGGCAGTTGATGGCAGCCTTTGCCGGGTACGGGTTTCCCAAGGCGCACGCAGCCTCGTATGCCCAGGTTGGCTGGCGGGCGGCCTGGTGCAAACTGCATTACCCGGCAGTGTTCATGGCGGCGGTGCTGGCGAACTGGGGTGGGTATTACAGCCAGAGCGTTTACCTGAATGAGGCGCGCCGGTTGGGGTTGACCATCTATCCACCGCATGTCAACCATGCGCGTCGGGAGTTCAGTGTGAGCTACCTGGATGGTAAGCCGGTGCTGTTCATGGGGTTGGACCAGGTGCGCGACCTGACCCGTCGCACGCAGGCGCGCATACTCCATGAGCGGCCTTTCCATTCGTTTAGGGATTTCCTGGTGCGCGTCGATCCCCGCCCGGTGGAGGCCGAGAACCTGGTGCGAGTGGGAGCGCTAAAGAGCCTGGGGAGCATCCCCAGCCTGCTCCACCAGTTGAGCCGCGGCGGTTGGCGTGGTGGGCAACTGCCCCTGTTTTCACTTGAGCCTGAAGAGGTTGAGGACTGGACATTGGCGCAGAAGGTAGCGGCACAAGAGGTCGTCTTGGGGATGGGTGTGGATGCTCACCCGCTGGAACTGGTAGCAGGAAAGATCGCGGATGCGGGCGCGCTGACCACGGTGGAGGCGGCTGCTCAGGTGGGACAGCGCCTGCGCGTCGCCGGGACGCGCCAGACTTGGCGGCGCAGTATGACGACGCATGGGGATTACATCTACTTCATGTCCCTGGAGGATCTGGAAGGGATGCTGGACGTGGTGATTTTCTCCGATGTCTACCGGAGGTGCCGGGAGGCACTTTCCAGCCGCGGGCCGTATGTGATCGAGGGGGTCGTGGAGCTCGACCAGGGGAAGGGTGAGCCGTTCATCCGGGCCGAGAAGGTGTGGCGATTGGAGTGACAAAACCTATTCCCCTATCCCCTTTCCTTGGGGAAGGGTGCGACGACAAAGTACGTCGTTAGGGGGATGGGGTTCATGTCAGTTTTTCCATTAGGAAATCGTAAGCCCGCCTGCCGCTGATCTGGTGCCGGCCCTCGAAAAAGTCGGCCTCCACCTGGCCTCTTGCTCCATAGACGTCATAAACCGCTTTGGCCTTCTCAAGGCTGGTCTTCGTAGCTTTTACCGGGAAAATTTCGTCATAGTTTCCCGACTCGACCAGCAGCGGGCGCGGAGCGATCAGCCCGACCAGGTCATACTCTTCCCCGAATTTCCACAGCCCAGGCACGAACATGCAGGTGCAGTGCGACATCGCCAGGATGCTGTCTTTGAAGGTGTTGAAGTAGCCGCTGACGACGCAGGCCTTGATGCGCTCGTCCAGGCAGGTGGAGAAAAAGGTGTGAATGCCACCGCCGGAGATGCCCATCGCCCCCAGGCGGTTCACATTGACATCAGGGCGGCTCTCGAGGTAATCCACCAGCCGCTTGCCGTCGAAGACACGCAGCCCCAGGGCGGTCCCCCCCAGGTAAAAGGCCAGCTTGGCGGTATGATCACAAGTTGTGGGTACTGGAGCACCGATCGTGGTGTTCAAATATGAAAAGTCGGTCTGCCTCTCGCCGAAACAGGAGATCTCCGGAGCTGCCACCGCGAAACCGAGTCGACAGAGTGCCAAGGCGAAGTCCTTGTGATAGCCATCCGGTTCGTAGCGCTCTTCGCCGTCCTCCCACAAACCGACGATATCCTTGACGCCGTAGCCGTGCCCGTGGAAAGCGATCACGACCGGGAAGGGCGGCTGACCCTGTTTGGGGATCAGGAGGTACACGGGCAGGAGGATGTGCTCGGAGGTATGCAGCAGGATTTTCTGGCGCAGGTGATCACCTCGATCAACCGTTTCAATGATCTCCGGTGCGAGCAGGGTTTTGGGCAGTGACTGGAATCCCAGGAGATCGTTGAGCGCCTGGCGGGTCGCTTTCTGCCACTGCTCGGCCTCCGCCCGGGTTTTGGCCTGGAAGCGGTAGGGCGCTTCTTCTGGCTTATAGAGATTCCAGAGGGCATGGGCAGGCTGTAAAGCTTCTAATTCTTTTGGGTTGAGAATTTTCGTACTCATCAGATAACCATCCTAATCGGGTTTTACCGCTAAGCACACTGAGACTGCAGAACGTTTAAGAGAATTTCTCAGCGGTCTCACCGTTCTTGTCGGTTAATTCTTTCACTCTATGAACCGCTCTTTGGCATTGAGTCGCTTGAGCATGTGCGGGTCAATCGGCTCGCCAGGGGACGGCATGAGCGGGTAATCCGGCTCTTCCAGGCCGTGGATCAGCTCCTCAACCCGCACCGGTCGTCCCCATTCCATCGAGCGGTTGATACACACGCCGGTCAGGATCGACCAGGCCCCGGCACGCTCGTCGGCAGCCCGTTTGTATTTATCGGCGGGTGGGTTTGCGCCAAAAATATCCTTCAACATCACCGGGTCGCCGCCGCCGTGGCTCCCTTCGCCTTGCCAGATTTCAACTTCATAGCCGGCCTGGAAATGAGGGATGATGCGGGTGTGGGTGGCCTTAGACACGAGCTGACCCGGAATGCCTCCGTCGCCGCTCAGGTAGACAGTCTCACGGCAGGTGTGCTCCAGACGGCCTTTGCTGCCGTTGAAGGCGATGATGTAGCCTTCCCAGGGCATGTAGGCGTGCAGTGAGTAGCTCATCGTTGCACCGCTGCGGTAGGTGACGATCGCGTGCACGGTATCCTGGATGTCGATATCCTCCCCGAAGACGCATTGATCTCGGTAGTAGCCATCGTAGCTTTCGTTGTCGAGGTACAGTTCGACCAGGTCCGCATAGGCGCGCAGGTCCAGGTAAAAGGGGCAGTCTGCTGCAGCCGGGCAGATGAGACAACGCTTGCCACGATCCTTGAGCCCATAGCGTTGGGCAGTCGCCGGTGTATAGAAATTCCTCGCTCCAATGGCGTAGACTGTCTCCGGCACGCTCGAGAGCCACCAGTTCATCAGGTCGAAATGGTGGGTGGCCTTGTGCACCTGCAGACCGCCGGAGTTGGCCTTGAAACGGTGCCAGCGCCTAAAGTAATCTGCGCCATGGGTGGTGTCCAGCAGCCAATGGAAATCCACCGAGACCACATCACCGATCACACCCGACATGAGCAGCTCCTTGAGCTGGGTGCGCGGCGGCGAATAGCGGTAATTAAAGGTGACCTGGCAGCGGCGACCGCTGGCCTTGCGTGCATCCAGGATACGCTGGCATTTGTAGTCGTCGATGGTCATCGGTTTCTCGGTGATCACGTCGCAGCCCAGCTCCATTGCCCGGCAGGTGTACTGGTCGTGGGTGCAGTCCTTGCTGGTGACGATGACAATGTCGGGCCTGGTCTCGGCGATCATGCGCTCGAACTCGGTGTCGGCGTAGGTTTTGATCTCAACCCCGCGCTGGCGCGCCCAGTCGGCACCCAGGCGCAGGCGACCGGGGTTATTGTCACAGATCGCCGCCAGCTCGCAGCGGTCCGCGAACTGCTCGACGATCGCCTCCGAATAGAGCAACGAGCGCCCGCCGATACCTACCTGTACGTATCGCTTTTTTGTTGTCATATGTTATGCAATATTGTCAGTAAAATTTTCACGCCGAGATCGCAGAGATCGCTGAGACAGATAAAAATATCAGGAGCCTCGGCGGTCTCCGCGCGCTCCGCGGTTAATCCTCAGCGGATCTTAATAGATCCGTTGCTTTCTCGGTTGTAGCGACCTCCAAGGAGATCATGAACTGCTTGAACTTTGACCCGAACTCCCTCTTGAAGACCGGCAGGCTGGCGGGGTCAAATTCGGTCAGCATAACCTTTTTACCGGCTTCGACGGTCTTATGATACAGGGGCCACCAGCGCGGGTGCGTCATCGGCTCGGCGCCTGCACCCGGTGTCCACTGGATCATGGTGATGCCGGGGATGGCTAAGAGCTGGTCGTGATGACGGATCGCCCCGGGGCCATCCCAGTGATAGATACAGTAATCCAACCGCTCGGTCATGGCGCACAGGACAGGGGCCATGAACTCGGCAAACATGCCGGGGGAGATCATGGCGGAGAAGTCGCACTGCAGCTTGGCGAGGCGGCCTGGCGCCCAGGCCCAGAAATAGCTGCCGCCGCGCTCGTCTTTGATCATCTCGTATAGGATGTCGTAAACCTTAAAATAACGGTCGGTGATCTGCCGTAGGCTTTCCTGCACCCAATTGGGTCGCTCGATGAGGTCGGTCAGCAGCGGCTGGGTGGCGCGCATCGCAGCCAGTGTGTCCAGCCCTTCGATCAGGTCTGGGAAGGAGGTCAGGAATTTACCCGCGCCAAGGCGCAGCTGTTCCTGCGCCAGCCGGAGGGTGAAGTCCCAGTAAAAGTTATCGGGGTCCAGCTCGTAACGGGCTGTCGCGGGGTCGGTGATGCAGGGCTCGAACCACACGGTATCCTCGCCATCTGCACCGGTGCAGCCGAGGTAAAGGGCCAGGCAGTTAGCGCCCAGGTCAGGTGAGACGGTGGGGAGAGCCTCGCCTAAATAATGGGTGTGGATGCACCAGCGCGCCGCCAGGTTCACCCGGTACTTAAAGCTGCGCGTGGAGCAGTTTGTCGACCAGCCTTCCGGTTTGGGCAGGGCGGGGATGTCCTCGATTGGCTCAGCCCGTCGGGCGGTGATCTGCATCGCGGGGCGACCGATGTCCCCTCCATTCCACCAGGTCGTCAGGAGGTCGCAAGCCGCGTCGCTGTCGGGGCGGTAAAAAAGTCGGCTGACTGTTTGGCTGTGATTCCCCATCGCTATATATCCAAAATATGACCTGTCTTTGCTGATTCGATTTCTTTCAGGAGCATGCTTAAAACATCGACTGACTCTTGGGGTGTGATCACCTGAGGTGGCGTGCCTGCCTTGACGCAGTTGACAAAGTAGGCGATTTCGTTGTAGATTCCACCCGCATTTTTCAGGTTGATGCTGGTACTGATCGATACGCCTGAAGAAAGGTCCACCTTCTGCGGGTCCGCCTCGCCGGGCAGATAGCGGAGCAGCTCGTCGTTCTTATAATCCAGGGTAGCTCTCTCAAAGACAGCCCGGTATGTCGCCGCGAATGGGATCGGACCCTGGAACCAGCCGCCTTCCGCCTCGACCAGGACGTCGGTGTCGTAGATAAACTGCGTTTTGAGATAGCTGGCGTACAGCTCCACCCTCTCATAGCCGATGCTGCGCACCTGGCGCGGTCTGCCCAGGAGGTAGTAGATAAAATCGGCGTCGTGGATGTGCAGCTCGAACGGGGCCCGACCGCTTCTCTTTGGGTCGATGTACCAGTTTTCCCATGCCCACAGCGGAGCGCCAGAAGTACGCGAGAAAAAAACCTGCAGCAGCCGCCCATAAGTCTTCTCGTCATAGACCTTCTTCAGGTAGGCGTATTCAGGCCAGAAGCGGATGACCTGAGCGATCATGAACAGAGCATGGTTGCTTTGCGCCGCCTGAACAATGGCCTGCGCATCCTGAAGGGTATGAGCGATCGGCTTTTCACACAACACGTGCAGCCCGTGGTCGAGGCATTGGATGGAGACATCCTTGTGGGTATAAGACGGGGTGCAAATATCCGCCATGTCCGGTTTTTCATTTTTAAGCATCTCATCCAATGATGTGTAGGCCCTGGCCCCATGGTGCTTGGCAATCTTTTGGGCGTTCTCTGATCTGACGTCCACTACAGCCACGATCTGCGCTTCGGGGATCAGCACATAGGCTTCACTGTGCGCCTGCCCGATACCGCCAGCACCGATTAATGCGACTTTCATCGTTCTTCCTCCTATAGTTAAATCAGTTTCTCCAGCAGATTTTTGGCCATCAAAATATCCTGGATTTGCTGCTCGCCGGATATCTCACGCTCGATGGTCAGTGGCCCGTCATAGCCGATCTCTTTGAGCCGCGCCACCAGGGCCTGGATGTTCACCTTGCCGGTGCCCAGTGGCACTTCCTCGCCGATGAACCGGCCGGTTTTGGGATAGGTCCCATCTTTGGCATGTACATCGCGCACGTATTTGCCGATCACGTCCAGGGCATCCACCGGGTTCGCTTTACCGTATAAGATCAGGTTCGCCGGATCGAGGTTGATCCCTTCGTTGTCCAGCCCAATATCCTCGATGGTCCTCAGCAGGGTGACCGGGGTCTCCTGCCCGGTTTCGAACAAGAAGAAAAGCCCATTCGCTTTGCAATACTGCACCAGGTAGCGCAGGGTGCTGACCAGGCTGTGATACTCGGGGTCGTTCGGGTTTTCTGGGATGAAGCCAACGTGGGTGATCAGGTTCTTTACCCCGATTTTAACGGCAAAATCAGCGCCTTTCATGAGCATTTTCAGGCGTTCATGCCGGAATGTCTGCGGGACCAGGCCCAGGGTGAGCGGTCCCTCGTACAGGTCCCACACCGCCGGCCCCTCCCAGCCGCACCAGAAGGAGGTGATCTCTATGCCATACTTCCGGCTGGCAGCCACCACCTTTTGGGCGGTCACGTCGTTGAATTTGCTTTGGTTCCAGCAGTTCAGCTGGCAGGTCGTAAATCCCAGGTCACGTACCTTCTTAAATTCGGCTTCGAGGTCATCTGCGATCGTAATAATCACACCCAGTTTCATATGTTATTACCTCCAATATTCGAATTTCTCCCCTTCCACCAGTGGGGAAGGGGCCGGGGGATGAGTTCGAATTCATCACATAGAATGAACTACGCCCAGAGGGACAAATCGAACAGGTCCTTCGCAATAGGCTGAATTTGTTCGTTGGAGATATCCGTTGGGTCATAGCCCAATTCATATTCCAAGGGCATGAAGTAACCCAGGGTGGACCAGCCCCAGAATGGGTTAAGCCCCTGCCCGCAACCTGTCTCGGCGTTGTAATATTCCCTCGTGACCTCCTCTGATAAAACCATCTGAAAAGTCTTATAAGCCAGCTCACCAGCCAACTCGGTAAAGCCCTGCTTGATTAGCCCATGGAAGATCATATAGTTGGTTGGAATCCAGGCTGTGCCGCGCCAGTTGCATTCCCCGCCGATGCGTTCCTGGTAGTAATCCGGCTCGGTTTTAGCGTAAGTGGCTACGGGATGATCCAGCCAGAACTCAGCCGGGTTATGCAGGTGGTCCTCGACCAGGCGTTTTACTCGCTCCGGGGGGACGATGCCGAGCCATAACGGGATGAACCCCGCCACCGACTTCAATCGCACCAGCTCACCCGTGCGCTCGTGCCGGTCGTAGTAAAAACCATCAATCTCATCCCAAAAGACCTGGTTGATCAGGGTGCTCAGGCGGGAGGCTTGCGCCTGGAATTCTTTTTGATCCTGCGGGTGTCCAAGCTCCCCTGCCAGGACAGCCATGGCCTGTAGCTCGCGCACCAGATAGCAATTAAGGTCCACCCCCTCGACAGTCATGGCATATAACTCGCCGGCGCGGCTGACCTGGTTATCCATGCCGGAATGGTCGGCGCTGTCCCACACGCACAGGCCGTTTTTATCGAAGTCCGAATACCAGAACCAGTAGTCCAGGTATTTCTTCAGGCGCTCATAATACTTGGTCTTCAGCCAGGCGTAGTTCCCGGTCTGGCGGCTTCCCAGCAAGGCGATCTGTGCCATGAATGGCTTGAAATGTTGCCGCATACGCGGTTCGATCAATGTGCGTGGTGTAAAGCCGCAGGCCATCTGCCGGTCTAAGAAGGCCTCCGGGTTGCTACGGCAAAATTGGCTGATTCCGTAATAGGACATGTAAATGTTCTCGAAGTACAGGTCCCAGTCGTAGAACTCATCGTAAGAATAGCCGGTCAGCAGGTCTGCCTGGCCGCGGAACGAGCGGATGCCGCGTATGCGGATGTCGCGGTTGACCTCATTCAGCCGTGAGAGCAGCCCCTGCCAGGTTGGATCTCCGATACTATCCTGGAACCGCCATAAGGCGGCCAGGCTGTTTGTCGTCTCTTGTTCTACCAATATAGTCTCCTTATCATGGTTACCTAGATCCATTCCAGCCAGTGATGTACCCAGGGTGCGGGCCGGAAAATCTGCTGTAGCTGGTCAAGTGGCAACGGATACGTCGTCGAGGTGATCCGCTCGGTCAGGAAAGCGGCTTGAACGTCCTCACGGCACAGAAACAAGCGGTGCAGGGTCGGGGCCTTCATCTCCAGGGTGACGACCGGGCCTTCCCCCGGCAGAGTGAGCTCCCGCTCCGGTGTCCAGACGTATAAGGCCATAGCGGAGTCTCCGCCAGACAGTTTCGGCCACAGCTTATCGAAGTGGAACACCTGACCGGCGGTGATGTTCGCATGAGCACGTTTCATTGGCTTGAAGCCCAACTTCGTCAGTGCTGGCACAGCCGGGTGATGGTAGGTTGCAACCATCCTGACGATGGGCGCGCTGTGCGCGGCAGCCGCAGCGATAATGCCTTTCAGCAGGTTTTCAGCTAACATCTCCTCTTGGGGATCAGCGACCATCTCCAGTACCACCACAGAGCCCTCGGAATAGGCGAAGATAGCATAGCCATCCAATCGGCTGCCCCGCCTGACCGAGGCCAGATAGAAATCGCTGGGGATCTCCACGTAGATGATCGAGTCGAGAGCCTCTTTCCAGTAACCCGGGGAACGGGGCGGAAAACCGGCATACTCCCGGTAAACGCGCTGGTAAGCCTCATTCAGCGCTGTTTCGTCTAAAGCGGCCGGCAAGAGCGGTTCGATCTTAACCTCTCCGGGGGCCTCGGCGCGTGGGTTGGACAGAATGTAAACACGACTGTAGTGCAGGTCGATAAAGCTGTTGCGCTCGTAGAACGTATACGGTGCGTGGCCCTCCCCGCCGGTATACACAAACACTGCATCGCAAACATCGGGCAGCGCTTCTTTCGCGAGTCCCAT
>Ga0315285_10007225_pt1 | contig 11407 bp, 8 predicted proteins | sample YL17G09_36_MG_FD_203698 | JGI IMG/M metagenome (GOLD analysis project Ga0315285, IMG submission 203698) | Sediment microbial communities from Yellowstone Lake, YNP, Wyoming, USA - YL17G09_36 | ecosystem: Environmental > Aquatic > Freshwater > Lake > Sediment | place: USA: Wyoming | collected... | reverse complement strand
TGCACCAGCCCGTCGTGTCCCAGGCCCACGTCCACAAATACGCCGAAGGAAGCGATCTTGCGTACTCTCCCTTCCACTACCTCGCCTGGACGCAAGTCCTCGGGCCGGCGGGATGGCCCAGGCGCAGGTCCTGGACGCGCTTTAGGCTGAGGTAGAGCCACTTCTGGCTCCTCACCAGGCACAAAGCCAACCAGTTTGACCCGTACCCAACCCAGCGGAAGGGCCGGCTCGCCACTCCGCAGCGCCAGTGTGCGACTCTTAGGGAAGGGGTCGCCGGGCTCGCGGTTGCGTTCCTTGGTCATCCGATACTCGCTCAGCAGCCGCTCGAAGGCATCGTCGTCTTGACGCAGGAGCCCCGAGCCCAGCGTCTTGGACTCCCATCCCGTGCCCCAGCCCACCTGCAGCAAGAACTCGTCCTCGGCCAGTTCACCTTCGAGGACTTGCTTGACCAGCGCAGCGTAGAAGCCCAGGGTTGCCTGGGGGCCGCTGTGGGCTTTGAAGAACTCGACCTCGGTAGATAGCCGCCTCCGGGCATGCTCCTTGCCCAGCGCGACCAGTTGGCCCAGCCAGGCTCGCTTCCCCTGCCAGCCCAACTGGCGAGCCGCCTCGTCCTGGAAACCGTACTCGTCCACCGCGATAGTCAGATGAAAGGCGATACCAGGACGCACTGTCTCCACTTCGACGGGAGTGCCGCCGGGATAAACCTGAACCTGTTCCAGCCGCAGCGCGTCGGCCTCTGGCAGTGGCGCACTGTCCTGCACGTGCAGAGCGCGCAGAACGTCGTGGTTGGGATCCTGGCCGAAGATATTCCGCTCCAGGTCTTGAGCAGCCCACGAGCGACTGCGGCGCAGCCGGCCCAGGTCCGGCCGCCGCTTCTGGCGGGCATAGAAACTCCAGGCTAACACAGTGCGCAACGCTCCCTTGAGTGACGAGCCGGGCAGATAGGGGTGGTCATGCACGTCCTTGATCTGCTCAGGGATTTTGCCCTCGCGCTTGGTCGGCGAGCCGGTCAGCACGTAACGGAAGAGTGCGGGATCGTCGAAATCTGCCGCAGTCAGGAGCTCCGCCGCCGGTCGGCCCATCAGCACCCGGTTGACAGCACTGGCTCCCTCAGCCTCAGCCCGCACCAGCATCGCGTCCAGCAGAGCGTCCTCGTTCACCCGGTAGGTGCGTCCCCGGTGCGACACCAGGTCGTAGCCCAGCATCAGCTCGTCACCTGTGCCGATGTGCAGTGGCGAAAGGGTCTTCACCTCGACGGTCCATTCCGTATGCAGGTCACTCATCGTGGGCCTCCTTTCTCACGGGCATGGTAGCCCACAGGGAACGCCAGGCCGTAACGCCAGACCTTGTGCGCGGTGAAGACGTCCGGCGTCACGTCGGCCAGCGTACCCAGGAAGTTTTTGCCATCGGGCCAGCGCAGCAGGCTGCCCTCTGCGAACATCCGTACCGCCTTGCGCCGCAGGCCGCTGCCGTGCACGGTCTTACCGTCAGGCGATTGTGCCACATCGGGCGAGGCCATCCACCCACGCCGCATCTCCAACCGGTAGCGAGCGCCGTCACCGCCAAGTACCTGCGTCAGTTCATCGCGAGCGGGGTAATAGAGCGAGAGGGCCACGAATCGCTTGCCAGGTGTCGGGTCGGATAGGGGGGGTATGTCATACGGGCCATGCACCCGGAACTGGCCGTGCCCGGCACTGCGCTCACCGCCTATCCCGGCATCCCCCAGCACCTGGAGTGCCAGTTCACCTCGCCCCCGCCAGCCGTCCTGCCAGTACATCAGCAACCATAACCCGCTGCCGGGCTGAAACCAGACCCGCCCGGCCTGGTAGACCTGGGAGGTGCTGGCCCGCCTGTCCACCGTGACGCGAGGTGTGTCGCCCACCGACCAGAGCCGGATGGCATCTGTTTCTTCGTCGCGCCAGCCGGCGACGCTCTCCCATTCCTGCCTGGTTAGCCAGACCCGTCCACCCTGTACCAGGTTGTTGTTGGCAAAATGACCGACCAGGTCTCCCCCCCCAACCCAGGCCTGGAAGATACTTTCTGAGAGCCAGGCGATCCGTTTGATCTGCTTGCGCTGGTCAGGATCATCCGGCACGCCTGGAGGTGGCTCCAGCGGGCGCGGGAAGAAACGAATTGCCCGGGCCGGGTCAAAGCGTTCAGGGGGTTGCCAATCCTGCGCCTCATGCTCGCGCCGGACAAGCACGTACGGAAAGGCCGAAGAGAGCACCAACGCCGGTTTACCTGCCGCGTAGGTACTCAGGAACTCTTCTACCGCGTTTGCCCCGAACAGTTGGCGCATGGTGTGGCAGAGGGCCGAGAACAGGGTGTCCGATGGCCCGTGTGCCGTTGTGGCTTCGATGCCCACCCCGCGCATCCCAAAGTGGAACGGCGCCCGTGCCTCCAGATGATAGGTCGTCGCGTTCATAGGGCGCCTCCTTTCATTTTTCCGCCAGTTGGTAATCCTCGAACCGAATGTGGGTTCGCAGCCAGTCCAGCAGTGCCTGCCTCTGGGCCAGGACGTCTTTCACCCCTACCTCAGCATGCTCAGGTGTGCCGTCCCACAGCACCTCGCTTGCATAGGCATTTCGGTTGCGGCAAGACACACGCACCTGCTCAAAGTGCACTTTGCCGCTGCCGCGCGAACCCTGGCCACCCAGATAGTCATCCTCCAGCAGCTGCATGGCCTCGAAAACGTCCACGAAGCGCTCCAGATCACCCTCATCGTATATGGAGAAGACCATCTCGAAGCCGTCGAAGATTGCACCGGCAGGGACTCGCTCCATCTGGCGGGGCACCGCCGCCGAGGTCACGCGGTCAATCGCTGCTTCCCATTTGACCTCGGTGTAGGGCAGGTCAGTCTTGGCCCGCAGCCGCAGTTCCTCCTCGCTTTCCTCGGAGAGAAACGCATCGCGCACCACCAGCCGGGTGGGGAAGGAGGCCTCCAGCTGCCCCGGCACACCGTAAATTTGGCACACCGGGCACCGCTCGTAGTCCTCCTGCTCTTTACAGACGTGAATGTTGACACCCTTGCCGATAGACCAATTCTGGCGCACGCCAGTCATCTTCTCCCACAGTGAACGCATTTTGCCACGCACGCTGGAGCCGGGGATATAGGGCCGGCCTGTCAGCGAGTCGCGGATGACAGGATTGTCTACTGCGCCGATGGCCAGTGCAGTAGGTGAGCCACCGATGTGCAGGCCGGTGACCGCTCTGATTCTGCCGCACACGAAGATACGGCCGTACAGGTCCACACTTTTGTCAGTCATTTGTTACTCCTCCCCAAATGCTCTACTGCCCGCCTTCAGCGGTGTGATAGGCCAGGATAGCCTCGAAGAAGTCTAGGAAGTTCTGGAAACGTTCTCGGCTGTCGCCTACCAGGTCAATCGCGGGTATGAGGACGTTGGCCAGTTGCTGAACGCCACTGCCTCGCTCTCGCCTGGCTTGGTAAGCTAACTTCGGCTTGAGCAAGATCAGTTGCCGGGCAGCATATTTACGCTGCTGGTCCGTGGCCTTTGGCACCCAACGCATATCGATCTGGCGCACTGTTCCAAAGATGTTACGGATCTGCGATGTGGTCAGCTGGTGAGCTAATCCTCTGCCGATCTCCTCAGCCCACTTCACTAACAGGTCCGCCCGGTTCTCTCGGATGATGGCTTGCAGTTCAGCCGGCGGCGGCATCGGTATTGTCGGGGCCCCAGGCTTTCCGCTTACATAACTCTTCTCACGCATTTTTGAGCCTCCTTTCATATAATGACTTACGTCTCCAGGGTTGAGATTCGCTGAAACAGCGGGTCAAGGTCAGCCAACAGAGGCAGACCATGTAGAATGTCCAGGCATCTTTGCCAGAAGGTGCGGTTTGTTGTGATCTGATCCAGTACCCTTTGTGTTCGGCCTCTACTCAAGGCACGCCTGAGAGCTATGGCCACAAAGTAGGCCTGAGTCAGTTCATTGAAAAAACGCAGCCCATCCATCTCCAGTTGTATGATACCCAAGTTCTGTAACCGGGTAATATCTTTGAGCCGAAGGTACCTGCGGACTTCCTCCATACTGGCTAAGTAAAAGCGACCATCCAACCACAGTGCCAGAGCACTCAACGATTCCATCTGTCGAACAACGTCCAGTTTCCTAGTCTGCGTCAGCTCTTTCTCGCCATATTCACGCTCGAGCATGCGGTGGAAGAGCCGATCAGCCAGCTCCCCCAGAGAGGGCAACGAGATCTCACCCGCTTCCTTGCTGATTTGTTGCTCATATTCCTGCCAATACTCTTTCACATATTTCAGCACCAAAGGCACGCATGCCACCTCGAACAGCTCGGCATCTTGTCTGATGAATTCGTAAGCCATTTCTGGACGTTTTAGATCCGCAGCCAGGTAGCTAAAAACGTCTCTCTCGCTCATAGAAGCGATATTGGCCGTCGTAAATCGGTCAAGCCAGGTTAAAGATGGGGCGTTTGGACGAGTGGTCACGACGGTCTTCAGGTTAGGAAATTCCTCCAAAAAATCGCCAACAGCTCTGACATTCCGTACTCCCGGCTCTATTTCATCAAAAGCATCCAGACAGATGACAAGTCGTAGGCTCCGATCTGCCAGGATCTTCTCTGGCTCAACAGCCTGGTTAAACCCGAAGATACCGTCGCTGTCCAGACACAGAGCCACTTTTCGCTTGAATGGCTTGCCGGTCTCGACAGCATAACCACTCAGGTTGACGAAGACAGGTACCGGTGTTTGAGGCTGTTCAGACGATGCAGTTTCCAGGTTTTGCCCGGCAATCTCAGCCAGGCTGTGCACTAACCGATAAAGGTAACGTGTCTTGCCTGCGCCAGGACGACCGACTATAAACAGGACCCGTTCCGTGTCCAAGGCCAGGAACTGAGCCACGCGCTGATCCAGCGATGTGCTCCCCGCTGAGTCCTGGACTGCCAAGTCCAGATAAGTACTTGGTTCATCGGTGAAAGCGCCAGCCAAAATACCTAGATGCTGAATCCACTGCACCTTGCTGATATAGGGGACGTCTGTCCACCGGTACAAGAAAGCCTTCTCGTTTTCAGGGATCTCGTATTTGCTCTCACCCTCCCGTTTCCAACATTGGCCCCTCACCAAGAGCATATTACCTGTTCGCCTATCTGGTAAGCCTCGTTTTACCTCGAACGGTTGAGGAACCAACTCTGGCCGGATAGCGACATAACTTACCAAGACCCCATTCACTACACCTGGTATATAGTCGAAGTTAATACCGGGACGTACGTATTGTTCCACCTGGGCGTGTAGGTCGCGACTGATCAAATCTTGCTGACGTTCAAATTTAGCCGGATCATCATCGTCCCAATCGGCTGGCAGAGATACCCGTGTACATTGGCCTTTGATGCCTCGTAACAATATGTGGCCATTGTCATCCACGCCGAACAGGATGTACGCTGATTCACCACGTCGCCGCGCTGTATTGGCAAAGGCGATCATATCCCGAATGAACTCTGCCAGGGAAGTGATATCCCCCACAACATGGTAGATTTCCGCTTTCAAATCCACCAGGGGACCTTCACGCAATCGCCAACGCTCACGCAGCCGGTTGAACAATTCGGGATCGAACTGGTTCATTCTCCTGGTCCCATTGAAGTCGATGGAGATTCATTGCCTTACACGATGGCCTCGTGTCAGATACTCCGCCCACCGCGCTGCCAACCCACTATAACGCACGGTGGCTGGCTGTATGATTTGCTTTTGTAGTTCTGTAACTCGTGCAGGCGCATCCGGGACTCGCTTTCCACTTCGCTCCACCATACGCGCCAGACTATAGACGTGCATCCACGACCACCGTCCCAGGTACATGCGAGGATCAGGTAACGGTCGCTTGTCCATACGCGCCCGTTTTCTGGCGCCCCGTAGGCCAGTACGATAGAGTTGATGGATACTCTGTACCACCTGGAGCAGTGCCCGGGACAGCCGTTTTTCCCGCTCACCTTCAGCTTTGACTCTATTCTGCTCGTCTTCACCAATGAGCCATAACAAGTTGTCCTTCTGTTGCCGTACCAGGTCCCATTCCTCCCATCCCACGACCGTGCCCAGAAAGCAGGTGGCATCTTTGCGACGCTCCCGACCGTTGACCCGGCGCACGTATCCCTTGGCCTCCCTCTCGGCTGCCTCACTTCGCTCCGCCGCACGGTAGAGCGGGAACCGCGCCCCTTCCAACGTGATCCCTCCAGAAAGGCTCAACGCCGGGTTGCTGCCAGTGAAGACCTTGAACTGGTCGTGGATTGCCTTTGCCAATTCCGGCAAGTGGTGCCAGGCACCCACGATGAACAGGTCGTCACCACCGGCGTAGATGATGTATAGATCGTTACCCCCGTGGTCACGGACGAGGACGTTCAGATAACCGCTGAAGAACAGGTCCAGGCCACCACTGAGAGCACTCAATTTGGGCATGGTCATGTCGGGCATGCCCTCGCTGAAGGTCCGGCCCAACCCGTCCACATCCATCCTTAGCACTCCCACCTGCTCAATGGCCCCTGCGGCTGCGGCTGCGTGAGCCAGGAGCGTAAAACTTCGGATGTCACCCTCGTGGGGTATGTCCCTGGGTTCCAGTTTTTCCTCTTCTCGCAGATAGGTAAGGTCAACTTGCGTTACCACAGGCGTCACGTTGGCCACCAGGCGGAACCCTTGCGTTCCCATCTGGAAGAAATCCGTGCGGTTGATGACCAGCGTTGTGTCTATCGTTGCTGGCCGACTGTCGTAGAACCGGTACTCAAACCCGGTCATCCGCGCCAGCAGATCGTCCCAGCCGTCTTTAGGCTCGACCTCAGTGCCCAGTAGCCGTGATTTCTCTCTCACCGCCATCCACAGATCGTGGTGGCGGATTTCATGAGCCAGCCGTCCGAAACTGTCGCACAGATAGCAAATGCGCGGGGCGGCTGTCGCTTCGGGGACTTCGCCTGTTTCCTCCAGCAGTTTGCTGTTCTGCTCGTTTACCTCTACCCGGCATACCGCACAGGCCAGGTCGCTGCCCTCGCCCCTGGGCCGGAACACTTTGTCCCAATCAGCGGTCGCCTCCGCTAGCGGCCGATTCTTGGCCTCGGCGATCCGCTTCCCCAGTGCTTCCCGTGTCATCGTGAATTGGCTGGGCGTGAACAAGCCTGTGGCCGACACTGGGATAGACTCTACTACTAACGTCGTCTCGCCTTGAAAGGCCTCCAACATGAGGGCGTTGACTTGGCGTCGGACCTTGTTCACAGATTCGACCGTCTCTGGTCTTCCCGGTCCCAGCACCATAAAATTCCCCCCTGCCGCGTACACCACGTTGCACGGGCACAGCCCCAGGTCTGCCACCAGTCGCCGCACCACCGCATCCCCCAGGAGTTGCAGGAAGAACGACCGCCCCCGCAGTCCCTTGGCCGCGCCCTTGGACGTGATGGTGTAGACGAAATCCTGAATGCCTGGAATATCGCCTCCCACCAGCAGGAACTTCTCGACTGGCCTCTCGGCGCCATCAGAGGCGTACACCAGCGCCGCCAGCGCCTTGAACTCTTCGTAGAGCGACACCCCCGCCTCGCCATACGTGCACGGCACCGCCCAGGCGTACTTGTGGAAAAGATACGTGAAAGCCTCGAATCGGCTCACTCCTGTGGGCAGCCGTCCATACTCGGCGACAAACTCCTTCCACAGTGCGGCAGGCTCCACCCCCTTATCCGACAGCAGCGTCTCCAAAGAGAGAGGACGGGGCAACACAAAGACTGGCTGCACGCTCTCACCTCCCTCTGGTCGTACCAGGGAAAAGATAGATCGCAGCCGGTCCCCCTTTCCTTTCGGGGTCCACGCCGGCGACAGAAGCCGGCCATAGTTGAGCAGCCATGAGCCTGCCTCGTCAGGTGGCAGCCCGGCTGACCACTCGCCCGGGGTCGCCCCTGCCCACCGATCCAGCGCGCTCACTGCCCAACCGATCAATGCCTCTTGTACTTCCATACGCCGTTTCTCATCCAAAGGTCACCTCCTCTGGGTATGGAACGATCAGCAATCCTTGCACCTCTATCCCATTCGCTGTGTCCAGTATACAACGTCATCTACCCTCCTACAATAGAACTCCTTCCAATCTATTTTGGAACTCATTCCAATGTCTCCCACCCCCTTTCGTGCTATCATAGGACTGTCATCAAAGCACGTCCATTCGTTCATTCGCCCATTCGCCATTTGCGATTTGCGATTTGCGATTTGCAATTTACGGTCCGCCATTCACCCAAAATACCTTCCGAACTTCTCGCGCAGAAAGTGATAATCCAGCCGCGCATCTTCCGGGAATTCCCAGGCATTGCGGCACTCGCCCAGGATGACCGTCTTGTGAGCGTGCACCGTCTTGACCGTCACGCACAACGTCTCGGCCACCTCCTGCGGACTCTGGCCGTCGGCGAACGCCCGCAACACGTCCGCCTGCCGGGGTGTCAGTTGCGCCACTGCTGTCTGGCAGCGCGCCCGCTCGGCGCCGTCGAGCCAGCGCGTCTGGGCGGCCACAACTTCCATCGGCGAGGCCTGTGCCAGCGCGCGCAGCGCCGGCAGGTAGGCCCCCCAGGGCACCAGCGGCACCTGGAGCAGGCGCACGCCGTCTTCCGGCCGGGCGTGCATGATCGCGCCGTCGTGCGCCCGCTCCAGGAACTCGGACGGCGTATACATGTGCCAGAGCCGGTCGTCGTGGTCAAAGTGCAGCATGGCCGCGCTCATCGCCAGCAGCGCCAGCATGCGCCGCCCACCGGTGATGCACACGTGCAGGTGCCGCCCCTGCGCTTTCAAGGTCGCGATCAGTTCATACAGCGCGCTCCACGCCACGTTGACGGCCGCGTCGTCGCGCACGTCGTCCAGCCTTTGGCCGTCCTTGCGGATGGGAAAAAAGTGCAGGCGGCAGGGCCGGCCGGCGTAGCAACCGTCGGCGAACTCGGCCGCCAGTTTGACCAGGGCCTGCCCGGTGAGCGCGTCCGCCTGCGGGGAGAGGTGGACGGCGATCACCTCGTGGATTGCCTCACCCCGGTGGAGCAGTTCGTCCAGTGCAAAGGTCACCACCTGCGGGCCACCGGCCACCGTGGCGACGAGTGTGCCTCCGGTCGTGTGGTTTGTCGTCATCTATCCTCCACGAGGAAAGGAATGATGGTATGGAACTCTTTCCCGCCGTGCTGATTGGGGGGCCGCCCAACAGCGGCAAGTCTGTCTTGACCTACAACCTGACGCAGGCCCTGCGCGAACGGGGCGTTCAGCATTACGTCCTGCGCGCTGCGCCCGACGGCGAAGGGGATTGGGCCAGCGAAGCGGAGCGGGACCTGATGCGCACGATCCTGGTGCCCAGGGCCTGGACGCCCGCTTTCGTGGAACACGTGTGTGAGAGCCTGGCCCACCGCCCGCTGCCTCTGATCGTGGACGCAGGTGGCCACCCCACGGCCTGGCAGGAAGCCATCTTCGACTCCTGTACCCACGCCGTCCTACTCACGCCGGACGAGCCTGCGCGTGCTGCGTGGCTGGAGCTGGTCAACCGGCACCACGTGATTCTGCTGGCGGACCTGCGCTCGGAGTTGCACGGCGTAAGCCAGGTGACGGCTGCACAGCCGGTGCTCACCGGTGTGATCGCCGGGTTGGATTGGGGACAGCGGATCGGCGGCCCGACCTTCGAGGCGCTGGTCGAGCGCATCGCCCGCCTCTTCGCCTACGACCCCGAAAAACTGCGCCGCTCCCACTTGATTTCCGCGCCGGTCGAGACCGCAATTGACCTGGACCGCCTGGCCCATACCCTCGCTGTCCCATTTACCGGCGGCAAAGCCTTCTGGCAGCCGCATCACTTACCTCACCTGCTCGACTACCTGCCCGCAGCCACGCCTGTGGGCCTCTATGGCCGGGGCCCCAACTGGCTCTACACGGCCGTGGCGTTGCTGGCCTATCCTGAGCCGTTCTACCAATTCGACGTTCGACTCGGGTGGGTGAGACCGCCGGCGTTGTGCCTGGGTGCACCCCGTGCTGATGCTCCTTTGCAGGCTCACGTACAGCCCCGGGCCGGCCACACGCACCTGGCATTCACCATCGCCAGGGCGCACCTGGATTATACCGAGGCCGCAGGGCTGATCGTTCCGCCTGTCCCGCTCCACCAGGGCGTCGTGCTCAGCGGAAAACTGCCCCTCTGGCTCTATACGGCGCTGGCCTTGGCCTACGCCCCCTATGTCTTATGGATGGCTGTCTACCAGCCTCAATGTGGGGATGAGGCTATCGTGGTGAGCTCCGGTGACCCCCAATTGCCGGTGGGGGAGCGGGTGGTGTCGCCTCCCCACCAGCCATCGGCAACGTAGAAAGCGCCTGATCACAATACAAAGGCGCACCCGTCCCTGTGGACGAAGTGCGCCACTTAAATCCTGCCCCGTCGGCAGCCTCACTTGATGAGACATCCACGCTCACGCTCCGTGCTGTTTCACTTGAGCAACCGTTGTCAGTAGTCTATATCTTATCACGTTTGTTGGTACAATGCAAGGTGGACAAGATGGCATCTTGTCCTACATCATCCGCGTTGATCCGCGTCCGGTAAAAAAGGAGACGCCGTTTAGCGCATGAACCACCAGGCGATGGGGTAGCCCCACAGCATGGTGACGAGCGCGCCGATAATCAGGAAAGGGCCGTAGGGGATGGAGTCGCGCAGGCGGCGCAGGCGGGTGATCAGCAGGATCGAACTGATGAGCGCACCGGCCAGGATGGTGATCACGAGCGCGAGGATGGCCAGCGGAAAGCCGGTGATGAGGCCCACCAGGAGGGCCAGCGTGATGTCCCCCTGCCCCAGCGCCAGTGGACCGAAGATGCCCGTGCCGATCAGGTAGGCGACCAGGAAGAAGGCGAAGGCCACTCCACCGCCGATCAGCGCGCTCCACCAGGTGGTGCCCGGCACGACCAAGCCCCCAATCAGCGCGATGGCGATGGCCGGAAACGTGATGGCGTTGGGGATCAGCCGCCGTTCGACGTCGGTAATGAGGATGAGCGCGAAGGCGGTACTGTAGATCAGGTAGAAGACCAGTTTAATAGAGGGACCGAGGACGATCCAGAGGTAGCCATACGCCACCGCCAGCCCAATCTCGACCAGCGGGCGGCGCAGGCCGATGGGTGCGCCGCAGGAAGGACAGGCGGTACGCCTGATCAGGTAAACAGGCAGGCTGAGCCATTGCCACCAGGGGCGCTCCTGTCCACAGTAGGGGCAGTGCGGACGGGTGAGGCCCCGCCGGGCCGGCAGGTCGGAGCCGAGTTGGTTGACCAGGCCACCAACCAGGAGGCCGAGGAGTGCGAGGAGAGCGAACATTGGGGGCATTATATATGACAAACTGCAAATTGCAAATGGCGAATCTGCGAATCTGCGAATCTACGAATGGACGAATGAACGAATGGACGAATGGCGAATGAACGAATGG
>Ga0315285_10007224_pt1 | contig 11409 bp, 6 predicted proteins | sample YL17G09_36_MG_FD_203698 | JGI IMG/M metagenome (GOLD analysis project Ga0315285, IMG submission 203698) | Sediment microbial communities from Yellowstone Lake, YNP, Wyoming, USA - YL17G09_36 | ecosystem: Environmental > Aquatic > Freshwater > Lake > Sediment | place: USA: Wyoming | collected... | reverse complement strand
TGAAGTACCACAATTATTGATGGTAAAGGAAGAGATATGGGTGTCAATGTCACTGACAAAAGGATCACTATTAAAGAACTTACAGTCAGAAATTGTACCACGGGAATTTATCTTAAAAATTCCAACAATTCTTTGGTTATCGAAAACATTGCGATTTTTAATGATAATGCCATCTTAGTTTATGATTCGGTCAATTGCACATTTCATCAGAACATCCTCGGAAACAACACAGAAAGAGGCATTCTAGTCACAAATTCGCGGAACTTCACTGTTAGTAATAATCGCGTTTATGGTAATGGAATAAGTCCTTATGCCGGCTATGGGCTCAATGTTAATTTTTCCGCAAATGGACTGATTAAGCAAAACTACGCATATGAAAACGATTATGATGGGATAGGGCTTTTTGATTCTAGCAATTGTACAGTTGTTGAAAACAATGTGGAAAATAATAGATTGAATGGCATTTTGCTCAGTACATCTCCCAACAACCTCGTTTATCACAATAATCTTATCAACAATACCATTCAAGCTGCCGATTTCGACCCAACCAATCGATGGGATGATGGCGTTGAAGGAAACTATTGGAGCAACTATGGCTGGTTTGACTTAAATCATGACGGAATAGGCGACACTGCACGGGTCATAAGTGGAGGTAATCAAGACAACCGCCCATTAATGGGGTCGTTCCACAGTTTCAACAGTGCTATGGGTTATTATGTGAACATTATTTCCAACTCTACTATCGAAGACTTTGTGTTTTTCGAATCTAATAGCACACTTAGTATTCATGTCTCCAATTCATCAGCAACTCAGTCGTTCGGATTCTGCAGAGTATGTATTCCAAAGGCTCTGATAGTTCCTCCATATAGGGTTACAATTGACAATGGATTGACAGAAGTTCTCTACTTCAACAGTACAGTATACGACAATGGGACTCACAGATGGATCTACTTTACCTATCAACATTCAACGCATGAAGTAGATATAACACCCGAAGTTTTCACAGATGGGTTGTTGTTTTACTAGCCATAACTGCAATTGTTAGCAATTATATTTCTCGGAAAAAGGCTACCTTGCTGGAAAGGTTTTTTACTGCCTTTCCTTAACGCCTAAAGAGACAAACCTAAAACAAAAGCAAGGATGGTCTTGGTTAATAAAAACCCTATTGCAGACGTGGACTATATTGTGACACACGTATAATTTATGGAGCAGGCAAAGGTTCGAAACAGCTTAGACGAGTTGTTCGCGCGCTAGCGTGTTGCTAAATTCGGGGAATTTACATGAATTTGTTCGATATCGTTGGGCTTGGATAGATGCCTATGATCTGGAACGTAGAAGTGTGAGGAGGGCACACGCGTGCTTGGAAGGCAACCAGAAATTGGCACAAGCAATGCGATTTAGCAACGCCCTAGCGCGCGTAGCAAATTTGAATGAAACGTTACCTTTCTTATGAACACAAAATATGAGTCCAGAATCCACATTTCTTTGGAAAAAAGAGGATGGTTATAGGATTGATTTTCCGAAGTTCCTTTTTAGCATTATCAGGTCTATAATGTTTACCTTGTTGTCGCCATTTAAGTCTGCGTCGGGGTTCCATCTGGGATGGCCTGGAAATGCGCCGAAGGCTTTAGTGAATAGCACAAGGTCTTTCACGTCAACTTTGCCATCGTGATTCAAGTCACCGGGTATTCCTATGACGTATCCTTTGATCTTGATCTGGCCGTCGTATGGTCCAATGTACGGTATCCAGCCGTCTGTCGTATTTAGGAACATTTCGCCTGGAAACAGTGGCTCCAAGTCAAGTGGAGTGGTTTCTTCCCATGGAGCTGCTTCTTGCATTATGACTTCAAAGTGTAGTGTGCAGAGGATTCCGTCTCCGGATGGGCGTTCAGGCCAGTCATATTCGCTTGTTGTCGTGTTTGGATTAATGACGCAGCCTATTGAAATCTTGTTTATGCCTGGTGTTGGCATGTCTTGGTCTTCTACCCAGATGAATGTTGTTCCGTATGGAGCCCATGTTGAATTGTTCATGAATGCTCCTTCGCTTACATTGGCCAGTGGATCTATTGGGTCGTTTAATCTTAAGAGTGTGTCGTTGTAGAAGATGGCTGCGTTTTGAATTCCTATGACGTCGTTTTTGCTGGTTACGTTTTTGACCAGAATGTCTACTGTGAAGAATGCTTTAGGCGTGCCTACTATTGATGGTCCTGGAGGCTCACCCAAAACCTTCAATGCTGGAGATACTTCAAGCCACGGCTTCTTTGGCGCCGCAGCTGGCCATTTGTTTTCGTAGTAGCCGTTTTGTTCTGTGAAGGAAATATCATTAGCATCTGGATCTATGAGGCTTGTTAGGAAAATGCCAGCTCTGTCTATGACTAGGTTACAAGACAGCGTTTCCCCTTCACTGGGTGTTTCAATGACGGTGAAATTAACACACATTATTCTGCCTGAACCATCGAAGTGGTCTGATGGTGAGGAGGGACCGATAGCACGAGCCCACATGACCGAACCTTCAACATTATTAATATTTGGGGCAGCCCCTTGCGGGTCAAGACCGTTGAAGATATGATCTGGCGGGAGGAATACGTCTGCGGTTGCAGCTATTGATAGAAGTGTTGGGTTCCAGGTTAGGTTTACTTGCCAGCCAGCGAGGTTTAGTACGTCTGTTACTGTTATGTTGACTGTGAATGCTCCGCCTGCTGGTGGGCTTAGGTTTGTGTAGAGGAAGTTGCCGTCTCCAGTGCCGGGGTTGATGACTGAAACGTATGTGGTGGATGCAGCTTCGGCAGGAGCCATTGGAAAAACCATTACTGAGCCTAAGAGAAGTATAGCAACAACTAAAAGGGATAATGCTTTCATTTCGATTCTCCTTTCTCCTTTTAACAAGAAAATCTTGAACGTACTAGCGTTTAAGTATTATGGAATCAAGTTCTATATGGAATTGAGGTTTTCTTTTTGCAATTTTTCTATGGGTAGTGTTCTCCGAAGTGCTTGATTACTAAAACTAGGTCTTTAATGTCAACCTTACCATCGCTGTTTACGTCTGCATTTGGATTCCATTTAGGATGTCCTGGATAGGAAGCATAGTGTTTGATCACTAGGACCAAGTCTTTGATGTCAACTTTAAAATCGCCGTTAATGTCGCCTATAATTGTGATTACAGCCCAGCCGTCTGTCAGGCTGTTGTCTGCAGTGTCTGTTTCGTCTGGAACTGTATCTGCTATGGCGCTTATGGCGTAGTTGCCATAGGCAAAGCCGGTGGTGTTCCATGTGAAGGTGATGGTTGTGGAGTTTCCGCTTGATAGGGTGACGTTTTGTGACGCAATGGAAGTTGTGTTGGCGTAGGCTGTGACGTTGAAGGTTTCTGTGAAGTTGCCCTGGTTCTGGACGGTTACTGTCAGGTTCCCGCAATAGCCTTGGCATATGACGGTTTTGGCTGACGTGAGATTGGTGACAGCTACGTCGTGGGCTTCCAGAGGCGAGGTTGCCATAGCCCCCCTTACGAATGCGTGATAAGTCTCGTCGAAGCCCATAGTCTGCAGATAGCCTTGCAACTCCCATACAGTCGACGGGTAACCGGGCGGTGGTAGTGGCATCGGCGGAAGAGTAAACGACCCTACTGAGTATGCATCTTGTGACACGTACTGAGCATCGTTATGCATTGCAGAGCCGTGTGGATAGCCGTGCACGGCGGGTGAGCGTCCGGGAGCCAACCCGGCTTCATATGCGTCTTGCCACGGGTCACTGATGAGCAGTTGAGACGCTGTGCTGTTAACGCCTGCACTGGTTACACAGTGGCCGAACTCTAGGCTCGGATTAGTAATCGTCTGCTGCCAACCTTCCGGGGTTAATTGCCAGAATTCGAGGATAACCTCGACATCTTGGCACAATTCAGTTTCGTTCTCTATCCATTCAAACGTTGGGAATGACGAATTGTGAACCTCGAACATCCCTGCTACACCCTGTTGTATTAGGTACTGTTGGATTCCTCTCTGAATGTCTGTCCATCTTGTTCCCGTGTGCCCATCAAAGGGAGGTTGTTGGTCGTCTGTGTCCATCAAGAAAGCCAAGTTTCTCACCAATGGATCAACGTTGCTCGGGCTATGATCGTCCCACGCGCCGTAAGCGGTCACCAATGGAAAGTGGTCACTTATTGTCTCCGGCGGCACAGGACTGACCGTCATGTTTGATTCAAATTCCGAATCAAGCCACCACAACGAGTTCGCAACGGCCACTGGAACACACCACGTGTACGTGCCCTGCCCAGGACCCCATTGATCTTGCTTCTCGTCAAAGTCAGGCATACCGCTAGGAGCATAATCCGGATACGCGGGCTTGATGTACCCAGGCCATTCAGTCACCGGTTTAGGTGACGTCGCTACAGCTGCCCTGATGAATGTGTGCCAAGTCGCGTCGTAGCCATGAGTTTGCAGGTAACCTTTCAATTCGTACACAATTACTGGATAACCGGGTGGCGGCGGCGGTGGCGGTAGCGGAAACTGTGCCACTTGGTAGGCGTCTTGTGACACGTATGAAGCATTGTTATGGGAAAGGTGTAGAATACCGTGCGGGACAGGTGAGCGTCCTGGAACCAGCCCAGCCTCGTAGTTGTCCCAATACGGATCGCTGATAAGCAGCTCACCTGCTGTGCTGTTCACGCCTGCACAAGTCACAAAGTGGCCAGCCTCAAAACTCGGAATGCTGGTCAGCGGATACCAGGTCCCTCCAGAGTACTGCCAGAACTCGAGGAAAAGCTCAACGTCCTGGCACACTTCAGTCTCGTTTTCTATCCACAGAAAGGTTGGGAACTGGGAATCGTGAACCTCAAAGTACTTGTCTAATCCTTGCTGTTTCAAGTAGTATCTAGTTCCGTTCTCCAAGTCTTGCCAACGCGTTCCTATATGACCGTCATGGGTTTGCAGACCGTCAGTGTCCATCAGGATCGCCAGGTTCGGAACAAGTGGAAAGACGTTGTTTGGGTCATGATCGTCTAAGCCGGAGGTGTAATTTGTCACCAGAGGAAAATGTTCGCTATATGTCGGCGGCGGCACTGGATTGTTGAACATGATTGACTCGTACTCCGAGTCGAGCCACCACAACGAGTTCGCAACAGCCACTGGACCGCACCAAGTGTATAACCCTGGACTTGGACCCCATCCATCTTGCTTCTCGTCGAAATCGGGCATACCGCTAGGAGCATAGTCAGGATATGCAGGTTTTACGTATCCTTGCCACGGAGCAGCGCTCACATGTAAGACCGCGATTGTGCTAACCAGTATGATTGCCATGAACAATGATGATAGAGCATAACATCTGCTATTCTTCATTTTGCCTTTCTCCCTATCGTTTAATACGACAATATATTACTCGACTTCGGAGTTAAAAGATTTTTGAAAGAAAGTTCTATATGTGCGCTGTAGGACGTATATCATCGGAGACTATACTGCGCAACGATTCATCCGGCTGGCAAGAGACAATGTTCTGCCTTCACATCTATGATTCACTACATATGTAGTTCTCTTTCTGCAGTTCCAACGGACACCCTCCTCCGCAACCTTGCAGTTGTGGGCAGTCCTTGCATTTTGGCTCAGCGTATTCTCTTTTCCTAATCTTCACGGCAAGCGAATTGTTCCGAATTTTGCTCCAGTCATCTTTCAAAATGTTGCCGAGGCTTTCAAAATAGCTTTGACACAGATAAACGTCACCGTTCGGTCCGACGCACATGTTGATGTTAGCAGCTGTGCACGATTTAACGCCTAAGCCCAGTTTGAAGGGGTCAAGGTGGCAGTACTGCGTTGGAGTGTACCAGAGAAACTTCAGCTTAAGTTGGTTGGCGCGTGCGCATTTCGTGGCTTCGGTGATGTGGTGTAATGTGTGCGTCTGTTGTTATCGTCTAACCTCGTGGCCTAGGTTACTTCACCACGTTCTTAAGGGCAGGTAGGCTTAAACGTGGCAAACACCCATGTATTGTCGTTAAATTTTAACGAAAGAAAAAGGTGGGTGCTGGTTTGTTTAACGCTTACTCCTGATTATGTTAAGGCTGATGCCTAAGCCTTCGACCCATTGAAAACCTCTGGAGCTGTAGAGGATAACGCTTTTTCCTGTGCTTGACGGTGTGCCTTCTTTCGATAGCTCTACCGTGATAGTCGGTTTATCGCCTACTCGCTTAACTTCCATGTTTTTCATTCCTCAAAAAGATAGATGGTGGGTTTTGCCTATGGCAACTACGCCATAAGCGCCATAGCAGATACAGTTCCAGACGAAACAGACACTGCAAACAACAATTGCCCTGGCGGCTGGGTACTCGTGGCAATGGTAGGCGATCTTGGCGGCGGCGTACCTCCGCAGTTCTTTAATTGCGACGGAAAGGTTGACGGCAAAGACTTGTCACTGTTCCTACGTGCTTCAAAGGACTAGGTCCTTGACTACTAAAACAAGCGATATGTTCATCTATCATTTTGGGCAGATGATGGGCTTGTAAGGGTTTTGATTCCAGGTGACATTAACGGTGACGGCACGGTTGACGACGTGGATCTGGGTGAACTGGGCATGTCTTGGTTGGCCAGCGAAGGCGGACCCGACTACGTTGCAGACAGAGACATAAACTGCAACGGAACATGCGACGGCATGGACTTAGGCATCATGGGCATGCACCGGCTAGAAACAGACCCATAAAAACAGAAACAACCTCCCCAAGCGATCCACACGCAGACCCCAACGGCGACGGTACGGTTGATGGCTCGGATTTCTTCATACTGCTGATTAACTGGGGCAAAAGCTACCCATAAAAACGACCTCGCAGAATTGCATCAGACCCAAGAGCCAGAAACCTTGCCAACTTCATCAACAAAAGACTTCACCCGTCCAGCCGACCCAACGCTGATTTCTTTCAAAAGTCACTTTCCTCGTCAACTTAGCTAATACACCACTTCTACGCCTAATCTCTTGAAAAGGCACAAAATCTCCATGCATTTCAGTTGCTGCACTCTTCGGCCCTGCAAAAAACTTTGAAACATTCACAATGTCAGGCTTGAAATCCTCCCGAAAGGCATAAATTTTTCTCAATCTATTTATTAATTGAGTCAAGTTCTGTATCTCTAATGGAACGAAGATGGAGAGGAGCAGTATGAAAAACAAAACGATTTCTAAGATAGTGCTGCTACTCCTGTTAATAAACATGTTAGCATCGGTGTTTGACCTCCAGCATGTTAGCTCAAAATCCGAAACAGCGCCAGAAACACTTTACGCCCCAAGTTGTAGAGGAATTAAGGCTGGTTTGGACGAATGGATGGCAGATAGCGAGGGATATATGAATCTGGGTTCTCCGAGAAAGCTGAATTTGTATAACCAAGTAAATCTGCGGCATTTCGCTCGATGCGAAAGCGAGCATGTTCAGCTGTTGATTGGAGGTGACATTTCAAAGTCGCAACTAGAAAGTGTAAAAGAAATGATTGTTAAGAATGGCGGAAAAGTTACCAGCACAATTTCGATGTGCGAGGATATTAAAGCCATCACGGTTCTAGTGCCTATAAAGGATGTCTACATCTTTTCTCACGAACTCCTAAAAAGTGGGCTAGTAAAATATGTAGAGCCAGATTCTAGGGTAGAGGCCTTTTTCACTCCAAATGACCCATATTGGCCTGATCAATGGGGGCCAAAGAAGATAGAAGCCGATTTTGCATGGAACACTACGGTTGGTTCGTCGGACGTTATTGTAGCAATTATCGATACAGGTATTGATTACACGCACCCAGATTTGGCAGCAAACTATGTGCCACTAGGGTTCGACTGGGTTAACAATGACACCGATCCTTTAGACGATAATGGTCATGGAACTCATTGCGCTGGGATAGTTGCTGCGACGATCAACAACAGTATTGGTATAGCAGGTTTGGCACAAGTTCATATTATGGCAGAGAAGGCTTTAGACTTGGACGGTTTTGGATACTACTCCTGGATAATCGAGGCCATTTATCACGCTGTGGATGCTGGAGCGAAAATAATCTCTATGAGCTTTGGTGGTCCTGGTGATTCTCCGTCAATCCACGAAGCCATAAAGTATGCTTATGACCACGGAGTGCTCTTAGTCGCTGCTGCAGGAAACGAAGGTGACTCATTTCCAAGTTATCCTGCAGCTTATGATGAAGTGATTGCAGTTTCTGCCACGGATCCTGCAGACGATGTAGCAACGTTTTCCAGTTACGGAATGTGGATCGAGTTGGCAGCACCCGGCGTGGACATATACTCGACACTACCTACATATAATGTTACGTTCAACCAAGAACCTTTTAATAAAACTCTAAACTATGATTACCTAAGCGGCACTTCAATGGCTTGTCCGCATGTTGCAGGCATTACAGCTCTAGCTTGGAGCGCATTTCCCGATTACGCTAACTATAAGATAAGGCTCATTTTGAGACGCACAGCAGATGACTTAGGTGATGTTGGCTTCGACCAATATTACGGGTATGGAAGAATAAATGCGGAAAGAACCGTTGCAGGTTTACTCGACCACGATTTGACTATCAGTGGGTGGCGACACCCCTATGGACTACGCCGCGGGGAATCCGGAATGTTTAATGCTACTATAACTAACTATGGGAAGAGTAATGAGACGAACGTCTCGGTTCAGTTTTTTGTCAATCAAACTCTAATAGACATTGAAACAATCAGTTCCCTAGAAAACGAGGCTTCGACCTCAGTAATGTTTCAATGGAGCACAACAACTGAAGGCAATTACAACGTAACGTGTTACGTCGTCCCGGTTCCAGGCGAAAACTACACGGAGAATAACGTAGCATCGACCATTGTGTTTGTTCGCCCCTCACTAGTATTGAAGGTTCCAAGTGAGTATTCGACAATAAAGGAGGCTTTGAACAATGCAGCTGAAGATGACATGATTCTGGTGGACGGGGGATGCTATGCTGAGGGACAGATAGACATATTCAAGAACAATGTGACTTTGGTCGGGGTCGGCACCGTGACATTGAATGGCTTGCGTACGAAACCTGCCCTAAAGATAGTGGGTGACTTCATCACCGTAGAAGGATTCACTGTGCAGAATAGTAGTTGCGGAATATATGTGGAGGGTCATGGTAACAATATCACGGGCAACTCCATATTAAATCACGGCACACTAAATGGTTACTGCGGCATACATCTCTATAGAGCCTTTGATTCAGCCATTTGTTCAAATACGATGATGAGCATTGACTATTCCGTAAATGTCAATTTGGAATATGGTATATTAGCAGAGTCTTCCTCAAACAACACTATATGTATGAATGAAGCATCAAACACAGCTAAATGCTATGGAAAGCATGGAATTGCCCTTTATCTATCCTCAAATAACACCGTAAGTCTGAACAACGTGTTCAATTCACATGTCGGCATCTGGATCTATTTGTCTTCGGAAAACACTTTCATTTCTAACGTTGCAAGCGATAATTGGTCTGGCATAATCCTTGATGCCTCTTCTCTCAATAAACTGAGAAATAACAACATGACAAATAACAGTGGCAACTTCGGTGTTTGCTTGGAGAACCTTGCATCTCCATCAAAGGCCATTAACGATGTTGATACGTCAAACACCGTGAATGGCAAACCAATATACTACTGGGTTAATACGTCTGATACCAGTGTCCCGTCAGACGCTGGGTGTGTGGTGCTCGTAAATTGTAGGCGCATCGAGCTTCAGAATTTAAATCTGGCAAATAACCTTCATGGTGTGCTTTTGCTCAATACAAGTGACACTCAAATATGCTCGAATAATATCATGTCGAACTATGCGGTATGGGGATCTTATGGCGCTGGCATTTGGATGTTATTCGATTCCTCGAACAACACGGTTTCTCTGAACAACATCTCGTATAATGTTGAAGGTGTGTACGTTTATGGGGGGGTTAATAATACGATTACTTCAAATGATATTGTGGAAAGCGGTACGCCTGGAGGTACTTGGGGCGTTGTGATTAAAGAAACTTCATATTGTAATGTAAGCTTCAATAGGGTTAGAAATACAGATTATGGAGCTGGAATCTGCATATCTTACTCAAGAAACAATGTTGTGAGTTCGAATAGCATAGAACGCGGAATAATTGGCTTGGTCATCTCCTATTCAGACAATGTTGTGAGCTCTAACAACGTTAGTGAAGTCTCAATGGGTATAGAGCTGTATACCGAAACATCCAACTGCATCATTAAATCAAACAACTTCATCGCCTGCAAAAATTACGCCCTTTATATAATGTCCAGAGCCAATAACAATACATTCTTCCACAACGACTTCATAGGGAATACGAGAGCTTATTTCGAAGGAAGTTCGCCGAACGTCTGGGATGATGGTTATCCTTCTGGCGGAAACTATTGGAGCAACTATGCCGGGGTAGATATATATAAGGGTCCATATCAAAATGAGGCCGGCAGTGATGGTATAGGCGATGGACCGAAATATGTTGACGCGGTCAACATAGACCACTATCCCCTTATGAATCCTTATGGAAGCCCCCCGCCGCCCACTTGCACACTAACGATAACTGTTACGGCCGGCGGTACAACCAGTCCTGCTGCTGGAACTTACACATATTCCCAAGGACAAAACGTTTCCGTACAAGCCATGCCAACCACTGGATACTCCTTTGATCACTGGGAACTTGACGGACTTAGCGTTGGGTCCACTAACCCGAAAACCGTACTCATGAATGCAAATCACGTGTTGCATGCAGTCTTTGTATCCGCACTTATCCATAATGTAGCCGTCATAAATGTCACGCCTTCTAAGTCTGTTGTTGGTCAGGGCTACAGCCTAAACATAAACGTCACAGCAGCAAACCAAGGCGACTACACAGAAACCTTCAACGCCACACTCTATGCTAACACAACTTCAATCGCAACACAAACAGTCACCCTGACAAGCGGAAACTCCACAACTATCACGTTCACATGGAACACTACTGGTTTTGCTAAGGGCAACTACACCATAAGCGCTTATGCCTGGCCAGTCGAAGGCGAAACAGACATAGAAGATAACACCCTAACAGACGGCTGGATAGTAGTCACAGTCATAGGCGATATTAACGGCGATTTCAAAGTTGACATAGAAGACTTGGTCTTAGTGATCAAGCATTTTGGCTCCTATCCATCTCATCCAATGTGGAATCCAAACGCAGACGTAAACAGCGACAACAAAGTAGACATAAAAGACCTGGTACTAGTCATAAAGCACTTCGGAGAACACTACCCATAGAAAAATTGCAAAAAGAAAACCTCAATTCCATATGGAACTTGATTCCATAATACTTAAATGCTAGTACGTTCAAGATTTTCTTGTTAAAAGGAGAAAGGAGAATCGAAATGAAAGCATTATCCCTTTTAGTTGTTGCTATACTTCTCTTAGGCTCAGTAATGGTT
>Ga0315285_10007223_pt1 | contig 11409 bp, 10 predicted proteins | sample YL17G09_36_MG_FD_203698 | JGI IMG/M metagenome (GOLD analysis project Ga0315285, IMG submission 203698) | Sediment microbial communities from Yellowstone Lake, YNP, Wyoming, USA - YL17G09_36 | ecosystem: Environmental > Aquatic > Freshwater > Lake > Sediment | place: USA: Wyoming | collected... | reverse complement strand
CCTATCCCGGCATCATCGACGCTTTCTCGCACTACGGGCTGGTCGAGATCGGGGCGATCGCCTCGACCGCCGACGTCCGCGACCTGGGCAAGGAGAATCCCGAGCTGCAGGCCGGATGGGCCATCAATCCCCATTCGGTCCACTTCGGAACGGGCCGCGTCAACGGGACGACGGCGGCCCTGGTCGCGCCGTCCGGCGGAACCTTCCCCGGCCTGGCCGCGCTGGTCAAGATGGACGGTTGGACGTTCCCCGAAATGGCCGTCAAGCCGGTGGCGATGTCCTTGATCAATTTCCCGATGACGCCGCGGCCGTCCCGCGAGGGAGGCGGCGTCCAGAAGGAGACCGGGGACGAAGTGACCTCGAAGCTCGTCGACAAGATCAAGGACTATCTCAAGGAAGCCCGGCGCTATCTCGAGATCAAGAAGCTCGCGGCCGCGAACCCGGCCGTCCGGCCGCCCGCCGCCAATCCCAAATTCGATGCCCTGGCCGCGGTCCTGGACGGGACCCTTCCCGTCATCGTCTCCGTCGAGAAAGCCAAGGACATCGAGCTCGCCCTCAAATTCATCAGGGAGGAAAAGCTCAAGGCCGTCCTGCGCGGTTGCGTCCAAGGCTATAAGGTCGCCGACAAGATCAAGGCGGCCGGAATCCCGGTCATTATCGACAGCCTTTACCAGGGTCCGTCCGAGCCCGAGGACGGCTACGACGCTCCCTATCGGAACGTCGTCGAGCTGGCCAAGGCCGGCGTTCCCCTCTGTTTCTCGTCGGGCGAGGACCCGGCTTCGGGCAAGGACATCACCTACCACGCCGCCAAGGCCGTCGCCTTCGGCCTGGACCGGGATGCCGCGCTCAGGGCTCTGACGATAGACGCCGCCCGCATCCTGGGCGTCGCGGAGCGACTGGGGAGCCTCGAGCCCGGCAAGGACGCCGACCTATTCCTGACGACGGGCGACCCGCTCGACGCCCGGGCCGACGTCAAGCACATCTTCATCAACGGCAAGCACCTGGACCAGGCCAACTGGTGGGACCTCCAGTACGAAAAGTGGAAGAACCGGCCGGAGAAGAAATAAGGACCTGGAACGGGAGCGGGACGCATTTTTTAGGAGGATTGATCTCAGTCGCAAAAAGGCTTATTGAGGCCGGGGTCGCGAGACGTGAGATCGGAGTGGAAACCGATGGCGGCCGCAACAAAGAGGAGAGGGTATGAAACCTGAAAAAATGATTATTGTCGGGGTTCTGATCCTGTTGTTATCATCGGCAGGCTTCTTGTCCGGAGAAACCTGGGTCGAAAAGAGGCTTACAAACAACTCCGGCAGCTCAGTCTATCCAACCGTTGCCGCCTCCGGCTCGAATATCTATGTTGTCTGGCAAGACCTCACGCCGGGTAATAATGAGATCTATCTGACGAAATCGACCGGCCTGGAGCCGGTTGCGCGCCGAACGGGTTTCTGATACCCTTGCCTCTTTGAATCCGCCATCGGATTGAGGAGGCAGACACCATGAGAATTTTAACCGGCTTAATCCTGATCGGTTTCTTCGCGGCGCTCGGCGTCGTTTCGGCCCAGACCGGCCCCCAGAATCCCCGCATCCTTCTGAAGACGAGCAAGGGCGACATCACGATCGAGCTCGACGCGGCCAAGGCGCCGATCACGGTCAAGAATTTCCTGGCCTACGTGGACGCCCAGTTCTATGACGGGACGATCTTCCACCGGGTCATCAAGGGCTTCATGATTCAGGGCGGCGGATTGACTCCCGACTTCAAGGAAAAGGCGACCAAGGCCCCGATCAAGAACGAGGCCGCCAACGGCCTCAAGAACCTGAGGGGCACGATCGCCATGGCTCGGACCAATATCGTCGATTCGGCGACCTCCCAATTCTTCATCAACCACGTCAATAACGATTCCCTGAATTACCGCAACAACACGCCGGACGGCTTCGGCTATTGCATTTTCGGCAAGGTCGTTCAGGGGCTCGATGTGGTGGATGCCATCGCCGGCGTCCGGACCGGGACCAGCCAAGGCTACGACGACGCGCCCCGGGAGACCGTGACCATCCTCTCGATCCGCCGCGTCGAATCGAAGTGACCGGCTCCGGACCGCAGCCGCGGTCCTCGGCCGGCCGGGCTGGACATCGATGACCGATTGGATTTTCGCCTTCGCCCATCTCTTACTTCTCCTGGGCGTCCTGGGCTACGCTTTCGTCTCGCTCGCCAAAGGCGGGGTCCTGCGTTTTCTCACGATCATCCTCCTCCTGGCCCTCTATTACCTTCTGGTGCTCCACAAGGCCGTCCGCAAGGAAATCGCCCGCAGGAGAAGCCTGAAGAAATAAACTTATAAGGAGGTTCAACCATGTCGCGTGTTCGACTCTTCGCCCTTCTCCTGGCCGTCGGCAGCATCCTGTCCGCGGCCCCGGCCGCCCAAAAGCCGCTCTCCCCAGACGTCCGGAAAGCCCTGGATTCGATCCGGCCCGCCAATCCTTACGAGCTGTGCCGGGCGATGGTCTCGAACGAATTCGCCGGCCGCCTGACCGGACATCCCGGCTACACCGCGGCCGCCAAGTGGGCCGCCGGAAAGTTCCGGGAATGGGGGCTCCGGCCGATCGATCCCAAGACAGGCTACCTCCAGCCTTATCCTTCACCTTACACCCAGGTCGAAAAGGCCGAGATGGCTTTCCTCGTTCCCGAAGAGAAACCGGCGCCCGACGGGAGCCCGATCCTCAAGGAAATCAAGCTCGAGCTTCTGAAGGATTTCCTGCCCCTCTTCTTCACGGACGGCGGCACGGTCACGGCCGAGGTCGTCTTCGCCGGCTGGGGAATCTCCGCCCCCGAGCTCAACTATGACGACTACGCCGGGATCGACGTCAAGGGCAAGTTCGTCCTCTGTTTCCGGGGTACGCCCGACGGCTCCGAGCGGTTCGAGTCCCATGACCAGCACCGGACCCGGATGGCGACGGCCCGGGACAAGGGCGCGGCCGGGCTCATCTACATCTACGCCGAGCCGGCCTCGAATCCCAACGGCGACCGGTTGTCCGGGTTCCTCCCGGCCCAGGTCAGCGAGAAGGCGGCCGACATTCTTTTCAAGGAGAAAAGGACGACCTCGGCCGACCTTCGCAAAGCCCTGACGACCTTCCAGCGGCCCCTGTCCTTCCCGCTCAGCGCTAAAATCGCCTTGGCGGTGACGGCCCGACACGACGCCTCCGCGGTCGGATACAACGTGGCCGGTTATGTCGAGGGCTCCGACCCGCGCCTCCGCGGCGAATGCCTTGTCGTCGGCGGCCATTTCGACCACACCGGACTCCACTGCGGGATCCTCTTCCCCGGCGCCGACGACAACGCCAGCGGGAGCGCCGTCGTCATGGAGATGGCCCGGGCCTTCGCCCGGCTCGGCCGCAAGCCGCGCCGCTCCGTCGTGTTCGTCCTGTTCGGAGGCGAGGAGATGGGGCTGCAGGGATCCCACTATTTCGCCGATCACCTGCCGCCGGCCTTCGCCAAGGCGGACGGCATGTTCAATTTCGACATGGTCGGCGAGGGCGACGGATCGAGCGTCATGTTCACGGCCGACGCCGCGAACTTCAAGGGGATGCTCGAGGAGGCGGACGTTTTCGTCCGCACCCTCCGGCGCACGGGCACGATCGGCCACGTCGGCGTCCGGAGCTCCGACTTCGCGCCCTTTTTCCTCAAGGGCGTCCCCTGCGTTTCCTTCTTCTCGAACGGACCCCATCTCGCCTATCATCTCCCGGGGGATTCGATTTACCGGATCAACCCGGATATGCTGGCCGACGTCGCCCGCCTGGCTTTTCTCACCGGCTACGCCTGGGCGAACCGCTGAGAGGTTGATTTTCAAAGAGAAGCCTCCTATAGTGGGGAGCGGATGACAATCGCCAAAGACGGCCTTAAATTTCTGCTGCCCGCTCTCGGGCTCGGCATCGCCTTTCTCGCGCTGGGCTGGTGGGCGGCGGCCGTCCCCTTCCTCCTCCTCGCGCTCGCGTTCGGATTTTTCTTCAGGGATCCGCGCCGCGCCGTTCCGGCCGGTCCGGGGCTCATCGTCTCGCCGGCCGACGGAAAGGTCCTGGCGGTGGAAAGTCTCGAAGGCCTTCCCGAGCTTCCCGGGCTGTCCCCCCTCACCCGGATCACGATCTTCCTGTCGCTCCTGGACGTCCATCTGACGAGAGCTCCGCTCGCCGGCGCCGTCCGCGAAACCCGCTACACGCCGGGACAATTCCTGCCGGCCTATCGGAAAGAAGCGGGCCGCGTCAACGAGTCCAATGCCATCGTCCTGGACGGCCCGAGTACGACCGTTCAAATCAAGCAGATTGTGGGCGTGGCCGCCCGCCGCATCAAGGTCTTCGTCCGGGCGGGCCAGCGCGTCGAACGCGGGGACAAGATCGGGCTCATGTATTTCGGCTCGCGGGTCGAACTGACCCTGCCCCCGTCCTGTCGAGTCCGCGTCGAACCCGGCGCCAAGGTCAAAGGCGGGATGACCGTCATCGCCGAGGAGAATTCATGAATGTCAGAATGAAGGTTCGGGACAGGGTCAGGACGAGCTATCGCGACATCTATCTCCTCCCGAGCTTTTGTTCCTTGGGGAATCTCTTCTTCGGCTTCCTGAGCTTGTTCTCGAGCTTTCGCGGGCGCTACGCATGGGCCGGCTTTTGGGTCATCTGCGCGGCGACCATGGACGCCCTGGACGGCATCGTGGCCCGATCGTCCCAGACCCACTCCGACTTCGGCCGGGAGCTCGATTCGCTGGCCGACGCCGTCTCCTTCGGCGCCGCGCCGGCCATCCTCCTCTACTTTTGGGCATTGCAGGGAGCGCGGACGGCCGGCCTTTTTTTCTCGTTCGTCTACCTGGCGGCCGGCGTCCTGCGGCTGGCCCGCTACAACGTCCGCTCGGCGGCCCAGCCCGACCGCCGCTTTTACACGGGCTTGACCATTCCGTCCTCGTCGATGTTCCTGTCCTCGATCGTCTTTTTCCACCCCCAGCCCCTCGACGATCGGCGCTCCGTGCTCCTGGTCGCCCTGCTCGCCCTGTTCCTGGCCTTCTGCATGGTCAGCACCATCCCCTACCGGAATTTCCTGAGCTTCAACCTCCGCAAGCGGATCGACCTCCGGACGGCCCTTCTCATCGCCATCCTGATCAGCGCCCTCATTTTTTATCCGAAGATCTTCCTGGTTTCGTTCTTCACCGTCAATGTCCTGTCCGGGCCGGTCACCGCCCTGGCCAGGAGGTTCGCTCCCAAAGCTTTTCGTCGTTCCGCGAAGAAAGAAGTCTCTCTCAAGAAGGCGGACTGAGCGAGGTCCAGGCTCCGGCCCGATCATGATCGCCCGCAGGGTCCCCCGCCGGCTTCTCGCCCTCATCCTCGGCCTGGCCGCTCTCCTCGTCCTCGCCGCCGTTTACCTGTTCAGGCCGGGCCCGCGAATCCGGACCGAGGCCGCCGTTCCCCGCCCGAAAGCCTCGCCCGCCCCTCTTCCGCGCCCGCACGCCGAATGGATCCGGCCGGGCTCGACCCTGGCCGATATCCTGTCCCGCCACGGCTTCAGCCCCTCCGAGATCGCCCGACTCCGGGAGGACGTCAAGCCGGTCCACGACTTGGCCAGGCTCCAGGCCGGCCGGACCCTCCGCTTCTATCCGGGACCGGATTTGCGCATGATCGGTTTCGAATATGACATCGATGAGCTCCGCTTCCTGCGGGTCCTGTCAGAGGACGGACGGTACAAGGCCGAAGTCCGCTCCCGCCCCTATCTAGTTCGGAAGGCCTTCGTCTGGGGGACGATCGAGGACAACCTCATCTCGGCCGTCGAGAAGAGCGGAGAGCAGCTTCCTTTGGCCTTGGGGCTGGCCGAGATCTTCGGCTGGGACATCGACTTCTATACGGACCTCCGTTCCGGGGACCCCTTCTTCATCCTCTACGAGAAGCGCTATATCGACGGCCGCTTTTTCGGCTACGGGAACATCCTGGCCGCGCGCTTCACGAACCGGGGCAAGGATTTCTGCGCGGTCCGCTACGCCTACCCCGACACCAAGACGGCCGATTATTTCGACTCCGCCGGCGGCTCCCTCCGCAAAGAATTCCTGCGATCCCCCTTCAAGTTTACGCCCCGGGTCAGCTCACGATTCAGTTCGAGCCGGCTCCACCCCATCCGCCGCGTCCTCCGGCCCCATTACGGCGTCGACTACGCCGCGCCGATCGGGACGCCGGTTCAGGCCACCGCGGACGGAACGGTCCTGTTCGCGGGGGTGAACGGCGCCGCGGGCCGCATGGTCAAAATCCGCCATGCCGGCGCCTACGTAACGATGTATCTCCACCTGAAAAGCGCGGCCGCCGGCATCCGGGCCGGCGCCCGCGTCGGGAGCGGGCAGGTCATCGGCTTTGTCGGCTCGTCCGGAGAGAGCACCGGCCCCCACCTCGATTACCGGGTTCAATACCACGGCGGCTACATCAATCCCCTGAGCTGGAGGTTCAGCCCGGCCACGCCCCTGCGGGCCGAGTTCCGGGACGATTTTGGAAGGACGGCCGCTCGCTACGGCCTCCTATTCCGGGTCCCGTTCCTGTTCGGACTCCGGTCCTTCCTATTCAGTCTTTTTTAGTCCCGCTCGACCCGTGGCTGCTGCCGGAGGATGAACTCCCGTGCGACGAGCTCCCGGAGCTATGCGACGAACTCCCTGAGCCGTACGAGGAATCGCTGGAGCCCGTCGACGAGGAACTGCCCGTCCAACTCCCCGAGGAAGAACGCGAGCCGACGTCGCCCCGGCCAAAACGATCGGAGCCGCGCGAAGAAGCTCCGGTTTGGGGGCAGATGACCTGGTTGGAGCGGCTGTCGTAGCGTATCGAAACGCCCTCTCTTAAAGCGATCTTGACGTCGGGATTCCAGTCGCGGAACCGGAAGGAGACGCCGCCTTCGTGACCCCGGCCGCCCGATCGCGGCAGGGGACGCCCGACCATCCCCGAATCGCGCAGGACGGTCCGGATCGCGTCCTTCTCGAAGAAGGGCCGGGATGATCCGAGCCGCGTCCGGAGATCAACGGGGATGGAAATGGGCTTGACGGAGCGGATCGAGCCTTGGCGGGGAGTCCCGATGAAGGAATCGATGACCTTGGGGTCGCCCCGTTTAAAGGCCGCTATAAAATTCTTGTAGATCCCCTTCATGTCTTTGGGCAAGGGCCTGACGACCTTGGGCGTTTTCCCCTTAAGCTGATCCTTGGTGATGGTCGTCAGGATCGTCTTTCCCGAAGGATGGTTGGGATCCGGCCCGTACCCATAGTACCAGGAATAATACCCGCCGGGCCAGCCCAAGTACGACCAGTACATCCAATCCCATCCGAATCCGCTATCGTACCAGTACCAATCCCAGAGCGTCCACGGCCTCCAGGTTCTTTGGCCGAAATAGAAATCCCAAGCCACCCAGGCCGGGGCGAAGGCAGAGCCGGGGATCCACAGCCAGCCTTGCTTTTTATCCCAATGCCAGACGCCCAGGTGATAGGGAATCCAGCCCCAGGGTTCCTGGGGGATCCAGAAGAGCCGGCCGTTGAGGCTGGCCCACTGTCCGCAATAATAGGGCTGCCATCCCCCCCAGGGATAGCGATGGTCGTTGACGAACGGCCGCCAGACGTAGCCAAGGAACTCGTCCCAAAGCCATTCGCCGTACAGATTGGAATACTTCTGGGCGAAATAGAAGACGGCCTTGGGCATTTTCTGGATGGGTTTGGGGAGCGGGGTAAGGCCGTCGTGCGTTTTCACGAAAGCTTCGTTCAGGGATTTATTCCATGCCTCGAACTCCGTCCCGTTGTGGAATTCGGCCTTCCGGAAGCTGCCGTCAGCGGCAACGACGGCACGCTCGCCCGAACGGATCTTTTCTTTGCCGGTCTTCTTCTCCGAGGGCCCGAACAGAATTTCGACCTTGCCGTTGTCGACTTGGACGCCGACCGAACCGTCGTCAGCGGCTACAACTTGAGCGATGGTATGGTTTTTCATCTTGAGGGCCGCGTTGGGCGTGAGGATCTGGAAAAGCTCCCGGCGATTGTACTCCGTGTACATGATGTAAGCGCGGCCTTTTTTCAGGACGATGTTCGAGACATTGTCGAAAGAGCTCAGGCTCGGCGCCAGAATGGTCTCGACCTTCAGTTCGGTGTCGTAATCCAGCCGGATCAGAGTTCCGTTGTCGAACTGGATCTCGCTCCTGCGGATGTCAGAGGTCCGGATCGTGTCGCCCGGCCCGATCGGCAGATTGAGCAGGGCGAGCTCGCCCCGATCGACCCCCTCCCTGAAGACCAAGACGTCCTTCCCGTCGTTCTTGATATCGGCCATAGAAATACGGCCGAAATAGAAGTCCTTGACCTCTTCCCCAAGGACGGGAAGGGCGAGAAGGAGTCCCAGACAAGCGATTCCCCAAAGTCCCTTTTTGTTCATCGTTCCGCTCCTGACACAGAATTCATTATACTTTTATGCATAAATTATGCCAATCCCGACAGGGAGGGTCGCCCCGGCGCCGGGGATCTTCCTGTCCCGTTTATAGGACAGCTGTCCCGCTCCCTGACCGTCGAACGGTTTTCGGATTCCGATAGAACTTCCGTCTTCGGGCGGCGAGGATACCGCCCTCCCCCCCGGACCCCGGTGAACCAGTCCCGTCGGTTCCCCCCGTCGGAAAAGCCGCCGGGGCCCCCCTCCGCTACGGGGGCTTGAGGGCGGTATCCTCGCCGCAAAACAGAGAAATGAAGCATCGGCAATATTTATTAAGACTGTTCGACGGTCAGCCGCGAAGGGGACAAAGCCCTGCTAGTCCCCGGAGCGGGTCACTCCCGGCTGCTCAACGATAAAGCGACAGGATTCCCGTGAAGGGGATTGACAGCCGTTCGGCCAAGTTCTTAAAATAGGGATGTGGAAACGGGACATCCTGATGAGCCGGTATAAGAATCCAGCCCCGACTGTCGACCTCATCATCGAGATGAAGAAATCCGACGGTAAGCCGGGCATCATCCTGATCGAAAGGAAGAATCCTCCCCCGGGCTGGGCCTTGCCCGGCGGGTTCGTGGATTACGGGGAGAGCCTCGAGGACGCGGCCCTCAGGGAGGCGCGGGAGGAGACGTCCCTGGACGTCGTCCTCGTTTCCCAGTTTCACACCTATTCGGACCCGGCCCGCGACCCGCGCGGGCACACGATTACGACCGTCTATATCGCCCGAGCCCACGGCCGGCCCAGGGCCCGGGATGACGCCAGGAATATCGGGATATTCGGGCCCGAAGAGATACCCGCCCGCCTGGCATTCGACCATGCCGGGATCATCGAGGACTACTACCGCGAAAAAAGAGGAGCCTTCCATGGTTCAAGACAACGAAAAAAAAGGGTCTAACAAAGAGTCGGAGCTCAGGGAACTGCGCAAGGTCTATGGACCGGTCGAGGCCGACGTCATTAAAAGCTTCCTGGAGAGCCAGGGAATAAGCTGTATCCTGCGAGGGCGGATGCTCCAATCCGTCATGCCCTATACAGTAGACGGGTTGGCCGAGATCAAGGTCCTGGTGGCCGAAAAGGACTTCGAAATCGCCGATCGCCTCCTCGAAAGCGCCAAGAAATTTCAGGAAGACGAGGAAGAAACCTAGGGGTCAAAAAGGAAGGACATTTTTTATTGCGATATAGAATTTCCATTGATCCCGGTCTTTCTCCGAGATGTTCCGGGCCAGGCCCAGTCCGATCATGGGACCGAGGATGCCCTTGATTTGGATTTCCATCCCATAGGAGGCCAGGCTCTTTCCCTTTTTCCATCCGGCCGAACCGCCCTCCCAGATCTTGGCCGCATCCAGAAAAGCCACCAGATTGGCGACGTTTTCGGGCAGCGGACAATGGAGTTCCAGGCTGCCCGTCAGAAGCCGGTTTCCCGGGTAATAACGTTCCCCTCCCCGAATATAGATCTGATCCGAATAGGAGGAGATCCCGTCGGACGTGTAATACTTGGCCATTCCCAATCGCCTTTGGGGAGGGGCCGTCCCTTGCAGGACCCGCATGTCGGCGCCTAAATAGAGTTTGATAAAGTCTCCCAACACCGGCTGGATCTTGAAGGAGCTCAGATGGAAATAGTGAGATGAGAATTGTGTTCCCGACAGGGAATGATCATAGCGGTAATCCGCGGCCGCGCCGACCGCTCGACCTGGAAAGCCTTTATAGGGACGGATGTCCTTGACGTTGTAGGAAAAGGAAAAAGCGGCGACCCGGTAAGCGAGCGGCGGCTCCCCGCCGGCGCCCGCTCCGGACGCATCCGGATTTTCCGGAAACGAATTCTCAAGAATGACGCTCTTTTCATATCCGAAACCGAACGATAGGCGATGGGTCGTATAAGAGGCGTCATGCGTAAACGGCAGCGAGAGTCGAAGGCCGGCCGAGGTGATGCCTTCGTAGAGGCTTTTCTGATTCAGAAAGCGATAGGTGGTAACGTCCCCGTATCCGAAGCCGGCCGTGATGTCGAATAGGGTGGACCGGTTGAGCCAGATCAGGGCGTAATTCGTGTTCGACAGCTTCTTGAAATCGAAAGCCAAGGCGGCCGTTAGAAAATTCTCTCCCAGCATATCCGCCCCGACTCCCGTCAAACCGAGAGTCAGCTTGTCCTTTATGACAGCCGGCAGCGGCAAGACGAGCAGGGGGCGAAAGGTGGATAAGGAATGAAACCGTCCCATGAAGCGCCCCGGAATATCCTTGGCTTCAACGACCATCGGGACGGCCGGCCGGGTCTCCTTCCATTTCAGGTAGTAATCCTGGAGCGTTCCGGGGAACGATTGCGGTTTGCGGCCGGGGTCCAGCGCAAAGGCTTCATTGGTCTGCCGCTGGGTTTGCCTGATTCCGAGCGCTTGTGCCGGCGCCGCCCAGTCGGTGATCAGAAGATAATTCGACTGGCGGGTCACCGCTTCTTTCAAGCCCGTATCGAGTCGCAGGCGCTCGACATTGGGCACCTCGCCCTCCTGGGAGGTATAAAGGATCTCCGCCGCGTTCTCGGGAGAAAACAGGGGAAACCGGCACAGGGCGGGCAGGGGCTTTTCATCCAGGGTTTTCGTTTCCACGTCCAAAACGGCGATGCCGCACCTTTTGCGGCCGGGATCGAGGAAAGAAGCGACGACCTTTGTCCCGTCGCGGGAAACGGACAGATCGGAAAAATATCTTTCGTCCTTGAAATCGGTCAATTTGTCCTGACGGGAGCCGTCCGCCCGGCAAAGATAGAAATTGGCGCTCAACCCCTCCTGCCGCACGAACACGATCCGGTCCGGATCGATAAAAACCGGATCTTGGGCCCGGGCGTTCCGGGTAACGGCCTTTTCTTTCCCGGTCCGGACATCCACCAGATAGATATCCGAAATCAGGGAGCCGTTTTGTCCGTAGTGCATCCGGCTGAAAACGATCCGCCGGCCTTCCCGATCGAACGAAAAATTGGGC
>Ga0315285_10007221_pt1 | contig 11411 bp, 6 predicted proteins | sample YL17G09_36_MG_FD_203698 | JGI IMG/M metagenome (GOLD analysis project Ga0315285, IMG submission 203698) | Sediment microbial communities from Yellowstone Lake, YNP, Wyoming, USA - YL17G09_36 | ecosystem: Environmental > Aquatic > Freshwater > Lake > Sediment | place: USA: Wyoming | collected... | reverse complement strand
ATTGAAGGCTCTGGAAGCAGCGGACAGGTAGTCTACCAGCCGCCTCCCCCACCGCCGCCACCTCCACCTCCGGAGGAGCCTCCTCCTCCGCCGCCTGAGCTCGACCCCGGCGGCGAAGATGACGAAGAGATCGCACCGGACAGCGAGCCTCCCAGCGAGGATGCGAAACCGGTCGGGTCCGTACTGCTCCAGGACCTTCCGGAATACCAGCCCGGCCGATAGGGTTCGCCGCCTGCCGCGGCCCTGGACAGCACGTCCGCGAATCTCTGCGCCCATGCCTGCTCCACGCCGAGCGCAAGCGCATAGGGCAGATACCGCTCGAAAAGCTCCGGAGTCCTTCCACCAGGAGTGAGAGCATCCAGGCTGTCCTTCTCTGCCACGGAGAGGTACATCTTGAAGCCCTCGATCTGGTCGAGCAATCTCCTGCCCGGGATGGTAGGCGCCTTAAGCAGTTGATAGAACAGGTAGTTGACGAAGGCGATCAGCAGGATAAGCAGGATGAGCGGCGGCGAGCCGAGAGAACCCAGCATGTACAGCCCGAATACCTCGCCCGCGATAAACGGTAAGGCGAACACAGTCAGGCATCCCGCGCCAAGCGACGAGAACACAGGATTTCCCGTTCCGCGGAGGGCATCTCTCCACGCGCGGCCGGCTTGAGATACCAGGGCTATCACGCCGAAGGTCCACCCGGCGACCCAGAGACCCATGAAGCCGACGAAAACCGCCTTAAATGCGGATGTCAGAACCGCGCTGAAGCCAACCGTCGCCATGGACAGGATCAGACCCGGGACGAGATACAGGCTGTTGGTGGAGAAATACCTCGAGCACCTCGTTTTCAAAGCTTCCTTGGCAGCTTTTAACGCCGCACCGACTGTCGCATAGCGCTCGTCAGTGAGCTTGATGCTGTCCTCTGAGCCGAGCAGGGTAACAGCGATTCCCTGCTCCTCGGGTGACAGAACAGTCTCATCGGCCTTGTCCTTGATGATCGTGTAAACGTGGTCATCTTCCTCGATCCTGATGAAGCGCTTGACCGCCATGTTGATCAGGGCGGCGGTGAAGCTCTTGTTATCGTAGCCCATCCTGGCGACATAGCGCACGGCGGCTGGTGAAAGTCCTTCCGGGGGCGTGTACAGCGGGATGATGGTCCCTCTTTCGGGATCGTTTCCTACCCTTGACCACGCGACCACGTAGTATAGAAGGACAACTATCAGGCCGACCAGCCCGGCAAGGATGCCCCGGTTGTCGCGGAGAAAGTAGCCCATTCTCTCTTGCGAGGTCGGCTCCGCCACGAAGCCCTTCGGCCAGGAGACCACAATCGTCAGTCCCTCGGAGACGCCGAGCGGCGCCGTGGTAACGAATACCACATGCCCGAACTTGTCAACATGTGCTATAAAGTCCTTTGCCTTCGAGCCCTGAGGGCCGGTGTAGCCATCGAGTTTCAGGTCTGCGCCGGAGATTCCGGTTGGGAGAGTTACCGCGGCCTCAGCTCTGTCTATGGGGAACGACCAGCCGTTGCCGGTGACGTTCCAGTAAAGCTCGTCGTGATCCTCGAAGTACCCAAGCTGCCGGTCTGTCTTGTAGGTAAGGCTATACCTATACCGCCCCGGGGACAGGTTCACGTCCGGATCGCCGATGTACACGCGCTTCCCGTTTTCCTGGTCTGCCATGTGGTAGGGCTCAGGCTTCCCGTCTCGCAGGACCTCCACGACCTCGAAGCCGACCACGTACCCGCTGCCGTACTTGCCCTTGTAGCGGGTGGGGAAGTCGCGATAGATGCCGCGCTGGATCTCATTGCCCGTGCTGACGACCTGAATGGTCTCCTGAACCGTCATGGACGAATCCTCGTGCACGGTTATGTCGCTGCGGAACAGGAGTATCCTTTCGGTGTCAGCCTGCATGTCCTGAGACACCGCCGGCGTTGAAAGGGCCATGCACGCGGCGGCGAACAGAAGCAGCACTGCGGGCAGGAGTATCGGATGCCGGTTTCTTATGGTCTTATTCTCCAGTTCGGGGTCGTGCGTGACTCGAGACCGTCGAATATCAACTATGCGCTCCGCATCGCTCATCGCGCTTCCCTGTCTCACGATCGGCCGTCGAAGTCCACTTCCGGGGCTTTCCGTTCGGTGGCGTACTCGATCTCGAAGAACTCCTCCCGCTGGAAGCCCAGCCGCTCTGCCAGCAGGTTGTTCGGGAACGTCTGAACCAGGATGTTGTAGTCGCGGACCGTGCCGTTGTAGTACCGTCTGGCGTATTGAACCTGGTCCTCTATTTCCGAGAGGCTCTTCTGTAGGTCCAGGAAGTTGCCGCTCGCCTTGAGGTCGGGGTAAGCCTCTGCAAGGGCGAAGAGGGTCTTCAACTGGCGGGAGAGCTCGTTTTCGGCATCGGTATCGGTGCGGGGGCCGTCAACGGTCATGATCTCACTGCGCAGGCGGGCGATGTTCTCGAATACCCCGCGCTCGTGCCCGCTGTACTCCTTGACCGTCTCGACCAGGTTCGGGATCAGGTCGTGACGCCTCTTGAGCTGCACGTCTATCCCGCTCCACGCTTCGTCCATCAGGTTCCTTGCCTTAACGAGCCGGTTGAATATGAGAACCCCGGCTCCGACTGCCAGCAGGATAATAGTTCCCAAGATCCACATTTGCGTCCCCGTGTCTCCGTGTCTGCCTTCATCGCCGTTCGGCGGACTTCTTCAGCGTCACGGAGCCTTGATGGCTTCCAGTCCGCCCATGTAGGGGCGGAGGACATCCGGAATGACTACCGATCCGTCGGCCTGCTGGTAGTTCTCCAGCACTGCGATCACCGTCCGAGGCAGCGCGACCCCTGAGCCGTTCAGTGTGTGCACGAATTCCGGCTTCGTTGCCTGCTCCCGGCGGAATCGCGTATTCGCCCTCCGAGCCTGGAAGTCCGTGCAATTGCTGCACGACGAGACCTCGAGCCACTGCTCCACGCCTGGCGCCCACGCTTCCAGGTCGTATGTCTTCGCGCTCTGGAACGCCATCTCGCCGGTGCATAGAAGCTTCACCCGATACGGAAGGCCGAGCCCCTGAAGAACGTCTTCGGCGTTCCCGGTGAGCTTTTCGAGCTCGTCATACGAGGTCTCGGGATGCGTGTACTTCACCATCTCGACCTTGTTGAACTGGTGCACCCTGAGGAGGCCCCGCGTATCCTTTCCGGCTGCTCCGGCCTCCCGGCGGAAGCATGCGCTGTATGTCGTGAGGTAGATCGGAAGATCCTTGCCGTCCAGCATGTCCTCCCGATAGATGTTCGTGACGGTCACTTCCGAAGTTGGTATCAGGAAAAGGTCGTCGTCGGGCAGCCGGTACATGTCGAACTCGAACTTCGGCAACTGGCTTGTTCCGACCATAGCGCTGCGGTTCACCAGCACGGGCGCGAAGACCTCTTTGTACCCCTGCTTCGTGATGTGCAGGTCGAGCATCCAGTTGATCAGCGCGCGCTCGAGCCTGGCTCCCAGTCCCGTGAAGAGTATGAACCCGCTGCCGCTCATCCGGCTGCCGCGCTCGAAGTCAATCAGCCCAAGCTTGCTCGCCAGGTCCCAATGGGGCAGCGGCTTGAAGTCGAACTTCCGCGGCTCGCCCCACTCGCGGATGGTTATGTTGTCCTTATCGTCCCGGCCGACCGGAACGCTCTCATGCGGCATGTTCGGGATCAGGAGAGCCGCGTCCCGGACACGCTGCTCCAGATCCCGGATCTCGGCGTCCATCTCCTTGATGCGGTCGGAGACCTCGCGCATGCGGGCGATCTCCGCGGCGGCATCCTGGCCGGCGCGCTTCATCTTGCTGATCTCCTCGGAGACCGTGTTCCGAAGCGCCTTGAGTTCGTCAACCTCCGTCAGCGTGCGCCGCCAGAGATCGTCCGCCTCCAGGAACTCGTCCAGAACGCCCTCGTCCATGTTCCTGTTCCGCATGTTCTGCCGCACAGCGTCGGCATTTGCCCGGATGAACCTTGGGTCAAGCATGGGTTCACTTCCTCATATGGAATATGGCAAATGGCTGATGGTCAATGGTCGGATTGTCAGATGCTCCATCGGCCATTAGCCATCAACCATTCTCCATCTAACTTCGGATGATATCCAGCAGCTCCTCCACCTTTGCCTTCATTTTCGGCTGAGTCTTCGCCTCGACGTTCAGCCGAAGGAGCGGCTCGGTCTGGCTGGGTCGGACGTTGAACCACCAATCGTCGTATTCCACGGTCAGCCCGTCGAGCTCTATGATGCGGCCGTCCTTGTAGCGCTCTCTGATCTCCGCGAGCTTGGCGGCGACGTCCTTTACCTTCGAGTTGATCTCCGGGCTGTGGAAGTACCGCATGATCGGCCTAACCAGTTCCGAGAGGGACTTGCCCTCGTGGACCAGGAGCTGGATCATCTTCAACATGGCCAGATCGCCGTTGTCCGTGACGTAGAAATTGGAGAAGTAGTAATGGCTGGACAGCTCGCCGGCGAAGTATGCGCCGATCTCCCGCATCTTAACCTTGATGAGGCCGTGGCCCACCTTGTACATATAGGGCTTACCGCCGGCCTTCTCGATCTCCTCCTTGACGGCCCAACTGCTCCGCAGGTCGTACATGATCGTCGCGCCCGGCTTCTCCTTCAACATCTCCCTGGCGATGAAGGCGGTGATCATGTCGCCGGGGATGCTGTTTCCCTTTTCGTCTACAAAGCCGACCCGGTCGCCATCGCCGTCGTACGCGACTCCCAGGTGCGCGCCGGTTTCCAGCACTTTCTGCTTCAGAGCGACGAGCGTCTCTTCCTTCAGCGGGTTTGCCTCGTGATTGGGAAACCGGCCGTCAATCTCCCAGTACAGCGGGTAGACCGTGCAGTTCGCACCCTCGAAGAGCTTTGGGAGTACCATGCCGCCCATGCCGTTTCCCGCATCCACCACTATCTTGACGCCGCCGAAATCCCTGGCCCTGCTCGTCTTCAGAACCGCCTCCACATAGCCGTCGAGGGTGCATATGCTTCCCTTGAGCCGGCCGGTGCGCTCCGGCTCCTCGAACTCTCCCGAGCTGGCGATCCGGTACAGCTCCTCGTTGCTCACAAATCCGATGCTGGGTATCGCGTTCGGACCCGTCATCTTGAAACCGTTGTACTGCTCGGGATTGTGAGAGGCGGTGATCATCATCCCCGCGTCGCCGTTCAGAGCGTTGACCGAGTAATAATACATGGGCGTGCTCGCCAGGCCGATGTGGATGACGTCGCTCCCCTGTTCGATCAGCCCTCGTGTCACGCTGTCCAGCAGCGCCAGCCCGCTCGTCCTCATGTCGCGGCCGACCACCGTCAGTTTCGGTTTCAGCTTCTGGGCGAACGCGCGGGCGATCCGGTAGGCTACGTCTTCGTTGAACTGCTCCGGATAGGTCCCGCGGATGTCGTACGCCTTGAAGATGGTCGGGTCAATCTCCTGCATCAGTAAGTCCTCCTGCGTTTGGTCTGGTTCTTGAACTTCGCTGATTACCAGGTTACCCAGAACACCGGCATGAACATTGGCAATTATACTTACCCTAAGCGTGGAGTGTCAAGGAAAGCGAAGCCGGAGACACGGGGATGGGGCGACGGGGAGACACGGCGATGGGGAGACGGGGAGACGGGTGTGGGGGGAACGCTCAACGCTCAACTCTCAACTCTCAACTCTTGCACCCGGCTAATCGGACACCGGGATCGTGAACGTGAAGGTACTGCCCGCGCCCGGCTCGCTTTCCACGCAGATGCTCCCTCCGTGGGCTTCGGTCATCAGCTTGCAGAAGGTCAGGCCGAGCCCGGTGGAGAACCGCTTTCTGGTCTGCTGCGACTCGACCTGCACGAACTTATCGAAGATCTTGGCGTGGTACTCTTTGGGGATGCCCTCGCCGGTGTCGCTGACCGTGATCCTGATCATCTTGGCGGCGGCATCCCAGTCGCCCCCAACCGAGATCCTGCCGCCGCGCGGCGTATGCCGCACCGCGTTTCCGAGCAGGTTGACCAGAACTCTCATCATGCGGTCTCTGTCCACCGGCACTTCCGGGATGTCCGGGGCGATCTGCACGTCCAGCTTCTGGCCCCTGCGCCTGGCGAGGATTCTCACCTGGTTGGCCGCCCGCTCGATCAGCTCGGCGATCTCGGTCGGGCTTTTTCGAAGAGCGAGGCTCCGCTCCTCCAGCTTGCTGATGTCGAGCAGATCGTTGATCATCTGGAGCAGGGACTGACCGCTAGAAACGGCCATATTCAGAACTTCCGATTCCTGAGGGACCAGCCTGGATCCCGTCATCTCGGCGAGTGTCTCTATCGAGCCCATGACGGCGTTCAGCGGCTCGCGCATGTCGTGCACGATCATATCCGTGAGGTCCTTCTTCAGCCGCTCGGACTCCTCCAGCTTATGGTATGCCTCACGAAGCTGCCGGTTCTTCTGCCGTATCGCGACAGCGCTGTCCACCGCCGCCGCCGCCTTGCCCGCCAGACTCATCAGAATCTGAAGCGGGTCAACGAGGCCGTTCGTGCCCGTCTGCGGGACCTCCAGGTCTCGCTCGGCTTCCCACCGGCAGATGGTGTCGCCCAGCCCCCAGCATTGGGTCTCCACCGCGCCGACCGATTTCCCGAGCACGTTCTCCAAGCCCCCGGCGATAAAGCCTGTCTCGAAGTGGCACACCGCCTCGCCTATGTTCGGCAGCCCGGAGCACGTAGCACATTCCGTGGCGGCCAGAACCACACTATCATCGGTCTGCTTCAGGCTGGTCAGCTTCCCGACCGAGAGGTTTTCGAGGGCGCAGACCAATTCCTGAACGTTTCGAATTCTCATCTTCCGGGCTACCGACCGGCCGCAGACGTTGAGAATGGCCGCCGAGATCTTGGATCCTACGACCTCCCTGAGTGCCAGCAGGCGCACCACCCTGTAAAGCGGAATAGGCACACTGCCGCCGAGGCTCGGCCTGTCATACTCGAATACGCGGGGTACGTCCAGAGGGTGCTGAGTCTGGGCTTCTTCAAGACTCGCGTTTATGATCTGAAGGGCCTGCTCCCTGAAACTCCTCGCCAGATCGCCGGTTATTCGATTCCCAGGCTTACCTGCTGCGTCATTCACGACGATTCCCTCGGCCTTTCAGGAGTCTTCCGATGGGCAACGGGGAAGATAATCTGGAGAGCCCAGCGAATTCAGAATAGCACAAACCCGCCAAAAAGGCAACCCCTGCAACTCAGGAAACTATAGCAGATTTACGACAACCGTCATTCCTGGCGTATCGCGCTGGTTTCCTGAAGAGCCGGCTCCTTTTCCCTTTATCCGGGAGAGGTATTCGGGCGTCCCGGTGGTAAGATAATACTGAAATGAACTAAGCGACGGAGGTACGAATCCGGTGGAGAAGATTGGATTTCTCGGGCTTGGGATCATGGGGCGGGGGATGGCCATGACCCTGGCGAAGGCGGGCTACCCGCTCACGGTCTGGAACCGCACTCCGGAAAAAGCAAAGGAGTTCGCCGCGCTGGGCGTGGAGGTTGCCGATTCGCCGGAGCAGGCGGCAGAAGGGAACGACGTCGTGATCATGATGCTTGCCGACCCGACGGCGGTTCGGGAAGTGGCCTATGGTCCGAACGGGGTGCTTGAAGGATTGAGGGACGGCGCGGTGCTGATTGACTGCAGCACGGTAGATCCGGCCACCTCGCAGAACCTGGCCTCGGCGGCCGGGCAGAAGGGCGCGCGTTTCCTCGATTCTCCCGTTGCCGGGAGCAGGAAAGCCGCCGAAGACGGCCAGCTTATCCTGATGGTCGGCGGTGATGAGAACACGCTCGGCAAGGTCCGCGCCGTGCTGGAGACGCTGAGCAAGACGATCATTCACGCGGGCGGCACCGGCATGGGCACGTATCTGAAGCTGTGCTTCAACCTGATAGTCGGGCACATGAGCGCGGCGTTAGCGGAAGCGCTCGTTGCGGGAGCTAAGGCGGGGCTCGACCCGGCGGTGATACTTGAGGCGGTCAATTCCAGCGTGCTCGCGAACAAGTTCTACGAGTGGAAGGGGAACTGCATCCTGGATCGCGACTTCACCACCAACTTCTCCGTGAGACTCATGCACAAGGACCTGAACCTGATGATGTCGGCGGCCTACGGGCTGAACATCCCGCTTCCGGTGACGGCCTCGGTGAAGGAGCTCTTCGGAATTGCAAAGTCGTGCTGTGATCCGGAGGCGGATTTCTGCTCGGTCGTTCGCGCACTCGAAATGGTGACAGGCATCGAGGTGAAGAGGGTGTAGCCCGCGCGTAAAGGCCTCTGCGAAACAGTTCACGCTCCTTGATAGTAATGTCATGCTGAGCAAAGCGAAGCATCTCATTCGCAGCGTGGGAGATTCTTCGCTTGCGCTCAGAATGACAAACCTGGGTCTTCTACTATCAACAATCGTGAAATCTTACCCCTCTGCAACTCGCGCTTCAGCCCTCACCCCGGCCTTCGGCCACCCCTCTCCCAAAGTTGGGAGAGGGGAACAGGCGTGAGGGCCGGAAAGGGGCAGTGCCGGCTTCCGCCGACTCAGTAGGGACGCTCAGTAGGGAACGCTCGCCTGAGCGTTCCGGAGCCCCGGCGGAGAATCCAGCATCCGAATACTTCGGAACGGACAGGCGTCCGTTCCCTACATCTTAGGTGTCCGGAGGGACACTTTGCGCATTTGTTGCCGTGAGCTCGCACGCAGACGAAGCGGTCCGCCGGCTGAGACAGCAAAGAGGGCCGGGAAGCCGGCCCTCTCGTGTCAATCGCAGATTCCGTGAGTCGAGTTTATGGCAACTGGTAGGTCAGCACGTCCGCATCGTCGCGCGGCCTGAGAAGCGGGACGAAGTTGCTGCTGACGACATGCGTCGAGCTGATGCCCTTGACGACCGCATACTTGGTGTCGTTGAACGGACCCGTGAGCCCGGTCGTGTTGACCCTTATTCCGGTGAAGCCCGATCCGTCCTGGCGGGCCCGGCCGTCGTCAATGTACATGAAGCCCGTCTCTGCATGGGTTATCTTGCCGACAGCCGTGATCAGCAGGCCGATGTTGTTCACACCGACGCCGCCGAACACGCCGGGAGTGTAGGAGTTCAGCGAGGCCCCGCCTACGTAGCGGCTCGGAATAAGGGGCGCGCCGGGCATCGTCCCGAGAACGCTGCCTTCCGCAGTCGCGTCAGTGATCCTGCGCTCGCCGTCAACCGTCTGCATCACGCCTGCCACGGTCACCAGGGTTCGGACGCCGGGTCCGGCGCATTCAACCCGAATGCCCGAGGTGCCGTCGGTCTCCTCGATGTAGAGGAAAGTTCCGAAGTTGGCCGTCACAATCTTATCCGACAGAGCTACCGGCAGGCTGTCCGCCAGGCCCTTTGCCTCCGGGATCGTGCTGACTGTTTCCGCATACAGGTAAGGCCCGAGGGTCAGCGTGCCGTTCTCGACGTCGTCGCCATTGTATCCCTTCACGTGCAAGTACCAGCTCCCCGCGGAGGATGCAGATAGGGCCAGGTCTCCGGAGCTCCACTGCTGCTCCGTGCCGGTCCAGGAGTGGCTGTTGTTCTGATCCCAGGCATAGCGGTAGTACTGCACCGTCCCCGGCCCGAAGCCTCCGACCGCTGTGAAGGTAAAGTCGGGAGTCGCATACCAGGTCGAGGCGGCCTTGTCGCAGGTCACCGTCGAGGTCGTCGGCGGAACTGACAGGGTGTATCTCGACGCAGACGCCGACGCGGGGCCCTCCACGGTGCCATTCCGACCGTGGATGTGGCGCGTGTATTGAGTGTTCGGAGACAGGGCCGTCTCATCTATGTAGGAGCTGTTCCGGACCGCCGTGCCTTTCTGGGTGTGACCGGCGTCGTGCAGCCTGAAGCTCGACTCGTTGTTGGATCTGTCGGTGAAGTTCCAGCGGATGCTCGAGGTGCTCAGCGCGACGGGCGTGCCGATGGTCGGCGGAAGCGGCGGCGGAGCCGTAAACTGCGCGTCGTCGTACCAGCCCTCGAAGTTGACGTTGTACTCGTGTCCGATATTGACCCTGGATAAGCCGAACGAGTTGACATTCGCCGGTCGAGGCAGAGTCGCCTTCTTGACGCCGTTGATGTAGTACCTCACCTCGGTTGGGCCGAACACGATCCTGAAGTCCTGCCAGCTTATACTCCTTACCTGGATCTGGGTCGCCCACGTCCACGAGCTGCCGTCGAATATCGCCGCGGAGTACTTGTCCTGAGTGCCCGGAGAGTTCGGATACGGCCCCATGAAGGCCGAGAACGCGAGAGTGCTTCCGTTGAATCCGCGCGCATGTATTCCCTGCCGGCACGGCCCGGATACCTGGTCGAAGAACCAGCAGTTGAACGCGCCGCAGTTGAACGGCTCCGGCAACGGCCTGTAGCTGAAGGATCCCTGCGTGTCACCGCTGCCGGTCACTGTCACCACCGATCCGTCGCCGGGATAGGTGTTGTGGCCTTCCCACTCGTAGTAATCAAGTCCTCGCACCGTCCCGTTCGCCACGACGTCGGGAGTCCAGGCATTCAGGTCCGGGAAGCCGTCCTGGAAGACGACTACGTGCGTGATGGCATATGCCGGGTCGCTCTGCGCTGACTCGTTCGCGACGGCGTCGTAGGCTGTGACGGTGTAGGTATACATGGTGTTGGCCGTCAGTCCCGTATCGAGGTACGAAGTCTGGGTGGTCGTTCCGAGCGGCGAGCCATTTCTGAAAACCCTGTAGCCGGTGACGCCCACGTTGTCCGTGGAAGGCGACCAGGAGAGGCCGACCTCAGTGGTGCTCAAGCCTTCTGCCACGACGTTCGCGGGAACGCTCGGCGGGTCCATATCCGGCGGGCCTTCGATTTGCAAAGTCCTGCTGACGATCGGGCCGAACCACGTGTAGCCGTCGCGCACCATCTGCCAGTCGGTCAGGTAGGTGCCGCCGCAGTTCGGGGCTGTCATCGTGAACGTGAACGTATAGGTTTGGTCCGTTCCCACTTCTCCGGTAATGTAATGGCGCGTCTGCGTAGTAAACGGGTCGGAGTCGCCCACGGCGCCCAGCCTGATCTGCTTCGCCTCGGTCCACAGCACGCCCTTGTTCCGGTATGTGATGCTCACAACGTACTGATGTCCGGTTTCCATCACAGTCGGGATGGTGTCGCTGACGTACTCGCAGGAGTAGAATCCCCATGTGGGCGTGGCGCCGAAGTAGCTGCAGATGCCCTTATACATGCCCCACATGGCCGCCGAGCGGAAGAAGTTATCGCGTAGATACACCGCGTCGAGACTGCAGCTATCGTGAAAGGCAAGTTCGGTCAGAGTTGCTGCCCTGTCGGGGATTCGGATCTCGCCGTATGCGCCGTTCGAGTTCTTCACGCAGACTCCGTGACACTGCCAGCCGGGGTCATAGTGGGTATTGATGGCACTCATTATTGACGAGTTGATGTTGTTCGCCAGGTTCAGGCTCACGGTTGCCCAGGG
>Ga0315285_10007220_pt1 | contig 11411 bp, 8 predicted proteins | sample YL17G09_36_MG_FD_203698 | JGI IMG/M metagenome (GOLD analysis project Ga0315285, IMG submission 203698) | Sediment microbial communities from Yellowstone Lake, YNP, Wyoming, USA - YL17G09_36 | ecosystem: Environmental > Aquatic > Freshwater > Lake > Sediment | place: USA: Wyoming | collected... | reverse complement strand
GGATTTCCGAGATCTGCTCCAAGGCCTTGTCGATCCGCATGAGAGCGCCTCTCCAACGCCTTTCCAAGAAGAGGCATATCGAATCCACTTTGCAATGTCAAGTGCTTTTTTTTGTATGGCGAGATCCTTGGCGAGATCCTTGACGAGTCATTCCGGGCCGCCGGGGTAGAAAGGGCGCTTGCAGGGCGTTTTCCGGAGAGAAATCGCTTCTTTTCCCCAGATTCCCGGGGTACGCGGATTTCCCGTCCTCGCCAAAACTCCCGCCCCGCGCCACCATCCCGATTTCGCAAGGGCCTCGATTCTTATGCATTCTATTTCCCCTCTTCCGCTCTTCATCCTGTCTTGGTGGTTAGAATCCGGGATCGGAACTTTTTTTCGGATCGAGGGAACAAAAGCGAAAAGTTTCGCTCTAATTCTCTTGACACGGGCGGGCGGGTCGGAATATAGGTTGAGGAAAAGAGCGAAGGAATTCGCTCATTTGCCCCAAAATCCGCAGCAGGAGCACCACTCATGGCTCGCACCAAAACCCGGACTCTCACGGAGCTCGAACTCCGGATCATGAAGGTGATCTGGAGAAAAAAAGAGGCGACCGTCGGGGAAATCCAGCGTCTATTCAAGGAGGAGGGGAAACCGCTCGCCCTGCCGAGCATCCGGACAATGCTCGGCATCCTTCAGGACAAGGGGTACGTAACACGCCGCGCCGACGGCCGTCACCACGTCTATAGCGCCCTGGTCTCGCAGGACGAGGCGCGCCGGAGCATCCTGGCCGACCTCATCGACCGGGCGTTCGACGGCTCGGCATCGGGCCTCGTGGCGGCAATGATCGGCTCCCGGATGGTTTCGAAGAAGGAAGTGGACGAGGTCAAACGTCTGATCGGACGCTTTGAAAAGGAGACAGGGAAATGAACGCTTTCGCGTGGCTCGACGCGCTCGACCGCCTGGGTTTCGCGGCGATGCGGTATCTCCTGTCGGCTCTCTGGCAGTCGAGCCTCCTCTTTGTCGCGACCTTCGCGTTGGCGTGGTTCCTGCGGAAACGCCGCGCGTCGGTGCGCTACCTGATCTGGGTCGCCGCGCTGCTCGTGGCGCCCTTGCTGCCGGTTCTAACCTCGGGCGTGCGTCACGCCGGAGCGCCGCAGGCGCCCGTTTCGGTTCTGCCGACCTAGGCGGCGTCCGCGCCGCTCCCGCGACTGGAGCCTTCTCCCGAACCACCGCCTTCCCCGGTCGTCTCGACGCCGCGTGAGGCCCCGCAACGTCCCGCAATGCCGAATCCCTGGAAATACCCGTGGGCTTTGTGCCTCGCCTCCTATGCGGTCGGACTGACGCTTCTCTTCGCGTGGTTCGTCGCCGGACGGCTCCGCATCCGCCAGTGGATCCGATCGGCCCGCCCCGCGATGGGCGAACGTGTCCTGTCCGTTTTCCGGTCGGCGCTGGAAGGAACACAACCCGCCTCTCACCGCGCTCTTCTCCCCTTCCTTTCCCCCCTGTCCGGCGTGGAGGTCCTGGAAGGGCCCGGAGTTCCGGCTCCGGTCTCGACCGGCATCCTGCACCCGCGCGTTCTTCTCCCCATCGGTCTGGCCGATCGCCTCTCCGACGAGGAGCTGCGCGCCGTGGCGCTCCACGAAATCGCGCACCTGAGGCGCCGCGACTCGCTCGTTCTCACGCTGGCCGCGCTCGTGCGCGCCGTCCTGTTTTTTCACCCGCTGGTCTGGCCGGCGGCGCGTCAGATCTCGGCGCTGGCCGAACAGTGCGCCGACGACGCCGTCTTGGAGACGACGGGGCAGGCGGTTCCATACGCCCGACTGCTCGCCCGGCTGGCGGAGGAGTTGCCGCATTGTCCGCTTTCGGCCGAGATGGCGACGGGGCTTCTCCTGGGCAAGAGCGCGTTCCTGCGCCGGGTCGAGGCGATCCTTTCCGGCCGCCGCCTCAGTCTCTCTCGCCTGGCGCTGGCGGGCACTCTGATTGCGGTTCTGGTTTCGCTGGTTATCGCCCTGGCCGTGCCATTGGGGGAGAAGAAAGGTCCGAATAGCGCACCCTCTGAAAAGGCAGAATGGGGCAAACCGGTCGAAGGAGTGCAAGTGCGGCTAAGGGCAATGAAGACCAAGTGGCAATCCGACGAGAGACCGGAACTTTGGGCGGATATCCGCAACGATGGCAAACGAGAATTGCCCGTCGCGGCGACGCAAAACCACTGCGACCTGGAGATGGACGGTGTTTGGTTCCGCTGGGCAAAGGGAAAATCCGATGAGGCGAGTTCTACGCTGTCGCCGGATCGTGAATATGACAGCATCCTCGTTGAGTTAGGTGGCGATTGGAGATCAATCGACAACAACGAAGGGCTGAAAATCAACGAAGGCAAGCACAAACTGCGCGTCGCGTTCGTGGCGAGTCCGGAGAACAATCTGACCACTCAGCCTATTCGAATCATCAGCAATTCGTTCGAGATCGAGATCGCTGCCGGCCCGCCGCCATCCAACCAACAGAGCCGGCCAGTCGAAGGACCGCAAACGGAGCCGACGCCGCCCAACGCGAGCGACAGCAAGAGCGGCGACCTGGAGAAGCGAACCGCCGAGCCGAAGGATAAGCCTGAAGCGCTGTTTCCGGAACCAGCGGTTTGGATCACGCTCTTTCCCTCAACGCCGATCCGGTCGCTGAAGGAATATCGCCACACCTACCGGGCGAGGTCACCGGCTCCGGAGGGCATAAAGATCGAATCGTGCGAGTTCGAGCTCCGTTCCGGGGACGGTCTTCGCCGGATCGCCCGCTTTCCTTATGCCTTAGCGGTCGGTGGGGGTCCGCTCCGGGATCTGCTGGCTCCGGGAAAGGTTTTCAAGAGCCAGGGCATGGGCGGCTCGGATGCGCTGACCGAGTCCGAACAGCGCCGCATCGGCTCTCTGGCGGATGGCGACTATCTGGTCGCCCTGATCGTAAACGGCGTGCGCTGCTCTAATGTTGCGGCCTTCACGGTCGATTCGAAGTTCGATCCGTCTCGGGAACCGACGCTGAAACTGTTCTCGCTGTCCGGCGCGCCGGGGGCGGGGCTGCCCTATCTTGGGATTCGGGCCATCGGCCCGACGCCGCAGGACCCGAAGTTGACGAACATGGCCGTGGCTTTTCCCGAGATATTCGCCGATGGCGTAAAGCGCGAACGGCAGTCCATGACGTGGGTGGGACCAGTTGGTCCTCTGCAACCGGGGAAAATCTGCACGTTTATCCTGGATATCGCCAGCAATTTTGCCCCCGCCATCGAGCCTGGGAAGGCGCACGAAGTTTACGTGAAGGTCGGCAAGTACCAGTCGGAGCCAATCACGATCTCTCCGGGGGATCCACTTGGCAAGACGTGGGATGACAAGACCTTGAGTCCTGTCGCTTCTCCTCCGTCGATACCCTCGCTACGGGGAAAGGTGACTGGTCCGGACGGCGAACCCGCATCCGGATATGATGTGACACTTTTCATGGCGCCGGATAAAAGATTCAAGGAGCAGTGTAATCACGAAGGGCTTTATGAGTTTTTCAACATTCCGTCGGCGAAGTGCGGACTCAGCTGCAGCCCGAATGCGCAGGGGCGGTCTCGGCTTCGTGTTCTCGAGCTGCAGATCGAAAAGGGGACGACCCGAACGCTAGACCTCGACATGCAATCCCGTTATTCCATTTCCGGCTGCGTCACTAATAGCGATGGCAAGCCGGCCGCGGGCAAGGACGTCCGGGCTAACTGGAAGAGTCTGGAAGGAGACCGCGAATGGGAAAATGCGGCCATTACGGACGCCGATGGCTGCTACCTCCTCGGCTCGCCGTTCCCGGTTGCCGCCTGGAATTCGGGACAGTCACCGTTTTCCGCGGCGCAATCCGCCTGATCCGTTCGATCCGTGTCATCCGTGTTCTATTCTTCTCGGGCGGGCGATAGAACGCGGATGCGACGGTTCCAGCGGATGTCACGGATTCTCGCGCGGACCCTTTTATTGCCGTGATGCCTCCGGCCAGAGGCCCTCCTGAAATCGTCAATCGGCGCACGTCCATGATGACCTCCGGTCGCGTCGTGACGTTCTCGCCAGGGGGAAACGGGGTTTCCCTGAAACGCCGCCTGAAAACGCACATCTGTGTCGCGCACTCTTGAAACAGAGGTTTCCCCTCGCTGCGCGGACGTCGCCGCGTGGTTTGGTCGGCCGGGCCGGTGATCGGCGCGGGCAGTCAGGCTGAAGTCTGAACAACGAACGGCGAGGTCAGGGCTTCTGTTTCAGGAGGGCGCGGGCTTCTTCGGTCATGCGCAGACTGCAAAAGGCCTCGCCGCACATGGAGCAGTAGTTGGCGCGTTTCTCGTTTGCGGCGGGCAGGGACGCGTCGTGGTAGGCGCGGGCGGTTTCGGGGTCGAGGGCGAGGGCGAAGTGGTCGTCCCAGCGGAACTCGGCGCGGGCGGCGCTGATGGCGTCGTCGCGGTCGCGCGCGCCTGGGATCCCCTTGGCGAGGTCGGCGGCGTGGGCGGCGATCTTGTAGGCGATGACGCCTTGCTTCACGTCCTCGAGCGCGGGCAGCCCGAGGTGTTCCTTCGGCGTCACATAGCAGAGCATGGCGGCGCCGTGCTGGGCGATGAGGGCGCCGCCGATGGCGGACGTGATGTGGTCGTAACCGGGGGCGATGTCGGTGACGATGGGGCCGAGCGTGTAGAACGGCGCGCCGTCGCAGATCTCTTGCTCGCGCTCGACGTTTTCGGCGATCAGATGGAGCGGGACGTGGCCGGGCCCCTCGATCATGGTCTGCACGTCCGACTCCCATGCGACGCGGGCCAGCTCGCCGAGGGCGTCGAGCTCGGCGAACTGCGCTTCGTCGTTGGCGTCGGCCACGCAGCCGGGCCTGAGACCGTCGCCGAGGGAGAAAGTCACGTCGTAGCGCTGCATGATCCGGCAGACGTCGCGGAAGTGCGTGTAGAGGAAGTTCTCCTTGTCGTGGAGGAGCATCCATTTGGCCAGGATCGCTCCGCCGCGCGAGACGATGCCCATGTGGCGGCGACACGCCAGCGGGACCATGCGTTGCAGGACGCCCGCGTGGATCGTCATGTAATCCACCCCTTGGCGCGCCTGCGCCTCGATCACGTCGAGAAGCAGATCGATGCCGAGATCTTCGACCCGTCCTTCGACGCGGGCCATGGCCTCGTATATTGGGACCGTGCCGATGGGGACGGTCGAGGCGCGCAGGATCGCCTCGCGCGTTTCGACGATGGCGGGACCGGTGGAGAGGTCCATCACGGTGTCGGCGCCCCACCGCACCGCCCACCGCATCTTCTCGACCTCCTCCTCGAGGGACGAGGCGAGGGGCGAGCTGCCGATGTTGGCGTTGATCTTGACGCGAAACGCCCTGCCGATGACGATGGGGTCGCTCTCGGGATGGTTGACGTTGGCGGGGATGACGGCGCGTCCGGCGGCGACCTCGTCGCGGACGAACTCGGGAGGACGATTCTCCTTTTCCGCGGCGCGGCGCATTTCCCACGTGGTCTCGCCGCGGCGCGCGGCGCGCATCTGCGAGAGATTGCGCGTTTCAGGCTCCCCCGCCGCGGCGAGTCGGTCCCGGATAGCGTTCTCGCGACTTTGGGTTGCTGGTCTCATTTCACCGTCTTTTCCGTCAGCATCCGACGGCCCCTCCTCGGCCGAACTGAACCATTGTGAGCCAGTGGGTCGGATTTTGCCATTCAATTCAACTCGCGAAGGCGGAAACGGATGCGTCCCGGAGATTCGACGCTCTGCGGGGATTGCAGGACGGTTCGCTTCTTTCCAGGTCGCGACGCCATCGCTCAGAGCACATCCGGTTCTACGGAATCGGCCGCATGTGCGAGTTTGTTGCAGTCTTTCAGGCCGCCGAAGGGGGTGTGTGGCGTTCTTGCCCAGGCGTCGGCCGAACGGAGATCAGTTTCGGCGGACGCGGCGTGCGGAATGGGAAACCTTCCGAATGCTGAATGCGGAAGACGGGAGCGGAGCCGGGGTCAGCGCAGGATCCAGATGTTTTTGGCCGGCTTGGGGCGGTTGATGAGGCCGGCTGTTTCGTCGCCGAGAAGGGTCCAGCGGGCGAAGCTGTTGGGTGTGGCGTCGGGCGGTCGGCGCGCGAAGGAGCGGTCGTCTCCTTTTGTGGAGACCGATGTGCGTTGCGCGGGTGACAGTCGAATCGGCAGGCCGTTCTTGGTGAGGAAGTAGTGATCGCCGTCGTCGGTCAAGTCTTCGTACATGTATGCGTCGAGCAACGTTTCGGTCGCGCCGTCCTCGGTGGCGATGAGGGCGATTGCCGTGTTGCTGCTGTTGGCCAGGAGAAAGGAGCGGTCGTGCCTTTGGAGCGGATCGGGAAGATTCGCCTCGATCCGCGCGGCGATGGCGCTGGACTGACCTCCGGAGCTGTAAAGAACGAAGACGCCACCCGGGGGAATGACGCCGTTGAGATCGTAGCGGGAGGCCTCGGTCTCGGTGGTCGGCGCGTCGGTCGGGAGGCCGGAATCGGATCGTAGGAAGTGGCAGTCGATCGGGGCGTTGAGGTTGACGGGGCGGCCGCCGACGTTGATGAACTCGACGAAGTTCCGGTCGTCGGTCCCTTCGTCGTTGTAAAGGAATTCGTTGATCAGAAGCCTTCCTGGGGCCGGTTCGGCGCCCAGTTCGAAGTCGACGAAGACGGGCAGGTGGTCGGACGTCGTTGTGCCCGTATCCGTTGCTTCGAGTCCGAGGACGGACAGTGTCGCGGTCGACAAGCTGAGCGTGTTCAGGATGGCGCGGTTGGCGACGCGGAGGACGGAATCGGTGTAGATGAAGCGGTCGAAACGATTGCGTGGCGCGCCGGCGCTGGGGTAGGTGTCGGGGTCCGCGTTCGCATAATCCCATGGGGCGGCGTCCGTCGTGGGTGAGCCGTCCCAATCCGGCGCGGAATCGCTCCCGAAGGTCGTTTCATCGTAGATGTCTCCTTCGATCAGCGTTCGCGTGGGATGATAGGGCTCGCGGTCGCCGGTGTCGGGGGTGAATAGGTTGAAGTCCCCGACGACTAACATGGGCGTGGCGCCGGGCAGGTCGATCGGGTCTCCCCCGGGGCCGAAGATGGACGCCGGGGTGCGCGCGTCGCGCATCCAACTGATGACGGCGTCGGCGTGCCTCTGACGGCCGGCGTCCGCGCTCGCCGTGCTTGCCGGATCATTGGCCTTGAGGTGGACGTTCATCACGTAGAGATCGGTCTCTCCGAAGCGCGAATCGGACAGATCGATCAACGCCGCGGTTACGCCGCGGACTTCGGAGGCGGGCGCGGTGTCGCGGACGGTCATCGAGAGAGGGAAGCGGCTGGCCAGAGCATTGCGGTTGTGGCCGTCGCTGTCGCCCACCCAGACGCGCCACGCGCCCGAGGTGAAGATCGAGTCGAGGGCGCCGGCGATGAGCCCGGCGGCCGCTTCGGGATCTCCGTCGCCCAGATCGTGGCTGATTTCCTGAAAGGCGATCACGTCGGGATCGATGACCGAGAGGACGCGGCGGAGAGGGGCGGTCGTCACCGGATCGACGAGGAACCTCCCCGCGACGTTATAGGAGAGGACGCGAACTTGACGACCGGGAGAGGACTTCTCCAGATCTCCCGTGCGCGGATCGAAGGCGAGGGCGCCCAGGGGGAGGAGCCCCAGGATCAGAAGGGCCGCAAGCGTTCTTGCCTTGACCTGCGGAAGCATCGTCAACGGACTCCGATGCGAGGGCTAGTATTTCTCCGGCACGAAAGTCTGGTCCGTGATCGGAGGTCTGACGTACCCTTTGCGCTCCTGGCGCGGAGGCAGCTTGATGGGCTCGGGGGTCAGGTCCTTGTAGGGAATCACGGTGAGAAGGTGAGAGACGCAATTGAGGCGCGCCCGTCGCTTGTCGTCCGCCTCGACCACGTACCACGCCGCCTGCTTGATGTCCGTATGGGCGAACATTTCATCCTTGGCCTTGGAGTACTCGACCCATTTGGCGCGGCTTTCCAAGTCCATCGGGCTCAGTTTCCATCGCTTGGTCGGGTCGTGGAGTCGGGCTCGGAAGCGGGCCTCCTGTTCTTCGTCGCTCACCGAGAACCAGTACTTGATGAGAATGACGCCGGAGCGTATGAGCATGCGCTCGAACTCGGGACAGGATCGCAGGAACTCCCGGTACTCTTCCTCCGTGCAGAATCCCATCACGCGTTCGACGCCGGCGCGATTGTACCAACTGCGGTCGAAAAGGACCATCTCGCCGGCGGCGGGAAGATGGGGGACATAGCGCTGGAAGTACCACTGGGTCTTGTCGCGCTCGGTGGGAACGCCCAACGCCACGACGCGGCAGACGCGGGGGTTGAGCTTCTGCGTGATGCGCTTGATGACGCCTCCCTTCCCGGCGGCGTCGCGTCCCTCGAAGAGAACGACGACCTTCAGCCCCTTCTCTTTGATCCAGGCCTGCAGTTTCACCAACTCGATCTGGAGTCTGTTCAGTTCGTCCTCATACTCCTTCTTTTTCAGTCTCTTCGGTTCCTCTTGCGGTTTGCCTGACGCGCGGCCCTTCTTTGGCTTGGCCGGAGATCCCTTCTTGCCCTTCGGGGGTTTTGCTTCGCTGCCGGCCGCTTGCGACTGTGTCTTCCTGCCCATGTTCTCCGTCTCCTTCCTTCGTGTTTCCACGCGACGCTTCTTTCTGGAAGCTTTTTCATGATCTCCCGGCTGGCGATCTCATTGGCGGGATCATAGAGGATGTCGGCGTTCCGGTCAATGCTCTCCAGCTACCCAAGCAACCTGGAGCAAGCGGGTCGCGGCCGGTTACAGCGCCTCTCGCCGGCCGATGCAGAAGAGATGTTTGGCGCTTCGCAGGTAGATCCGCGAATCGACGAAAGCAGGAGTCGCGTAGACGGGCTCTCCGACTTCGCCATGGCCGCGGATCTGGAACTTGTCCTCCAAGCGGAAAACGCGCGTGACGCCGTCTTCGCAAGTCAGATAGACCGAGTCGCCCGCCAGGACGGGGGAAGAGGACACGGCGCTGCCGAGGTACGTTTCCCAAAGCAGCTTCCCCGTCTGGCAGTCCAGGCAAGTCAGCATGCCGCCGGCGGCCGCTTGGAGCACGCGCCGGCCATCCGTGACGGGGCTTGCGATGTCGGGCATGCCTTCGTCGAAGGTCCAGAGGACGCGGGTTTTCGTCACGTCGCCGCTTCCTCCCGGACGGATGGCCAGGATCTGGGCGGAGTCGTTCGTGACGAAGACGACGCCCCCGCCGAAAGCGGGCGAGGGGGCCACGTCGCCGTAAAGGCCGTCCACGCGCCAGAGTTCGGCGCCGTTTGCCGGGTCGTAGGCGATAATCCAGGGGTCGGCGCACGCAATGAGCTCGACTCGCTCGGGAGTCTGAATCAGGGCCGGGCTTGCCCATGAGTTCGGCACGGGCCGGGGAGTCTCCCAGAGAGTCCGTCCGCTCGCGGCGTCGAAACCGAGGAGTCGCGATTTCCCTTCTTTCGCTTCCGCGCCTTGATCGAATTGGAGGATCAGGGCGTTCTCATGCAGCATGAGGGACGAGGCGAAACCGTAAGCGCTTTCAGGCGTTCCCAGATGCTTGGCCCAGGCGCGCCGCCCCTCGAGATCGAAAGCGGCCAGGAGCCCCGTGCCGAACATGGCGTAAACGCGTTTGCCGTCGGTGACGGGCGTGGGAGCGGCGAATCCCGTGTCCTCGAAGACTTCGGCTTTCTCATCGGTTCCCTGCGGCGCCACAACTCGCGAGTTCCACAGAACCGCGCCGCTTGCGCGGTCGAAGCAGACGACGCGCAGTTCCTCTTCGTTGGCGCCCGACAAGAAAATACGATCTCCCCAGACGACGGGAGAGCTTTTCCCCGAGACCGGGACTTCGACCTTCCACACGATGTTGTGGTCGGTGGTCGCGCTCCAAGTGGTTGGGAAATCGCCGCTGCCGGCAACGCCGATATTGCCCGGGCCGCGAAAACAAGGCCAGACGGCGGCAGCCGCTTGTTCCTCCCAGTCCGCGGGGGGCAGGACCGGACGCTGGAAGATGCCAAGGTACGCCAGAACAGCCAATCCAACGGCCGCCACGACCCCCGCCGCGAAGGCGCCGTACCGACGGGGTGGGGGAAGAGGGCGGTGGTTGGGAAGGACGGTCTCGCCCGCATCCGGGGAAAGGGAGAAGAACCAGCGGGCGGAGGCGACGAAAGCGGCCAGCCCAAGCAGCAGCAGGTATCCCGCCCAGACAAACCGGCGCCGGCTGCGGTAGTACTCCTTGCGGATTTCGAGGTCCCGCTGGCGCAGTCTCTCCCTGAGCGCTTCGTCCTTTGGGTCTGCCGCGAGATCCTTCTTCAGTTCCGCGATCTCGGTGGAGGCAAGCGCGCCCCTGCGGCGCTCTTTCAGATGCGTCGCAACGAGGGTCCCGACCACGGCCAGCGAGAAGAGACCGAAAACGAGGGCCAGTTGCAGGGCGATGGCGCGGTGTCGGGTCATTCTTCGCGGTTCCGCCGGAGGAGGATGGGAGGCGGCCCCCTGTTCTCAGATGGCCTGGGAGCTCCGCAGGCGCTTGCGCTCCACGGGGCACGAGAGGAAGCATCGGCCACAGGCCAGGCAGTGTCCCGCCTCGGCCTCATACTCCCTTCCGGCCCGGCGCGAGAGGATCGAGGCGATCTTGAGTCCCGCCGCAAGCCCGCACCACAGGCCGAAGAGCGTCGAGCCTGTTCGGAATCGGTCGCGGATCCCGCGGGCGTCCTCAAAGAGGTCTTTGAGGGGGATGCCGGTTGCGCGAAAGGCGCTGCTCTGGAGCGTGCGCTCGGGGGTTTTCTCCGACTCCTCGAGCCAGACGCGCTCGGCCGCCTGAACGAGATAGTGCGTGCGGGAGAGAGCGGGGGCGGCGAGGAGTCCCGCCAGGCCGCCCGCGAGAGCGAGCAGGGAGATGATCCAGAGGCGGTTGGCGCGCCGGTCGGTCATCGTTGCGCGTCCTCCCCTTCGCGAATGGCGCCAAAGGGACACGCGTCGCCGCAGAGCCCGCAGGCGACGCACCGGTCGGGCGTGATCGTGGCGCCCTTCACCGCGAAGCGCGACAACATGCCCAGCAACGCTCCATAAGGACAGAGATAACGGCAATAGGGACGCCCGACGAAGAACGAAAGCAGAACGACGGCGCCGCTCCAGACCCAGATGTGAAACCGGCCCGACATGCGAAAGAACGAGACGAAAGGATCGTAGCGGCAGATAAAGTAGCCGGCGCCCATCGCGGCGAGGAAAACGGCCAGGCCGAGATAGAAATAGCGCAAGAGACTCAGCCCTTCATCGAGCCATCGCGGGACGCGGACGGGTTTGAGCAGCGCGAGATCCTGGAGGGCGCCGAAGGGGCAGACCCCCGAGCAGAAGACTCTGCCGAAGAGCAGCGCGAAGAGAAGGGGAAAGGCAAAGAAGGCGAGTACGACCCAGGGCAGAACGTAGGTCGTGT
>Ga0315285_10007219_pt1 | contig 11412 bp, 12 predicted proteins | sample YL17G09_36_MG_FD_203698 | JGI IMG/M metagenome (GOLD analysis project Ga0315285, IMG submission 203698) | Sediment microbial communities from Yellowstone Lake, YNP, Wyoming, USA - YL17G09_36 | ecosystem: Environmental > Aquatic > Freshwater > Lake > Sediment | place: USA: Wyoming | collected... | reverse complement strand
AGTCGTCCACGGCTTACGAGCCGCCGGATAGGTTGCTGCGCAAGGCGGCTAGCGCCTCGGCGATTTCCGCTGAGCGGGCTTCGATGATGGCGATGAGCTCCTCCGGCGTCCGAGCGTCGCCTGTGTCCTTGCGGTTGGGGTTCACGGCCTTCAAGTCGTAGTTCCTGGCCCGCACTTCCTCGATATCGACCCACCAACTGCGCTCGCTTTCGCGCTCCGGGTCCTCGGGAGGCAGAGGAAGCCGCTGGAAGAAGTCTTCGAAGTGGGCCAGGGTAAGGGGAGTCTTCTTGGTCATCTTTACGTCTGAGAGGTCGTAGTACCAAATGCGCTCAGTGCGCTGGCCTTTGCGGAAGAACAGCAGGTTCGTCTTGGAGGCAGCCCCGGCGTTCATGAAGACGCCCGCCGGCAGGCTGACGATACAGAACAAGGCGCACTCGTCCAGAAGCTTGCGCTTGGTCTGGACGAAGGCCGTCTCGTTGGTGCGGAACAGGACACCCTCATCCATCACGATGCCGCAGGTGCCGCCGTCGGCCAGGGCATCGATGACATGCTGGAGGAAGAGCACCTGCGTCGCGCTGGTCTTGTAGGCGAAGTTAGCCGAGGCGTCTTTGCTCTCCTTGCCGCCGAAGGGAGGATTTGTGAGCACAACGTCAAACAGGGCGGGAGCATCCGTGTACAGGACGCCGTGGAAGGTGATGCCGGTGAGGCTGTTCCCGTGCCAGATGTGGGGAGCATCGATGCCGTGGAGCACCAGGTTGGCGAGGGCGATAGGATAGACCAGGTTCTCCTTCTCCCTCCCGTAGAACGTCCTGGTCTTCAGTAGCTCGATGTCAGCGGCCCTCGCCTGCGCCTCGCGATACATATGCTCGTAGGCTTGGGCCAGGAAGCCACCGGTGCCGCAGCACGGGTCGTACACGGTCTGGCCAACCCTCGGGTCTACCGCCCGCACCATCGCGCGGATGACCTCCCGAGGCGTGAAGAACTGACCCCCGTCGTTGTTCTTCTCGCCCATCTTCAGCAGCAGGCCCTCGTAGATTTGGGAGAGCGGGAACATATGGGTATTGTCGACGCTCTGCTCCGAGAGGCCGTCCACCTTGTCCAGGATGTCCAGCAGGTTCCGCTCGGTGTCGATGCGGGTGCGCTCCACCGTGGCGAAGACCTGGCTGATGACAAGCTGGCGGTGGGTGGCGCCGGGCCGGTCACCGAAGGAGCGCAGATGGGGCAGCAGGTCGTCGTTGACGAACCTCATGAACGCCCCCATCGGCGCGGCCTGTAGTTCCACTCGCTTCGCTCCGTCGGGTGAGGCCCAGTCTCGCCAGCGGTAGGGATGAGACAGGGACGGGGTGAAGGTGACCCCCAGAGCGGCGGCCTCCTCCACCTCCCGCTCCTCGCGTTCGTCCAGGATGCGAAGGAACAGCATCCAGGTGAGTTCCGGAACGTACTGGAGGGCGCCAGCGCAGTTGGAGCGCCGCATGATGTCACAGATGGACTTGATATAGCCGTTCAGGCCCGCTTGGGAGTTGAGGTGGCGGTCATTTCCGCCCTTGCGTTTGCGCGTCCTCTGGGCCGGCAGCATCCCAGCGTCACCTCCTATGAAGGCGGCTCGAAGCCGCCGAAAACCCCTTCGAGCAGGACTCCGGGAAGGGCGCTGACAGCCTCAAGTTGGGCTTCGGCCATTTCCCGTAGCTCCTTGCCTTTGGTCATCTGGCCTCGGAGTACGGCGGCCACACGGTTCTGACTCCAAACGGGAGGGATTGCGAAGGCCAATTTTCTTAACCTTTCACCAGGAAGGTTCGCAAACGTCGAGCCAGCGGTCTCACGTAGCAATGACGGCGTCTCATGTTCAAGGTGGTAGTAGAGATAGTCGTTAGCCAGGGTGCCTGGAATTCCGCGTAACGCCGCAACGCCGCGACCGACGCAGTATGAGCGGTCAGCGATATTCACCCTGCCCGTGGTGGCTCCGCGAACGCACAGCAAAATGTCACCCCGCTGGCAGACCTTTGTTGGCCTTGAAGTCCACTGGGCAGGCGTTGGGAATTCATCACCGAATTCAGTCGGACCATTCAGCAGTGGCGTGCCAAGCCCATCGCGATTGTAGCTACGGCCATCGGGCGACTGGCCCATTAGAATCGTGCAGACATTCCCCAGTTCTCGCCTGGGCCACGTGTTCGCCTCCTCAGACTCGAAGACCTGCCGGACGAAGGACGCCGGTAGCGCCCTGGCGGCCTCCAACTGGGCCAGGGCCGCCCGACGCATGCGGTCCACCACGGCCATCTGCTCCGACAGGCGGGCGGCGATCCGCCGCTGCTCGTCGAGGAGCGGGACAGGGACGAGCAGACGAAAAAGGTCATCGAGGTCTGCTCGTGGCATCTTCGTGCCAGTCTTGAACCTCATCGCCCAGTCAACAGTACCTGGGCTGCGCAGCAACCACGCCAGGAAGTGGCGGTCACAACCTGGTTTCGGCAGCAGCGGGACAAGCTCCGTGGCGCACCGACCTGTGAAGTCCGGCAGAGCCACCTTGTTCAGATAGGGCCTAAGCTTCCCGTACAGCACGTGGCGCGGGTCAAAGCCGAATGTGACACTGAGAATGTCCTGGGGACGACCTTCCGAACCGTTCGGCAGTATCGCCCCGGACTCGGATTCGACGTTCTCCAGGGCCACGTACGGGCGCTCTAGCGCCTCTTCGCTGCCCGGAGCCACGGGCCTCCTGTCCGGCTGGCAGACTTCCCCCAGCCTGGCCCACCGCCAGCCCGGAGGAAGAGGGCGCTTAGCATCGTCTGCGTTCATGGCGCCAGTAGCCTCTCTTTGGTCACGCGCAGCACGGCGGGCGCGTCAGCCCCCAGTTGCCGCAGGGCCTTAATGCCGCCCGCCCGCCTAACGTCGGGGGTCTGGAAGACATGCACGCTCTCTAGCTCCGTGATGCCGCCTCTGGCGAACTGGCCCGCCAGCGCCTTGATGAGCTCGGCGGCTTTCAAGGGAAGAGCCTTGAGCCAGTCGGCGTGCTTGTAGCTTAGCGCCTCGGCCCGCTCTTGCTTGGTCTTGGCGGCGACACCATAGGCTTCCTGCGCCAGCACGTCGTAGAGGTCACACTCCTTCAGTCCGTCTAGCTCCTGCAAGAGCCTGGCGCTGCGCTCGCCGCCGGGGAGCCTGCCAAGAAGCGCCTGTCGCTCCACTGGGTCGAGCCACCGCCGACGGAGGTCGTCCAGGTTCGGGGCCTCCGCAGCAAGCCGCTCCGCCACCATCTCCCGATATTCCTCTAGGGAAACCAGCACGTCCCGCCCGCCTTGCTCCACCAGGACAGAGCGCCCGGCATCTGTCACGAGAACGTCGAAGCCCTCGACGCGGATGACGCGTTCCTTGTCCTCCCCAGGCGGCTTGCGTTCCCGCGTGGGCCTGGGCTTAGACTCGAATGGCTCACCGAACAGGCGGGTGGCGTTCGTGTAGTCGTAGATGCGGAACATAAGCTTGCCGGACGGCACGTGGATGCGGGTGCCCCGGCCCACCATCTGATAGAACATGATGGAGCTTTCCAGGTAGCGAAAGAAGACCACGTTCTGAAGCCACTCGATATCCACGCCCGTCGATAGGAGGTCAACGGTGGTAGCGATGAAGTGGGAGCGCTTCGAGCCCTTGAACTCCGCCAGGCTCGCGCCGGGGTTATCCGCCTTGATGGTGCACTTGAAGGCGTAGCAGTCAACACGCTGCTGCCCGCTGGCGCGGCACCAGTCCGCATAGAGGTTGTTCATTTCGTTGGCGACGGCATCTGCGTGGGCATCGCGGACGCAGAAGATGATGGTCTTCTGGAGCGGCCCAGCGCTCTCGCAGAGAAGCTGGAAGAGGTCCTCGCACATCGCCCGGACGCGGTCGGGAAGCATGAGCAGGTCGTCATAGTCTTTCGGATGATATTCGGGCCGGATCTCGCCCGCCTGGGCCGGTTTGCCGGTGAGGAAGTCCTGGGCGGTGCGCTGCTCGATTTCGTCGCGGGTAATCTTTCCTTTGGCGTCAAGGTTCACGACCCGACGCACTATCTCCGGCGGGGCCAGGTAGCCGTCTTCGACCCCCTGACCGATGGAGTATTCGTAGGCGGCCTCGCCGAAGTACTTGGCGTTGTCCCGAATCTCTTTGTCTTCCTTGCTTGCCCCAACCACGGTCCTGGGTGTGGCAGTAAGCCCGATGTGAACCGCGTTAGGGTTGCGGTCAAGGATAATCTTCCACTTACCCCAGGCCGAGCGGTGGCACTCGTCGATGACGATGTGGCTGAAGAAGTCCTCGGGGAAGTTCTCCAGGAAGAAGCGCGCATCGGTAGGCGCCTCCTCCTCGGTGTCACCCCCGACATTCAGGGTTTGGTAGGTAGCGATGAGGATGCGGGCGTTCTTCTGCGGGTTGGCGGTCGTCACCACAGCGGCGTCGTCGCCGAAGATGCCGTAGAGCTTTTCCTTCGCCTGCTGCGCCAAGAAGGTGCGGTCGCAGACGAAGAGCGCTCGTCTGAGCTGACCGGCGCGCGCCAGCTTCCAGAAGATGTGGGCGGCCACATAGGTCTTCCCGGAGGCGGTTGCCATAGGCAGCAAGACGCGCTTGCCACCGTTGGCGATTCTCTCCAGGCAGGCGCGGATGGCCGCGTCCTGGTAGTAGCGACGAACGGTCTCGCCGCCCTTGTAGGGCATTAGCAATGGCCGCGCCGACGGCGAGTCAAGGCTGAACCCCTCCCCCTGCTCATATCTCGTCCGGAGCTCATCGGGCCGGGGGAAGGAGGACAGGGGCAGACCATCTCGCGTTTTCCCGCAAGAGTCGTCGTATTCAGTAAACAGATGCCCGTTGGAGGAGTAGACGAACGAGACATTCAGCCGCCTGCCGTATTTCTTCGCCTGGTCCAGACCCAGGGTATGGGGTTGGTTTTCCGGCTTTGCCTCGATTACGGCGACAGCGAGAGGGGACAGCCCCGCGTCCACTGGGAGGCACAGCAGGTAATCGGTGCGGCCCTGTCGGCGGCGGGGGCGTCCGTCGACGATGTCGACGCCACCAACAGTGGTTTCGCGGCGTATAAGGTCTTCTGTCCACCCGGCGTCCCGCAGGGCCGGGTCGATGAGCTTGGCACGGGTGTCGGCCTCGGACAGGGGCATCTCGCTACCTTGCGCACCTCACGAAGCGATTGGGCACCCCAAGCGCTTGCCCAAGGCAGGCCGTTCACGAGACATGAGCCTCGCATAAGGAGGGGATGCGTCTCGTGCCCGCCCCGGCGGACGAACTGGGCGAGGCTCTTTGTGGCCTTACTTTAGGCCGTTTGGGAAGCCTTGTCCAGAGAGACGCCGGCCGAGCCGGCGACGCTTGCTCCCTTTGTGCCCGGGCTACCGTTGCCGTGAGGTGATTGACACTAACGTCTCTTAGTGTTACGCTATCCCTGGAGGTGAGCGACCATGACCGCCACCAGGGACAGAGCCGACACCCTGCCGACCCCCTACGTTCCCCCCGACTGGGAGGGAGCGATCCGCGCCTTCCTCGCCGAGAAGGAGAAGCGCAGCGGGTCCCAGCGCACCGCCCAGGAGTACGCCCGCCTCCTGCATCGCTTCTTTGACGGCCTGGGCAAGACGCCCGACGCCGTGACCACCGCTGAGGTGTTCGCCTTCGCCTACGGCCCAGGGCCATCGGGCCGACAGCCCGGCCCCGCCAGTGTCAACGTGCGCCTGGCCGCCCTGTCCAGCCTCTACGGGTTCTTGATCCGCATGGGCCTTATGGACCGCAACCCCTGCGACCGCGTCCAGCGCTCGCGCCAGGAGCCGCCGCCGCCCAGGGGCCTAGACCGCGAGGAGATCAAGCGCCTGCTGGCCGCCGTCCCCGACACCGCCGTGGGCCAGCGGGACAGGGCTATCATCCTGACGTTCCTGCTGACCGGCCGGCGCCGCTCCGAGATCCTGGGCCTGAGGGCCGGCGACCTCTCACGCAACGGAGCCGTCTTCTACGCCTACCGGGGCAAGGGGGGTAAGGTTAGACGCAGGGAACTCCCTGAACCCTGTTTCTCGGCCATCGTGGAGAGCCTGAGGGCGCGCGGGAGAGACCTCCAGGGGATGGGGCCTGAGGAGCGGCTGTTTGACGTGAGCGCGCACGGCTTCTACATGAACCTGAGACGCTACTACCGCAAGGCCAAGCTCCCCCCTGGCGGCGTGCACGTCCTCAGGCATAGCGCCGCCAAGCTGCGGCGGGATGTGGGGGAAACGGTGGAGGAGGTGTCCCGCTTCCTGGATCACGCGAACCTGGCCGTCACCACCACCTACTTGCGTCGGCTGGAGGGTGAGGAAGACACGGGCTGGCGCAAGGTGGCGGCGCTGTTGGGGTGAGAACAGAGGTGCTAGAATGAGAGCGGCCCCCAGGGGCTAACCTGAGGGCCACATTCGGACGCGCCGGGTGAGAGTGCGCCGCTACGTGCATTATAGCACGGCCCCGCCCGGCGGATAGGTGACACAGTTGACACCTAAGAAGGGGCGAAGGTCGTGACCATACAGGACGAGTTGGACTCAGATGCCAGATTCCGCGAGCGCTACTCGTGGCAACACCGACGGTTGCGTTGGGCGGTTCTGGAAGGGCTAGCGGCCGAATCTGCTGAATTCAGCCGGGCGACCAAAACATTGGCCGATGATAACAGAGTTGCCCTGCGGCTGCTCTATCACGAGATGACCGACGCTGAGCGAAAAGTCAACGAGGCTCTGTCCCTTCCTAAGCGGCTACGCCCGCCAAAAGAGTGGCGGGATATCGACTGGTTCGCCTATTTGTCGGGCCTGGCGCGCCTTTGTCGGTGGTTTGGCCTGACGGGGCGGGTGCTACCGGAACGGTACAGCCAACGTCCGGACGGCTGGGACGAGGCGCTGCACTATTTCCTTCAACATCTCCATGGGACCGTCCATGGCACAGGCAAACGGCTCCTCTTCGGCCATCTCTACGTCCTCGAAATGCCGCTGCCCAGCCCCTTGCCCTGGACAGACGAGCCGCCGCGCCGTCGCGGGCGACCCGCCATCCGGGCGTCTAACCCATCGAGCCAGGAATTCAGAGAGTGGGAAGTGTTGGCTCAGTGTATCGCTAGGCGGCTTCTCGGCCAGTCCTGGGAAGAGATCACCGACACGTGCGACCTTACAACGCGCAAGGGCTTCGAACTCACCCCTTTGGAGCTCGCCACCCGCTGTCGGCGCCTGGCTAAGCGGCTGAAAATTTACCGCCCTCTCTAAACAGCCCTCCAATTTTTGTTAGGCCCGCGTCCCCTTCTTGTATCTGGTAGCCCCTTCTCCCGGCGCTTCCTGCTGCCCTTCAGTGCCGATTTTTGTAGGACAGCCCCTGCGCCCTTGGCTACGCTGATGATGCCATGAGTACGCAATTGTCTGCTGACACTTGGCTAGCGCCCGACGAGGTGGCGCGTATCCTGGGCCTGTCTCTGCACCAACTTAACCGCGCCGTCGCCGCTGGCTGGGTTCGAGTTGTGCGCCTTCCCTCAGGACACCGCCGCATCTCCCGCCACGATGTGGAGGAGCTTCTGCGCCGGGGCCTCATCGATCCGCCACGCCGGAGGAGGGCCGCCCCGTGACCGCCGTCACCTGCCGTGACTGCGGTGACGCGCTGACAGGGCCGATGCTGGACAAGCGGGGGGGGTCTTGACAGGCCAGAATGGCTGTGCTACAAATGAGTCAACGTAACCGCATCCCGCTAGGGCCGAAGCGAATAACGCAGGCTCTGGGCCGCAAGGCTCGGGGCCTTTTTGTTGGGAGCGAAGGCTATGGGCCAGGGTGAAAGCACGACGGTCACTGTCCGCATGGATCGGGGAACTTTGAAGGAACTGGATCGCATAGCCACCGCGACGGAGCGAAGTCGCTCTAGCGCCGTGCGCTGGGCAGTGCGCCTCCTCCTGGAGAGCAACCAGCAGGCTGACGACGGGCTGCGCGAGGAGGCGACGACGAAGGCGGCGGTCCCGTGACCGCCGCGCCGGGTGGGGACGGATGGGCCTTCTACGTAGAGGGACCGGAGATCGTCCTCTGCCTGCCCCGCGACGCCGTCGCCGACCTGGGCGAGCATGTCCATCTGCGAATGGACGGGCCTACCGCTCTTCTGCTGGCGGGGGGCTTGCTGCACATCCTCCACCACGACCGTGAGGCGGATGGGGAGCTCGCCGCTGCCGTCGCTGCGGCAGGAGAAGGGGGCGCACCATGACTCGCCCTCCCTGGCCCGACCTCTTCGAGGCCGTACGGCCCCATCTGCGCTTTCCGCCGAACAGTCGCCCCGACAAGGATGGCTGGCTTACCGCCTTCTGTCCCTTCCACGACGACAGAGAGCATCCGAACCTACGGATACACCCCGCAAAGGGCGGGTTCAGGTGCCTCGCCTGCGGCGCCAGCGGCAACTTGAACCGCCTGGCGCAGCATTTCGGTGTTGACGACCAACGGCCCAACCGAAAGCCCCTGGCTGTCTACGACTACCGCGACGAACATGGCGGTCTCTTGTATCAGGTCGTGCGCAAGCCGGGAAAGAGGTTTCAGCAGCGCCGCCCCAACGATAACGGCGGCTGGGCGTGGAACCTGGACGGCGTGCGCCGCATACCGTACCGCCTGCCCGAACTCATGGCCGCCGACCTCGCCCAGTGGGTGCACATCACGGAAGGGGAGAAGGACGCCGACAACCTGGCCCGCCTGGGGCTGGTGGCAACCACCAACAGCGGCGGCGCTGGCAAGTGGCCGACCGAGATCGCCACCTACTTCACCGATCGCCGCGTGGCCATCCTCCCCGACGCCGACGCCGCTGGCCAGGCCCACGCGCTGGACGTGGCTGCGAAGCTGGCGCCCTACGCAGCGGAAGTGAAGATCGTCCACCTGCCCGGCCTGCCCGACAAGGGCGACGTGTCCGAGTGGCTGGCCCACGGGCACACGGCAGAGGAACTAGTCGCGCTGGTGGACGCGGCGCCGATCTGCCAGCCCCATATGCACCCTTCCGACGTTGCGGGAAAGGTTGCCCCTTCTGTATCTGGCTCAGATACGGCGGAAAGTGCCCCCGCAACCCTCGCCGACGTGGAGGACGCCTTTCGCAAGTGGCTTCTCATGCCCGACATGGGCGGCCTGCGCTTCGCCCTAGCGATTTTGGTCGGCCATCGCATCGGGGGCGACCCCCTCTGGGGTCTGTTGGTGGCGCCGCCTTCGGGCACCAAAACCGAGATCATTCGATCATTGGAGGCGGTTCCAGGCATCTACCCATTATCAGAGCTTACGGCCAGAACGTTCGCTAGCGGATTGGAGGGCGGAAAGCGCGAAACGTCTCTCCTGCCCCGCCTGAGTGATCACGTTCTCACGCTGAAAGACTTCACCACCGTCTTGACCATGCACCGCGAGGAGCGCCAGGCCATCCTCGCGCAGCTACGGGAGATATACGACGGGAGGTTTGACAAGGTGTGGGGCACCGGCAAGGAACTCCACTGGCGGGGCCGCGTGGGCTTCCTCGCTGGGGTGACGCCCATCATAGACCTTCATCATGCCGTCCACCAAGTCCTAGGCGAAAGGTTCATTCTCTACCGCCTGGGCCAGCCCGACCGCCGGACTATGGCAGTCAGGGCTTTGCGGGGCCGGGGGCGCGAGGAGGAGATGCGCCACGAGCTACGGGGCATTGTGGCGCGGTTCATGGGTTCGCTGGATTTCGATACCCCGCCCAATCTGCCGTCAGCCTTTGAGGGGTGTTTGGCAGCCCTCGCGGATTTTATCTCCCGTGCCCGATCGGGCGTCGTGCGGGAGCGCTATAGCCGCGATCTTACCCTGGCGCCCGAACCCGAGGCGCCGGCCAGGCTTGCGAAGCAGTTAGCGAGCCTCGCCGTCGGCCATGCCATGATTCGGGAGGCCGATGTGGAGTTTGCCGACTACGCCTTCGTCTACCGAGTCGCGCTTGATTGCCTTCCTCAGGTTCGCCTCCAGACGATCGATGCGCTAGAGGGGGAGAGCGACTACATCGCGTCAAAGCAGGTAGCCGCCAAGATTGGCTATCCGACCACGACCGCGCGGCGCACGTTGGAGGACCTGGCCGCCCTGGGGATAGTGGCAGTGAGTAAGGCTGAGAAGCAGGGCCAGGCCGACAACTGGCAACTGACCGAGGAGGCCAGGGAACTCTTGGACATATCTACGCGCACACTTTCGCCTGAATCTGCGCCAGATACGGAGTCGGGAGGTGTTCCCGCAACGTCGGGAGGATATGCCCAGTGAAACGGTTGCGAACGGTAGGCAACGCTGGCCCTGCGCTTTGCACCGCTAGGCGGCGCGACGGCGAGCCGTGCAGGGCGGTCGGCACCCGTGACGGGTTGTGCATGGCCCACAGCCCCGCCCTTCGAGAGAAGGCCCAGGAGGCCCGCAAGGCCGGCGGCCACAACTCGGCCAGGGCGAAGCGCCTGGGTAGGCTGGTGCCCCCGCGTCTCATGGCCGTCTACGACACCCTGGAGCTTGCCCTGGGCCAGGTCTACCGAGGGGAGATCGACCCCCGCGTCGCGACGGCGATGGCGAGCCTAGCCGGGGCGATGGTGAAGGTTCTGACTTCGGGTGAGCTGGAGCAACGGGTCAGGCTGCTGGAGGAGCGGCAGGCCCAGGCCAGCGCGAACGGGAGGAGGGGAAGATGACGCGCAGCCTCGACGCACGGGTCGATAGCCTGGAGAGGGTGTACGGCGTTGAAGACGGCCCGCCCGTCATAGTGGTGTACCGGCATCCGGAAGCCAGCGAGGCCGACGTTGAGGCCGCCATACGGCAGGCTCTTGAAGGTGGGCCGGGGCAGCCCACGTACTCAGGGCAACGCCTGTACGTCATCAAGGTGACTGGCGGGGAGTCCCGGGGTCAGGATGAGCCTTGACCGTCGCCTGTCGCGGCTGGAGCAAGATATCGGCGAGGCCCTGGCCGCCGCCAACGCCAGCGCCTACGAGCGTCTGTCCCCCGAAGAGCTCGCCGCGTGGGAGGATGCGATCACCTGCATCCGCCAGGTGGAGGGCCTTCCCTACGACCCCGACACCGTCCGCGCTGAAGTCGAGCATAGCGTTACTGACCTGGAGCGCCGGGGGATTAGGTTCAGCCTGGAGGAACTTCGCCGCATCCTGACCGCCTACCGGCACTTCAGAGAGCGGGAAGGTTAGCGATGGATCAGGCTAGGCACGACGGCACCGTAGACAGCAACTCCCTACTCCTCACCGTCCCAGAGGCGGCAAACCTGCTGCGCATTGGCCGCAACACCTGCTACGAGCTGATCCGTCGGGGCGAGTTGCCGGCCGTGAGGTTGGGCGAGCGCATCATCCGCATCCCCCGCTTTGCCCTGGAGGGGTGGATCGCCCGCGCGGCGGGGCTACCCCAGCCGCCCCCTGAGGTGGTATCCTTCCCGCCACAACGCCACTAAGGGGGTGCGCTATGGCTGGCTACATCCGTC
>Ga0315285_10007212_pt1 | contig 11420 bp, 9 predicted proteins | sample YL17G09_36_MG_FD_203698 | JGI IMG/M metagenome (GOLD analysis project Ga0315285, IMG submission 203698) | Sediment microbial communities from Yellowstone Lake, YNP, Wyoming, USA - YL17G09_36 | ecosystem: Environmental > Aquatic > Freshwater > Lake > Sediment | place: USA: Wyoming | collected... | reverse complement strand
CGAGTTTTTCGTAACCCAGCAATCTGAATGCGTATTTGCATTTCATCGCTGAGGCGTCGGCTTCGGCTATGGAAATGTTCACGTCGGGTCGGGTCCGTTCGCGGATTACGTCAATTAGCGCAGCCACAAATTTTGGATCGGTCGTCTGTCCGGTGGAGTAATCCCAATAATAACACATGTTAGGCTTGATAACAACATTCCTGATACCGTTCGAGAAAGAATAATCAGCCAGTTTCAACGAGTCCAGAATACCCTTTCTTAGTGAAATGCTTGAATTGTCCTGGACCTCGATGAAACTCACTAGGCTCATGATTGCTGATCTTCTCTCGGTTCTCTTAATTCTAGGGTGACTTATTTCTTATTCTATTGTGGGACAAGGAATGGAAAAATCGCATCTCAGAATCATTGCATTTTTGACAGTGAAAAAGTGGTTTGGCAAGTTGGAGTTTCAAAGATAGGAATGTGGCGTTTGCTGTCATCAATAGGTTAGATCATTTCCCTATAGACTCTAAGGAGTTTGTCAACGGTGGAATCACAAGAGAAGTCTCTCACAATCGATCGTCTTCCCTCATTTCCAAGTTGCGTCCTCAGATTTTCGTCTTGTAGCAGGCACTGTATTTTCCTTGCCAAGTCAGTGACGTCGCCGGGTCGAAACAGGAGGCCATTTTTGGCGTCCTGCACTATTTCAGGTATTCCTCCAGTATTGGAGGCAATTACGGCTGTTCCGCAAGCCATTGCTTCGAGAATCACGAGCCCCAATGATTCAGCCATAGATGGCAGAACCAGTATTGCAGCTTTTCGGTAGAGTCTTATTAGATTGTCTTGTTTTTGTTCACCTAAGTATGTTATTTTGTGAATGGTGGTGCTACTGATTTTTCTAATCAGTGAAAATATCTGAGAGTTGTAGGTGTCATCCCAAGATAAGGGACCGGCGATCACTAGGTTGACAGGGTCACTCAACATTTCCAAGGAGCATAAAAGATGATGCAATCCCTTAGAAGGATCAAGTCTTCCCACGAAAAGCAAAAGATTTTCTGTTCTGTCAGTTGAATCAGGTCTGAATTTTCCGATGTCTACACCATTATATATTGTTCTGATTCTTTTGCTTGAGATGCCTAATTGTTCGAGCAATGAAGCTACGTAGTTAGAGACTGCTACGTATCGATGCGCCACTTTCTTTAGTATGTGAGTAGAAACCGGGTTCATTCTATAGTATCCGAAGTTTGCGCCTAGTGTGTGGCAATGGAAAATCTTAGGCTTTCTGATGGCGTAAGAGAAAAGCGGGAAGCTGAGGTCTGTCTCGTTGTGGAAGTGTATTATGTCATATTCTTTGAGTTGAGACAGCCGTTTCATCGGGATGTGGTTTACGTTTAGTAGATGCGTGCGCAATCGCGAAGTGGGAAGACTAAGCATAGGAATTCTTATTACCGTGGGTTCGTTAACTTTCTCCCTCTTCTCGTCCGAAAGGATCGATGTAGATCCAAAGTCGAACGTAAAGATGTCTGTCAGTAAGCCCTTTTTATTCAGTTTTGAGGAGATCTCTTCAATGAAGATTTCAGTCCCACCAATCAGGGGAGAAAAAAAAGGGGTCACCATTGCTATTCTCATTTGAATATCCCATCCAAAGATCGAGTCTATTTTTCAGTGAAACGCGGTCCCTTGGTTCCTTTCGCAGGACTGTAGGGGTGTTGTACAGATCAGCAACAACGTTTATTAAGATATCATATATTGACTGAGTCAACAATCTGAAGAAACGCATATAGGCAAAACAGACGTAATATTAGATCGTTGATCGAAACCTAGCGCAGTATTCGGAGTGTTGTTAAATGGCTGTAAGACATGTGGCATTCAGTCTATTCTTAATTTGCTTGGTGGTGTTTTCGCAGATTGCGTATTCCACCATAGGTCAAACAACCATAACCTCTTCCGGAACAATCCAATATTCAGAGCTTTTTGATTCGTGCGAAAAAATCAGCACATCCAATGGTGACTGGTCTTATGTTTCTAGTTATGAGAATATTACAATAGATACGCAGAATATGGTTGAGGGTTCTGGATGCTTTAAGATTAGCATTAGTGGGAGTACATGGAGCTCCTATTTCTGGAAACGACCTAATGCCGCAGTTGGGTGGAAATGGGATTTATCGGCAAAAGCTATGATGAGATTCCATATATTTCCAGTAGACAAGCTCCCTTCAGGAGGCATACAGTTTCAATTGGTGTCAACAGAAAGTGGAGCGTGGAATACGCACGTATACCCTGTCAGTAATCTGACCATCAACCAATGGAACCTTGTGACAATTGACCTAAGACAGGATCAAGCAGGTTCTGACATGAGTACAGCATTGAAGTACTGCGGTCAAGTAGCCATAATAGCAGGCGTCAACCAAGTCTCGTTTACTTATTATCTTGATTGGTTTGAGAGTCTATCTCCCCCAACCTTGCGCTTGCAGGCAAAAATCGTTCCCGACACAGCCAATGCCTTCGCAGGGGATTCCGTGACATTAGCAGCGATCCCAGCTTACGGAGCAGGTGAACCATTCGTTTATTTATGGTCGACTGGACAGACTACGAAACAGATAGTCGTTAATTACAGCATTGTAGGCACGTATCCCCTTTCTTGCAAAGTGTACTCATCAAACAAGCCAAGCGAAGTCGTAACGGCAAATGCCACGATCAACGTAGTGTCCGCACTTCCGGTGCCGACACAACTGCACACTTCAGGAAGCGAGATCTTAGATGCAAACAATAACACAGTCTTCTTGCGAGGAGTCAATTACGGAGGCTTTGGTGACACTTCTTCAGGAGGTTTTGATAATGCAAGTGGAAACGATGGCTACAAAGTATTCAGACCAGATGTGGTGTATGCCACTTTCAATGCGATGGCCAAAAACCGTTTGAATTGTATTCGAATTATGCTTGTCATGGATTGGTGGATGAGGAACTTTCAGGGTTGCATTACTTTTCCTTCCTCAGGAGGCATAGGAGAATATGCTGATACTAGCTATTCCCCCTATAGAGACTCTGTTACACAGACTGTTAGTATTGCCAACCAAACAGGTCTGTATGTTGTGGTTTCGGTATGGACTTCTGACTACACAACTTATGGCAGACGACTTGAACTTCCTTTTCCTTCCAACGCTTTCCCAACCGCCGCATCAGTGACGGATTTCTGGCTGAACATTTCAAGCGCCCTCTCAGCTTACCCTAACGTGATCTTTGAGTTCTATAATGAACCTAATGGCGCGGATCCAACCTTGACAACAACCTTTGATCAATACTACACAATGGTTAACTCAACGGTCTCGGCAATGCGTCAAAATGGCTTTAGTTATCCCGTTCTTTGCCAATGGGGATACTGCGGCGGATTCAACTGGAATCCATCGGGAGGCCTCGGACAAGATACAGATTCATGGCTATACAGGGCGTCCCAGATCCTCCAAGGACAAACTAACATAATCTATAGTAATCACCTCTATAGGTATCACGGGACATTCGGCACACCAGCACCACTATGGTCTGATCTAGTTTCAGTGCGGAATTGGCTTTGGAATAACACTGGCTACAAACTGCCCGTTTCCTTGAACGTGCCAACGCTGATTGGAGAAATAGGCGCAGTTTACGGTGACGCAACAGAACTCGAGACATTCAAGAACGCTCTACAGTGCTTGAACGAATGGAACATGAGTTACCTAGCTTTCACTTGGAGACCAGGCTTCTGGAAACTCGTCGATTATCCGATGTCCAACCCTGTTCTATCAGAGACTGGCGGCGTCTTGGTTCAGAAGATCGCAGAGGGCTCCTAAACAGGAACAGTCACAAAGACAACTACGTTCAGCGCGCGCCAAAATAGTGGGCGCTTGTTACCTTTTCATTCAATGCTGACTTGCTTATTACCTGCTTCGCTCTTTGGAATATGCGTGACTCGGAAATTGGCGAGTTAGTGGCTAGCAAAAGAAGTGGCACAATACTAAGTGGATATACTTTGTATGCCATAATAAGATATTGTCTTCCTCGTTTATATTCTGTCATTCTGCAAAGGCTTGAGCCGATAATCGTAGCATACTGAGCCAGAGTCCTTTTTCGTTTCTCAAATTCCTGCCAATGCTTGTTGATTATTATCTGATATCCCCTAGTCTTTTTCTCGAGATCTACACTCAACCTTGGTGCGCCTCCCTTATCCCAATGCATTGTTGCCAGAGGCTCGTGTAGATACCTAAATTCGAATTTCTTTGCGACTCGAATATAGAAGTCCCAATCTTCACCATAAGCCATTCTTTCATCGAAAAAACCAACCTGTTCAAAACACTCTTTCCTGATTAGGGCAGTCGAGTTTGCAACAAAGTCAAATTCAAGAAGCCTGTCTAGTGATTGATCTTTCAACATATTCGTATGATATAGGTATTTCTTATTATCATTTACAACGAAACAATTACAATGTACAACCCCTGTCTTACGACTGGATTTATCAATGATGTTGATCTGTCTTTCTAGCTTGTTTGGCAACCATTCATCGTCATCATCCAAGAAAGCAATCAGCTCTCCTGAAGAAACGTTTACACCGAAATTTCTCGCCGAAGCAACTCCTTTTCTTTCTTCTCGTTTGAAATACCGCAAGACATCACTTTGCGCCCGTCGAAAACCTTCGAGCATGTCACCAGTAATACTGCTTTCGCTGTCATCTACTATAATTGTCTCGAAGTTTCTGTAACTCTGAGACAATACACTTACCAAGGCTCTATGTAGCTTATCTGGTCTATTATACGTGGGTATGATCACAGATATTTTTGGATTAATCATGTTTTTCTTCTCTTTATGTTGTTCTTCGCTGTAAAGGGCAAGATGCACATCTGCGTCAATCTCGATGGGACAATGAGCACGCGCTAATTGCACAGTCTTGGTTCGGAAGCGCGACAGACAATTTAAACTAATGCAAGAAACTCTGCCATGTAAGTCTTCCTAAGTATAACCTATCTTCATGCTGGCACTATGGAACCTCGTAGACTATGCTTGCCCCATTAGAATAAACTACGTTTTGCTCATTGAGAGTATTTGCAATATCTGAAGTGTTCCAAACGAGTGATGACAAAACAACTTCACTTTCCATCACATTCACCCACCTTAAGAAAATGTAACTCCCCGCAGGATATGTGTAGGTAGTGTTCAACAGAGGCTTCATTAACGTGTAATTTATCAAACCATACGACAATAATGCGCCATCCTTGGCGTTGTTGTCGCAATAAATAGCCTGCTGCTGATCACCTATTTTGGACCCCAGCCACATTGCTCCGTAAACATCAAAGGCATTACTATATCCAAGTCCATCATATAAAGTGACTTTGTCGATCCTATATCCGCTCAAAGCTACTGAATAACTCCTTACACGTGTCAACTCATAAACAAAACCAGATTGGAAAAGCAGCAACAATATCAGCACGGAAAGCAGGAAGAAGCGAGCCAATTTTTCGAATTGTGCTTTCCTAAATATTTTGCCTAAGATGTCGAAAACAAAGTAGCCTCCAATAACGAACAATGGTGATAATACGATAAGTGTAGTCTGATAGTATCTTTGCATGAGGAATGTTGCGGAGAGACCGGGCAGTACTACATTCAGTATGACGATTAATAGGTTAAGCAAAATCATTGCCTGAAATTCTTTTGCAAATCGAGTTTTGTTCCTTCGTAAAAGCATGCCTAAGAAACCGAGAATTATGAGCAAAGCAGACACTTGAAAAACAAATCTGCTTATTTCATTGAAGATAGTGTTCGTGCCATATTCGGAAATACCAAAAAACTGGGTAACCTTTGATCCTCTTGCATTCAAATTGAAAAAATTCGAAGACAGGCTGTCAATCACGAATCTAGCCGATTCCAGAATTGCTTCAAATGTCGCTCCACCCGAAACATACAGGAACCAACAGAACGTTGACACCAAAACAAACACAACGTGAGTAATAGATATCTTCGGGCTCGACTCTTTCCTTACCGCGAAGAATATCCATGCGAGCAGAAGAGTGAATGCGAATATGTAAGCCATGGAGTAATGAGAAACAATCAGAGAGAAAGTGAACAAACCAAAAAGAACGTTTCTCGCTAGGTCGGAGAGACCATCTCTGAACATTATGAGCAGCAACAGTACATAGAACAGCTGAGCGATCTTCTGCATATCATTTCCCCATCCAAGTCCAACACAATTTGCGATGAAAAAAGCAGCAGCAATAAACGAAACTTCTTTGTTTGCTTGTGTTCTGTAGAGTTTGTAGACCACTACAGGTATAAAGGAAAGAACAAAAGGGTAGAGGATTGCAAAAACAGAAGCACCATTCAGACCTGATGTTTCTGATAGTATGGTTGGCAACATATTTACGCTTAACATAGAATGGGTCTTCCATAATTGCAGCCCGATGGACGGAAGGTAATTTGGATTCCAGTAGTGATTGATCTGCGTTATTCTGAAACTATAGAATTCGAAAGCCTGATCCCAGATTAATGCAAAGCGTGTGGCATAGAAGGTCATGAAGACAATTGCAAACGTACTTGCCAACAATATGATCGGGTAGGATTCATGGGAAAACACTTTTCGGTAAGCCGCAAGTAATGTGCAAACCGCCATCAATGCAATCATTGCAAGAAGAAGAGCACTGTTGTGGTAGTATACTGCCAGAAATGATCCTGCAATGCTCAAGACCGGGAGAACTACTGCAACAAGATTATGTACCGCAAAAAGAGATCTCAAAAATTCTTGACTTGGCGAGCGCCCCGAAACACCGAGAAGACTGATGATAAGGACTATGACGTTGATAGACACCAAAGAAGAAAAAGATGAAAGCGGCCCCTGAAAACCTACTAAGGGAAGCAACTCATTGAGAAGAAGACCGACAAGATACAAAATGGTGACACTTAACCCGACAGAAAAAACCAGCGTCTCAGACAAGTCCAGATTGTCGATTTTCAGCAAGCGTATGAGAACGATTCCTGGAACAAGAAGCAGGTAACAGAATATGAAGACTTGCCTAAAAATGCCCATGTTGAAAGCAACGGCTGACATGGCGACAGCCTGAACTATGATTATTAATGCCAAGAATCTTATGTCTAAGCTCATGTTTCATCATTCTGCCTATTTTCGGAAATCATGCACACATTTGGACGATTGCAGGCCGACCGCATGATATTTCTCCCAAAACAGTATTCAGCTTGTCGGTTATTGCCCTCCAGTCGTATTTTTCTTCCGCAAGCTGCCTGGCAGCCGTTCCAAGCCTCAGTGCTAGATCCTTGTCTCGCAGCAATTCAGCAATTCTCGCGGCAAATTGCTTTGGGTCATCTTCGATGAGGATATTGGTGCCATTTTCAACTCCAATACCCTCGGCGCCCAGCCAGGTGGACACTACTGGAAGAGCACACGAAAAATACTCGATGATTTTCAACCTCGTACCTGTTCCATGATACAATGGTGCGACTGCAACATCAGAGACGGCAAGGAAATCAGGAACACTTTTTACAATCCCTGTGAAGATGAGGTTTGGCAGCTTCAAGCTTTCGGGAGTTTTCCCAACGATCAGAAACTTCGTATCGCCCACTTCCTTTAGAACCAATGGCGCAATTACTGATGACAGCAATTGGATTGCTTCACGATTAGGGAAGTACTCGTTGTTTCCCACGAAGATTACTGTTCGATATCCTCTCAAGCCGAATTGATCCAAAATGGAAGGTTTTTTTGACAAATTTGTGAAGAAGTTGGTGTCTACACCATTCGGTATGACCTCAATCTTGGATTCAGCAATTCCGTATGAGGCTAGAGAGCTCTTTTCCTGCTTGGAAACAGTCAATATCAAGTCTACACATCTGTAAGACAGCTTCTCCTGAAAAGTCTCCAGTAGTCTCCTCAGAAAGCTTGTGTGTCTCACTCTTAAAGCTTGGAAAACGTCATGGCAATCAACAACAACAGGTCTCCTCAAGACCTTCTTGACAAACGGGACAAGCATTCCACCAGCAGTTTGCTGTTCTACTTGCACGACATCCGACTGCTGAACCAACCTGACAATCCTAAGAATGAAAGCAAAATCGTAGAAATAAAGGGACGTAGACCTCTCAACACTGACAACTTTCTTTAGAACCTTCAGTATTGCGTTTGGACAAAAACCTCTAATGCCATGAACTTGAATCCCATCAACAGATTGGAGAGAAGCTTTCTCTCCTGGGATGATTACGTGGACATCATTACCATACGAGACAAGACCCTTGGCCAGATTGTAAATGCGAACAGAAGCACCAGTGTCTCTTTGCATTGAATCTTCAAAAGAGCTCAAGACACAAATTCTCATCCCTTCAATCACCGCTGAGATATCCAATCAGAACGGAAAGAAGGCTAGCAAATCGCGTAAGGTGGTGCAGACAACGACAATCCTGTATAAAACCTCAGAAGCGTGCCAGCATTAATCGCTTAGCCGTTACATCCGAAAATTGCATTAAGTATCTTTGCAGAATTTCTCAAGGAAAGTCTCCGCCTTTCCATAGAAGTAATCCATGTTCTCGACTATTTTCTGCTCACTCCAGTTCCACCAAGCAATCTTCAGCAGTTTTTTGATCTGGTCCGGGGAGTAACGATATCTTAGAACCCTTGCGGGCACACCGGTCGCAACGGCATAAGGTGGAACGTCCCGAGTTACGACAGCGCCAGCTCCGATAATAGCCCCGTCGCCTATTGTGACGCCTGGAAGGACTATTGCATTTGCACCAATCCAAACATCATTGCCTATGAATACAAAATTCCTTTTGTCCGGCAGATAATAGGATGACTTAAAGCCATGTTTACGCACACGGGACATAGGATAGTTTGCCACACGATATTCTCGGTATTCAGGGGCAGGCATATGCCCTTGATGAGTGATCAAGATTACACCGTGACCAATCGAACAATACTTTCCGATTACAACCCTATCCGTGTTTTCAGCAGATACTATGTATGGAATGCTGTCAGTGTACTTCCCTATCTCCACACTACATTTGGGCGAATGACGGACACGCAACAAGTTGAAAACAATCATTCTCAGACTGACCATACTCGACTATCTCCTCGAACATTCAACCATGACTAGGACCTGGCTTCTATCTCCTTTGCTTGTGAACCTAGGCTAATGCTTTCCACTAACAAAACCCGAGCACCATGCTGCCATTCTGAAAGCAGAATGAAACGGCAACAGCAAAACCGACAACCTTTGCGTCAGTTTGTAAGCGTCCCTCACTTGCAGAACTCCGTTGACAAAGCCTGCAACAGGAGTCATCCTGAAAAGCGAGAAAACCTGCCTATTCTTGCAAAAAAGGTGATAATCACCTTGACCGTACCAAAACCATTTTTTCCACAACCCTCTCCACGTAGAGACCCGCCTCTCATAGAAAGAAGCTGAGCTTCGCCTAAGAAGCCAACCCGCAGACTTAACTCTGAATGCCGCATCCTGATCTTCCCCAACACCTTTCATACAAACATCAAACCCTCCTACTTCTTTAATAGACTCAACTCGAAAAATCGCTCCACCAGTTCCCGGCAACTTCAAATCCAGCGAAACACTCTTCGAATCATGTATGGCAAAAGGGACATTCTCTAAGGCTGCAACAATGTTCTCCTCTTGGCGAATTTCGTATCTCGCCTTTGCAATCCCAACTTCGGGATTTTTCTCCATAAACTCCACTTGCTTTCTAACATGATCCACAGGCAAAACCATGTCGCCGTCGACCCAAACGATGTACCTCCCTTCAGCATTATCGACCACAAGGTTTCTCGAGGCACCCAGCCCTTGCCAAGACTGATGAAAAACCTTAGCGTCTATATCCATTCTGTCAACATACCGGCGGATAATGGCCAACGTGTTGTCCTCACTGCCATCATCCACGAAAACAACCTCCATCGATTCGTGCGGAAAATCCTGAGCCATAATGCTCTCCACTGCCTCACGAATTGTGGATGCGCTGTCTCTCACGCAAACGCCGACAGTAACCACAGGCTTCATCAACAACTATCCCGAACACAAGGCTTAGATGTCCTCAAGCACCGGCGGAACCACATCGCCAGAAACTTTCCTGTACATCCTCAAAAGAGCAAACTGAAGACGCCACTTCAACCTGAAAGAAAGATTGTTCTCCCGCGGAAAATTCTCTCTAAACGTCTCAATCTTCTCTCCCACAACAGCAACGTTTTTGGGATCACCAAGTCCCTCTCGAACGGCCAGCTTCAGAAACTTAATACTCAGAGGCGTGTAGCCCATGATCTGAGCTGCCACCCAATCAACCGAAAACGTGTCCTCACTCGCCATGATAAGGCCAAGCCTGACTGGGAAGCGCCCTAACGCCACCAAGCCATCGACCAACGTAAGATGAGGGTGCACTAGCTTGTTCATTCCGACAATTGCCTCTTCCAAAAAAGGATGATAAGTGAATTTCTTAGGAAGGGCAATGGCGCCAAAAATGTTCTTCAAACCACAAGTGATATGCGTCACCCGCATAACCTTCAGCTTCGGCACATTCACAAAGAGATCGCTTTCTAACAGAGTCTGAGGAACCTTGAACGACAATTTGCGCCTGTTAACCACAATCTCCCTCTCTTCAACCGCATCCTCCGACAGATTCAAGAGAGCAACATCCTTTTCCGCCGCCAACTTCGTGTAACCGAGAACTGGAAAAGCATATCTGGTCTGCATTGCTGAAGCGTCAGCCTCAACTATCTTAATGTCAATGTCCGCGCCGTACTGCTCTCTCAGAAGATCAATCAATCCTCCAACAACCTTCGGGTCTGTCGTATACCCCGTGGCAGCATCCCAATAGTAACACAAGTTAGGCTTAATCACCACCGAATTCACACTGTTCTTAGGTTTGAAACCGATCAAGTCAAGTGCAGAAGCCAAGTACTCCTTTATTCGAGTTCCATCCGGCTCGGCCTTGACGAGGCCTACTTTACTTTCCATGTTCGTTAGCTCCTCGATTTTTGAACAGCTCATATGCTTCTTCAATCAGCTGAACAGTCTTAAGCCCGTCTAATGCTGAAACTGGCGGTTCCAGATCATTCTTCACGCAATCAAAGAATATTTGCAACTCTCTGTAGAAAGCCTCGTAGTAATACGTGTAGGAAAGCGGTCTTATCTTTCTGCCTGTAAGCCTTCTAGCAATGTTTTTCAAGCCTTCTTTCGCTGCATGCGTATAGAGATTCTTGGGAACGAGTTCGTCCGAAGAAAGATAACCTGAATTCCCATGAAGTATAACCCTGAAATTATATTTGGGAAAGACCGTGCGCTGATACCAACCGACGTTGATAGTTCCCTTAATCGAGCTTTTGACCGTTGAAAGCAAGACTATGGCGCCTTCCTCAACTGGAAGGTTGAACTTGTAACTCAAACTGGAGAACATGACCTTTGAATCTTCTTGTGCAAAAA
>Ga0315285_10007211_pt1 | contig 11421 bp, 18 predicted proteins | sample YL17G09_36_MG_FD_203698 | JGI IMG/M metagenome (GOLD analysis project Ga0315285, IMG submission 203698) | Sediment microbial communities from Yellowstone Lake, YNP, Wyoming, USA - YL17G09_36 | ecosystem: Environmental > Aquatic > Freshwater > Lake > Sediment | place: USA: Wyoming | collected... | reverse complement strand
TGATTACATTCTTCTGCACCCTTGCTGGACTAATTTATGGATTTGCCCTTACCATCCTAAAGTAAATTGTCATTAAAAACTTAATCTAAAGGAGGAGAAAAATATGAAGAAGATTGAAGTGTTGGGGATGGGTTGACCCAAATGCAATCAGCTCGAGGAGCGAGCAAAAGAGGCGGTTAAGGAATCGGGCATCGAAGCAGAAGTGATTAAGGTGAAAGATATCAAAACGATCACCAACTACGGTGTGCTCATGACCCCTGCTTTGGTCGTGGATGGCGTGGTCAAGGTAGCAGGGAAGGTCCCGAAAGTGGAAGAAATTAAAGAATGGATTAAATAGTGTCTGTTTATAAATTGCTTAAAATGTCATTCCCGTGCAAACGGGAATCCAGTGATTTCAACCGGTTCTGGATTCCTGCTTTCGCAGGAATGACGAAATAATTGACTTTATGGACTGACACTAAATAAAAAGGGGGACGAAAATGGAAGAGAAATGCCTATGTGAGCCAAGTGAAATTCTGGTCTTTCCATGTTCTGGCGGTTCGAATGTTGGACAGATAGCCAATCAAGCAGGTGTAAAATTGACCCAAGATGGCATGGGCAGGTTCTTCTGTCTGGCGGGCATCGGTGGGCATGTCAGCGGGATGATCGAATCCACCAAAGCAGGCAAGATCTTGGTCGCCATTGATGGCTGTCCGGTGGCCTGCGCCAAAAAGACCCTGGAACATGCTGGTTTTAATATCGATGAATATGCCCAGGTTATGGAATTGGGTATTGAGAAGAATCATGATTTAGATCCCGATCCTTCAGATATTAATAAGGTAGTCAGTCACTTATCGGCTCGGATCTCAAAGAGAAGAGGTCTTTTATAACAGGGGAGTTGATGGAGGGAAAAGATTATCGTCTCATTCTCGTTGGAAACACACAGGTGGGCTTGATCGGCCTGAAGGAAATCTTTGAGGAGTTGAAAACTCAAAGAGGAATGCCTGAATGCGATTTAAAAAAGATGCTGGTCGAAAAGGCAGGGAAGAATAATTATATACCCAACTCCGTTAAGGAAGAATATGCCAAGGCCCTCTTCCGAGAATTCAAAAAGTCTTTGGGTGAAAATGTGGAGGAAGAGAGGGGTGAATTTCTTGAAGTGGCCATTCTGGGTCCGGGCTGTTACTCCTGCAATAAATTGGAACAGGACGTAATGGCGGTCCTCTCTGAAACAGGAATCCAGGCTGGTTTGAACCACATTACTGATCCGGATTTGATGGCCCAATACGGAATCCTGCCCACACCTGCTCTTATTATTAACGGAAAGATCAAATCCGTCGGAATAAATCCAACGAAGTCTTCCATTAAGAAATGGCTGGAGGAGAAGAAGGGATGACGATAAAGAGTATTGTTTTGAACCTTAGCCCAGAAGAAACCCTTAGACTCACGAGAATCCTTCTCGATGACGACAAAGAAGAGGCTCTTCTCTTTCTTAAAGAGTGTCTTAAACCTCAATTGGATCAGGCGACCCGGGACCATTGAGTGCCGGTCTTTGAGGCTTCGTATAAGCCTTCTCAAAAGGATTCGTTTACCAAGAATCGAGGATAATTTGCGTGGAAATTATTCACGCGGGGAATTCTTTGGCTATGTTGGATCAAAAAGGGATGAAGGAGATCAAGACATGACGATCGACTCAATCATACTAAAGCTGGCACCTGAAGACGCCCTGAGGCTGACAAGAATCCTAATGGATGAAGACAAAGGGGAAGCGCTCTTGTTTCTCAAGGAATGCCTGAAACCACAACTTGATCAAGCGGCACGTGGCCATATGGTACGGGCTTTCGAGGAGAGGTAACCCATGAACAAGAAAGAACAGAAGCTCCTTCCCATCCTTTTACTCAACTTATTGATCTTCTCGATCTTTGCATTTTCACAGCAACCCTCTTTCGCACAATCTTCAATGGATCGGCGGTTTCCAAAAGAGATTGCTCAAAGCCCTCTTCCAAAACTGCTCGATTTTGGAGCGGGCACGTGCATTCCGTGCAAGAAAATGGCGCCCATTCTTAAAGAGCTGTCAGAAGAATATAAGGGCCGGGTGGTCATAAAGATCATTGAGGTCTACCAAGAACGGGAGATGACCCAGGCCAACAGAATTCGCCTCATACCGACACAAATTTTCTTTGATTCAAAGAACAAGGAGGTTTTCCGTCACGAGGGGTTTATGGATAAAGAGCAGATCAAGAAGGTATTCGAAAAGATGGGAGTGAAATAGCGATGGAGACCCTTCTCAATCATCTCTCTCACTCTCTTTCTGAAAACCCTTTTCTTGCTTATCTCGGCGTTTTCCTGGGAGGTGTTCTTTCCTCTTCGAGTCCTTGCGTGTTAGCAACCATCCCTCTGGTCATTGGATATGTGGGGGGATATTCCGAGGGAAACCGCCGGAAGGCTCTCCTGTACTCTCTTGTTTTCATTTTAGGACTCTCCCTCACCTTCACTGTTTTGGGTGCCATCGCTTCATTGATCGGTGGGCTTTTTGGGATGATCAGCCGGACGTGGTATTTCATCATTGGAGGAGTGGCCATCGCGATTGGGCTTCACCTGATCGGCATTTACAGTCTGAATATTCCCACTCCAGTCAATCTTCAGCCGAAACGGCGGGGGATCATCGGGGCATTTCTGCTTGGGGCCCTCTTCGGGATCGTCTCCTCCCCCTGTGCCACTCCTGTGTTAGCCCTGATTCTGGCTTTCGTTGCTTCCAAGGGAGAGGTCGTTTACGGGACCTCTTTGCTCTTTGTCTATGCGATCGGCCATTGTGCCCTCATCTTTTTGGCCGGAACTGCCGCAGGTTTTGTAGAAAGCTTTGTTCAATCCAAAGGGATCTCCAACGTGACCGCATGGGGCAAACGCATTGGAGGATCGATCGTCGTCTTTGCGGGGATCTACTTGATTTACCTGGGAATCACGCTATAGGAGAAGAGGCCTCTATGAAAAAGCTGAAGGTTATCCTGTGTGCTATCGGTCTTCTATTCTTATCCGTCCGTGGAGAAGCGCAACAACCTCCTACAACGATCCCAATGTACATTTTTTTCGCTGAGGATTGTCCCAACTGCCAGGCCATTCTCCAGAATTATGTGCCCACCCTCAAATCGATCTACCCCTTTCTTGAAATCAAGACCTTTGATTTGGCGAATCCGGTTTATTATGAAGCCCTTGCAAAGCTCGAAAAAAAGTTCAATCGCAGGGGGAACGAACTCCCGGTCATCTTTATTGGAGATCAAATGCTCTCCGGAGAGCGGGAGGTTATGGAAAGATTGGACCCCCTGATTCTGGAATATCAGATGAAAGGGGAACTCATCTCTCCTCTGCCTCCTGTTGAGATTACTTCTGTGGCCGAAACTTCTGAGAAAAAATTTTCCGTAGAGCTTGCTTATTTTTACCAAAAGGGGTGCCCACATTGTGATCGGGCCCATTATCTGTTGAAGTACCTTTTGAAAAAATATCCCCATCTTATGATCAAAGAGATTGACCTCAGTACCCCTGACGGGAAACGATTAAATGAAACTCTGTCGAATCGGCTCAACCTCCCCTCTGAAAAGCGCCTGATCGCCCCAAGTATCTTTATCGGTAATGATTACCTTTCTCCTGAAGAGGTAACGGAATCCAAGGTTGAGTCACTGATTCAGAAGTATGAAAAGGCAGAGACAAAAGCAGCCTTAAAAGTAGAAAAGGAAGAGATCAAGAAAGCAGAAGAATCGATTATAGAGCGATTCAAATCCTTTGGAGTCTTAGCTATCCTTTTGGCAGGTTTGATCGAAGGATTAAATCCTTGTGCATTAGCCACTCTCATTTTTTTCATCTCTTATCTCACGATGGTGGGCCGAAAACGGAAAGAGATCTTTATGGCAGGGATGGGTTTTTCCGCCAGTAGCTTTGTGACTCACTTATTGCTCGGTTTTGGAATTCTCAACTTCATCCAATATTTCTCCTTTTTCCCTCTATTTTCTCGGATCGTTTACCTGATCACTTTTATATTCTCCCTTTTCTTGGGGATTTTTAGCCTTTACGATTATATCCAACTGAAGAAGGGTCGACCTTCCATGATGAAACTTCAAGTTCCAAATTTTTTAAAAAAGAGGATTCACCATATCATCCGAACAAGAAGCAGTGAATTTGAGGAGAATAAGGAAGGTCAGTCTGCTCGCCTCTTACTCATTGCAATCTTTATCGGTTTTATCGTCACCCTCTTACAATCTACTTGTACAAGTCAGGTCTATCTCCCTACGCTCCTTTTCGTCACCAATATTCCATCTTTAAGGGAAAGTGCCGTTTTGTATCTCATTTTATATAATTTAATATACATTCTCCCTCTGCTGGCCATCTTTGGTATCGTCTATTGGGGAGTCACTTCAGAACAACTCTCCTTCTTTCTCCAAAAAAGGGCATCCACGATTAAACTCCTCACCGCCATCTTCTTCTTTGCCTTGGCAGGAATATTGATTGTGAGCTTCATCTAAGGAGGAATGATGCTTCTTCAATCATACAAAATCACGCGTATCCTTCCCTGCATTGCTGACCCCGAAAAAATCCGAGTCATTGCAGAGGTCTCAGGTGAAATCCATGAAGTCTTTCCTTATCTGAATGCGACTCTGAAGGGATGCATCTACAATCATCCTGCTTTTACATTGACCATTAAGAAAGACCAGAAATTGATTACTCTGCACGCCCTACATATTACCTTGGCAAAGATTGAAGATGAAAATGAGGCGGAAGAGGTCCTTAAATGGCTAAAGGACTTGATCAATCAAGCTTATGAGAAACGAGACCAGATCCAACCCAACTATTCGAAAGGGGCAGAGCTCAAGGCCCTGGATATCTTCAAACTCCTCCCCGGGACGAACTGCAAAAAGTGTGGGGAACTCACCTGCCTCGCCTTTGCTGTCAAATTGGTTGGTCAGGAGATAGGAATTACAAAATGTGATCCGCTGTTTTCGGAAAAATATCAGGCGAAGCGTAACGTGCTGCTTGAACTTCTCCATGCTGCAGGATTTGAAGTTCCGGCCGGCTCCTTCGACTCTTAAGAAGGATAAAAAGCAATGAAGGTTAAGGTCAAATTATTCGGCATCCCTGTCCTCCCTTCACACCTGGAGGGTGGCAGGGAAGTTCAAGTGGATTTTGCTGGAGAAAAATTAAAAGATCTCATCCGCTGCATCTACGAAATCGAACTGAAGAAGAAGGGGGTAATTCTTAACGACAAAGGAGAAATACCCTCAGAGCTGTTTGTGCTCATTAATGGAGAAATTGTCTCTGGTTCAAATCGCCTCAGCCGACGAATTAAGGAGGGGGACTTAGTTGAATTGGTTTTAGCGGGTGGGTGATGCTGATACTTCTTCAGCCAGTTTGGCTGAATTTACCCACCAGCAAGAAAAGGAAAGGGCATAATGCTACTCGCTAACTACACTTTGAGGATTGTTCTCTCGGAATGCAATCCTTCTTCACAGAAGGTGAATGCCCTTGCTGATCTATCTGAAGATATTAGCGAGGTTCTCCCTTATCTCAACACGGTGCTCAAGGGGCTCCAGTATGATGGTGAAGAGAAAATCCTGGCTGTAAAGAGAGGGGGCCGTTTGATTACCTTTCGGCCTCAGCAGATTACTTTGACCAAACTGGAAGATGAAAAAGAGGCAAGGGATATTATGGAAGAGCTGAAGCAGATTATCAATGAGACTTATGCAAATAGAGATCATATCAAACCGACCTATACCTCCAGACCGATTCCTCGGCCTCTCGATATCTTTAAACTCCTTCCGGGTAAGAATTGTAAAGAATGCGGAGAACTTACCTGCATGGCCTTTGCACTGAAACTGATCAATGACGAAGTTGATTGGAAACAATGTCCGTTGCTTTTGGAAAAAGAATTTGAAGCAAACCGTCTTAAGTTAACCGAAATTTTCTCAGAGGCTGAAGGTTAGTTGGACGGATATTAAAAATGACTAAAAAGGTTTTAAATCTTGGAATGATCATTTTGCTTTCGATTGGGATAGTTGGCCCCGTTTATTCTAAAGAACCCGAATCGAAGGATGAAATCATTCAGGCCATTCAATCGTTTCGAAAGGAGAGGGACCATTTTTTTAAGAATGAACCCAATTCTCCGCTGGAGGAATCTGATAAAATTCATTTTAAAAGGCTGAATTACTTCCCTGTCGATCTGAAGTATCGATTTGAAGGGAAGATCGAAAGATATATTATCAACATTAATGATCCCAAATATTACGCCATTTTCCCAACGAATAAAGGACCCAAAAAGCGATACGTACGATATGGAAAATTCCGATTTACGTTTGAAGGGAAGGAATATACCTTGCAACTTTACAAATCGATCTTGAGCGATGCAATTTTTATCCCGTTCTACGACAAAACCAATGGCCATGAAACTTATGAAGGGGGCCGATATCTGGATGCGGAGATCTTGATGCCTGGCTACCAGATTATCGTCGATTTTAACTTATCCTATAACCCTTCTTGCGATTATAACGAAAAGTTTGTCTGCGTACTCGCATTGGAGGAGAACCGGCTGAACACAGAAATCCGAGCAGGGGAAATGAAGTTCAAATAGTCAAATAGTAAAAACACTTAAGATAGGAGGTGCCTTATGGAAATCAGGATTTTAGGACCTGCCTGTGTTAATTGCCTGAAGCTTGAGCTCTTGGTTGCCCAGGCCTTAAAAGAGACTGGATGTGAGGCCAAAATAGTGAAGATAGTGGAGGATAAAGAAATATCAAAATACAGAGGGGATCCACCCATTTTGTTGATCGAAGGCCAGGTGGCTCACAGTGGACTTCCTCTCCCTCCGTTGGATGAGATTAAGAAGTTTATCTTGACACGATAGAGCTGAATTCTTTATGGCTAAGCTCCTTATCGTAGAAGACGATGAGTCTCAGCGGCTCCTCTATGAAGAAGAACTTCAAGAAGAAGGTTATGAGGTCGTCTTGGCAAAGAGTGGGAAAGAGGCTTTGAAGTGGTTGGAAGAGTCCCTGTTTGATCTAATTATATTGGATATTCGTATGCCGGAGATGGATGGTATTGAAGCATTGGGAAAAATTACGAGCCGATATAAGAAAATTCCGGTCATCCTCCATACCGCCTATCCGGAATACAGGAATCAGTTCGTCGCATTGCTGGCAGATGCTTTCGTACTAAAATCTTTCGATCTTTCACTCTTGAAAAAGACGGTGAAAGAACTATTGGAAGAAAAAAACAGAGAGAAAGGAGAAACGAAGATGGCAGAAGAAAAACATTGGCAAGAAGGAATGAAGACTCATGAGAACATTATCTTCTCCTGTTTTGGAGGCTTATCCAACACAGGAATCACCAGCGCCCTGGCCAGTCTGGAAGCCGTTAAGGAGCTGGGATTGGAAAAGGTGGCGATTGGCTGTCTGGGGGCGCTGCCGGAGAAGATTCCCCCCGTTATGGGGAAGACAAAGGCAGCCAAGAAGGTTGTCACGGTGGATGGCTGCCCCTTTGAGTGCAGTAAGAAGATAACTGAAAAAGCCGGGTTCAAGGTAACAAAGAGCATCGTGCTTGTAAGAGACATCGGCATGAAGAAGAAGGCCCTCCACGAGGACATCGGAGAGAACATGAAGCCCTTGATGGAATATGTTTCTCAAGATGATGTGAAACGGGCAAAGGAGCTGATCGTGAAGGCTATACTTGAAGAATAAACGGAAGTGCTGAATTAATCAGGATAGACTGTTCGAATAGCCTCATCTAAGGGTCTCTTTCATCACTACCTGCGAGTATGTGCAGGCACTACCCGAAGAGCTGGTAGAACTGGACGTTGGCAGCGAGATGGCGGAATCGATGAATGAAACGATGACCTATACGCTGACTACCAATCGTCTGTGCCGCAATAACAGCATCATGCCAGTGGTGATTCTAAAGGCGCTGGAAGTCGTGGCTGGCATCTTCTTGGCGGAGTCCTGCGCCATAGAGTTTATTGAGAGGGCGGTGTGAAGACCAGTATTTCCCAATTCTGAAGGTAACATAGGAGGCATTGAAATGAACAAGGCAGAAATGAAGGAAGAAGCAAAGAAGACCTACTTTTGGGATGATTTTCATGCGATTACAAACAAAATCAAGGGTATGTCGGATGAAGATTTAGATAACCTGGCCCCTGCCATCAAACAGTTTATTCTCACATCGAAGGAAAAAGAGCCAATAAAGATGTTTTACTCTGTATTCGATGAAATTGAGAGAATCTGGAGTCTAAGTGTTCCCTTCCCCATGGGCGGAGGTTTCCATCATTATATTGTTCCAGGGGTCATCTTATCCTCTCTGCGAAACAATGGATATGAAATAACAAATAGAGACATTGAAGAGGGGATGATTAGAGGTTCAAAGTTGGCGGCTCATTCTTGTGGATTTACGGGAATTTCTGGGGCAGCGCATAGTGTAGGGATTGTTGCCAGCATAATCAATAGAATTACACCAATGCATGACGAGCGTAGCAATATACTGGCCGTCGCTGCACACACCCTCGTTGATATTTCCAAATTCCAAAGACGTTGCTGCAAAAGAAGTAATCTCACAGGAATTGAAAATGCGGTGAAATATCTCTCTTCACAGGGTTACAGGTTATCTTTGGATAAGATTGAATGTAAATTTTTCTCAAGAAATATTGAATGTTCTGGTAAAGAGTGCCCATACTATCCAAAACAGACTGCGGTTGAGTGAAAAGCAGATGTCGGCATCTTCTTAGCTGAAGCCTGCGCCATAGCGTTTGTCAAAGGTGCAGTATAGTGGTTAGTAATTTGTATGTACGGAGGTTAAAATATATGAGCCTAATAATGACATATGCCAAGTTCATCAAAGAGAATTACACTTACATAATCATAACTACTCTGGTTATTGGGGTGATAGCGGGGTTTTTCACTGCCCGGCCCGGGGTCTATATTCGTCAGTTTAATACTCCGCTCATCATAATTATGATAGCCGCGATGGGTTTTACCATCACCTTCAGGAGTCTGGGGGCGGCAGCTAAAGACTGGAAGGGCTTTTCTTTCGGGCTGGTGCTGAACTTCCTTTTTGCTCCTTTCTTGTGCTGGCTTCTGGCCCTACTGTTCCTATCTGGACATTCTGATTTAGCCACTGGCCTGATTCTAATCGGTGTGGTCCCCTGTGCTGGTATGGCACTCGTCTGGGCTGGCCTCCTTAAAGGGGATGTTCCTCTGGCCACTGTCATCAACGCTGCCACCATGATTCTGGCTCCGTTCCTCATACCACTCCTCATGTCCCTGTTTGCCGGCACATTTGTCACTGTTAACACCTGGGGGATGTTCCGGCAGCTAATTTATACTGTGCTTCTTCCGGTGGTGGTCGGGGTCGCCTTAAGAGAGCTTATAGAAAGCCAGGTTAATGTTCAGAAGTATCTGCCGGTTATGCCGGCCATCTCGGCTACTATGGCTGTATTGTTGATGTTCATGGCGATTAACACCAACATCCCGCCAATCATGAAAAACATGGGGCTGATAGCACCCCTGGTCATATCCACAATACTGATTTTCCCCATTCTATTTTTAGTGGCTTACTTAGTGAGCCTTAAACTCTTTTCCAAGGGTAAGAACATAGCCATAACCTACTCATCGGGGATGAAGAACCTTCCTATTGCTATTGGCATAGCCGCTATGAGCTTTAAGGGTCTGGAGATGCTACCGGTCGCAGTGGGCTTTGCTTTCCAGATGTTGACTGCTGTTACTTTTTACCAGCTATTCCGCCGAACTGAAAAGGAGAGATAATGAAAAATCTCCCGATCGCAATTGGGATCGCCGTGATGTCGTTTAAGGGGATGGTCGCACTTCCCATTGCCGTGGGTGCGGCTTTTCAAATGCTGACCGCGGTAAGTTTTTATCGGTTCTTTCAAAAGAATTTATCAAAGAAATAAGGGGTAATGAAGGAGAAAAACGATGTCCAATCATGAAGATGTACCGGAGAATGCACTCTTTGTCTGTTTTGGGGCTATGTCGAGTTCGGGGACGCTTACTGGCATTGCAGTCCTGGAAGCGATGAAGAGGCTCGATCCGAAAAAGACAGGAATCTTCTGCAGCTCTGCCTTAGCGGTGGATGTGCCAAAACACAGAAAGACAACCGAGGCGGCAAAAAGGATTATCGCCATCGATGGCTGTGCAAATCGTTGCACAAGTAAGATTATTGAACAGGCTGGTTTTAAACTGGACAGGGAACTCAACTTTGTAAAAGACCTATCCATCGAAAAAAGAGGCCCCTTCAAACCCTTTAGCTATACAGAGGAAGAACTTCAGAAAGCAGTTGAGGGGATTATAAAGATATGCGATGAGAAGGAATCGTAATTGTTAAAATGATCACGCTGAAATCCGACCCTATTATTATAGGAGGAAATCATGCCAATCCTCTGGGTAAGAGCGGGAATTTGTGGGCAATAAACAACCATCGAGGTGAGAAAGATTAGTCAAACCAAAGTATCGGTCTCCTTTCAAACGACCTGTGAACACGTTCAAAAATTGGCCTTTGAGTTGAAAGAGTTGAATATCGGTGAAAAAATGGACCGCCCCATGAACTTGACCACCACTTATATCGTGGCTTAAAAACATCTCTGCCGGAATAGCTGCGTCATACCAGCGGCCATCCTAAGGGGAGTGGAGGTGGCTGCCAATATATTTCTCCCGTCCTCAATTGCCATTGAGTTTGTTGACGGAGCAGTGTGAAAGTAGGGAGATGATGCGAAGCGAGTTGACAGTCCGTGCTTATCTTCGCGTGGTGGGTGAAAAGCATCTCTGCATCCCGTGCTCGGGCTACGAACGCTAATTGTGATTTTGCATTTTCTTGGCGTGAGGAATCGATCGGAGGGAGGAAAGAAGTCAAATGCTTGACCATGGACATGACCACAATGTCAAAAATATTGGATGGGCAATCCTGATCAACATTGGCATCACCCTTGCTGAGGTGATCGGTGGAACACTTTCTGGAAGTCTTGCTCTCCTTTCAGACGCCGGACACAACCTTGCTGATGTGATCTCTCTGGGATTGAGCTTCGTGGGGGAAAAGCTTTCCAACCAAAAAGCCACGCGAAGACATACCTTTGGGTTTAAGAGAACAGAGATCTTTACTGCTCTGATCAATTCTCTCTCACTCGTAGGCATTGCTTTTTTTATCGTGATGGAGGCCCTGAAGAGAATATCGGCGCCACCAGAGTTGTCCTTAGGGTTAATGCTGGGAGTCGCGACAATCGGGCTCCTTGGAAATCTCTTTTCTATGATCATCCTGGGGAAAAGGGAAAGCAATCTGAACGTCAAGGCGGCCTACCTCCATCTCTTTTATGATGCGATTTCTTCCGTGGCGGTCATCGGTTCGGGCCTCCTCATCTTCCTAACCGGTTGGGTCATACTGGATCTGGCAGTTAGCCTACTGATT
>Ga0315285_10007207_pt1 | contig 11423 bp, 12 predicted proteins | sample YL17G09_36_MG_FD_203698 | JGI IMG/M metagenome (GOLD analysis project Ga0315285, IMG submission 203698) | Sediment microbial communities from Yellowstone Lake, YNP, Wyoming, USA - YL17G09_36 | ecosystem: Environmental > Aquatic > Freshwater > Lake > Sediment | place: USA: Wyoming | collected... | reverse complement strand
AGCGCGCGGGGCCACAAGACGCGCCGCGCGGCTAAGAAATTAGCGTCGTTTGACGCTGATTATGGGTGATCAGAATGTGGTTGAATCGGCTTTATTGTTCCGGTAGAATGCATAAAAACATCCGGGAAGGTTGTTCATGTATGGTGAGAACGTTATCATTGCCGGAAGGCAGGCTGGATGCCCTTTTTGTTTAGCACGGGGGATGCAAAAACCAAAGGTGGGCGACCGAGTAATTTTACTTTCCAACTACCGCGCGGGCCGTAAGGGAACAGTTTCGAAGGTGAGGCTGGATAAACGATATCCAAAAACAACTTTCCTTATAAGGGCCGATGGCGACGAACCCAATGTGGAACAAATCGTAAACATGGACTTTGACCTTTGTATGCTTGTTAAGAATAATGAACCTTTTCCCAATTGGCTTCCGCCCCTCTGTTTGCGGGAATGCTCTGAATTGGAAGAGGTGGTGGTAGCCTTTTGTATCGCTAACTTTTTTATGGGCAAATGGAAGTGGAATCAAAGGGCGTTCTGGAGGGTTATTCATTTGGTCTGGTCAAAGCGACTTCCGCTGGCTGGGGACGAAATCTGGCAAGTGGTTGAAGCGCACGGTGCTCCGTCGAGTGCTCGAACCCGAGTTCAACGCCAATTCACCGAGGGGACCGGATTGCTCGTATATACACACGGCCGTCCACCAATAAAGAAAAAAAGAGTTGCCCCAATGACTCTAATCGCCGAACCTTCGTTTCGAATAAAATCCAGGCAGGGAATAACCTAACCCAAATGGAGGGGAAGTAGTGGAAAAGCTAAAAGTGAAGCCGCAATACACGCCAGAGGAGGCACGCAATGCGCCTTCTCTTTGCCTCGTTTATGAAGGTCCAAAATGCAAAATAGGTTGGGCGCTTAAATATTTTTTCATATACATCCGGCCAAGTTGAATGCACAAAATGCAAAGAAATATACCAGAAACCTTAAAGGCGGGCTATGGTAAGAATTAAGCCTAACAAAAGATTTCCAAAAGATGTAGAGAATTTGCAGGACAATCTCGAACCACATTATGACAATATTGATAACATTGTAGAAAGAGTAATTCAACCAAAGGTTTCAAATAATCAATTCAAATATTTTGAAGCATGCCAATTTAAAATCAAAGGTATTTGGTCTCTTTATAACCGCATTCAGATCCTGGATAACCATTATAAGAAATATTTATCTTTATGTATTTCAAAGAATGTTATTCGAAAACTCAAATTACGTGGAAATTCGGATTGCTATTTTTATTTTCCTTTTTATGAAGCACTTGAATTTGAAAACCTACTTGGACAAGGCAAAGCATGTCTTGATTGTTTCTCCAAAGCCATTGGGTCTATGTATGGAGAAAGCCCCAATAATATAGATAAACTTTTAAGTGTTCTCGAAGGGAAAAAAGATGATAAAGTTAACAAGATTATTGAACCTCTTAGAAAAGCTAAAGAAAAATTGCGTGGTAGCATTATTGACCCCAAAAAGGGGAGAAAAGGTATTCGGGACCTGATTTCTCATAGAGAACGAATTGACATATTTTTTACTATTCGGCCTGACGCTAAAGAAAAGCGGTATATTCTAAGCGAAGGGGCATTGTTGAATTTTAAACATCCCGAAATCGACAAATTTCCCAATTATCTCGTTAAAGAAATTAGCGCCAAAATATGGTCTCTTCTTTTCGGAATTATAGAAAATTGCTTTTCGGCTCAATTTAAATGAAGATGAAAATTATGGTCTTTATGTCTTAATCTTCCGCACGATTTTATATGCAGAACGAAATCAGCCCTCATATATGGTTTTTAGAAGCTGACCTTCGACCAGTTTTTAGAAAAGCATTCTACCACGTCTTGATTGCATTGCTGGATATAGCAAGGGCAGCCCTCATCAGGCTGGCTTCTGTCTTCGCGGGCGGGATTATGCGGCGGGTTCCAAAATTGGCGTCAATTGATGCTGATTATGGGCGGTGCCCGGTTGCTGCCGGAAGCTGCCTCCCAGTTCGATAGAATGTGGGCATGAATTAACAAGCTGCTTTCCCCCTATCCCTTGTGAGATTACCCAATGCATGAAAATGAAGTTGCTAACATTCAATTAAATGCTCTCGTAAACGATGTTGATGCAAAATCAATTTTCGAAAAAAGTGGTCCCCTCAATTGGTTTTCGCCATTTAAGACAATCAAAGGATTTCTTAAGAGAGGATATCTGACAGAAAAGCAGGTAGAGCTCATTTCTAAGGTATTTGAGCAATATTCTAAGCTTAAGAAGGCAAGTGAAAAATTCAATTCATCTGGAGAGGGACGTGATTTGGCAAAAGCACTATACCGAGTTCTCCAAGATAAACCTAAAAATATATCTACTGAAGATCGCGGCAGAAGCCAGAAGTTTTCTAATATCATTCGTAGTTTTAGCGAGGGGGGAATGATTCATATCGGCCGTTTCAATGGCGCCGAGTCATTAATTTGTGAATTTCCGATGGAAATTAAAAATAGAATGCTTATTTTGGAGTTGTTACATTCTGCTCGAAGAAAATATTTAATTGAACTTATGGGCTGCAAGATAAAAATAGATACACAACAGGATGGCAAATAGGCAGGTTTCAAGTTGCTTTATATTCAAAAAATGGGAAAGGAATCGGAGATTTTCAGAAATAGATAGAGAAGTGGTGTCACAATGGTGTCAAACACAATCTGCATTTAAAGACACTGGCGAGGGTTTCAGCGTCCACACACTGGACATAAGGCTTTAAAACCTAAGTAAAAGCAACCCCTTATCAAATTGATATTGATGCGCTCACATACCGGAGGTCGGAGGTTCAATTCCTCTACCGCCTACCAATTTTTACAAGGGGTTGCGGGCTGTTGCTTGCAGCCCTTTTTTGTTGGTGTCAAAGTGGGGTCAGAAACCTTCTTGAAAGTGCCTTATGCGAAGCATATAATCTATAAGCAGCTACTGTCGGCATGAGGCAGATTATGTTAGAAGAAATATCCTCACTACTAATTGACGCCATAAAAGCAGTTGTTTCAGGCAGCCGGAAAGTGCGTGTGCTCTTTTTCGTCGCCTGCGCACTGATTGCAACTGCCATCATTCTCGGTCTACTGGCCGAAGCCTACAAACAGAGCTTGCAGGCAGGCTGGCTTCAGCCGTTAGCAGCAGGCCTTGGCATCACTGGCGCTCTGGTTGTGCTCGGTATTGGAGCTTACCGGCGCGCGCTGGCAAGCACTGCTCGTGAGAAGGCCTTTAAGGAGGTTGAGGAGAGGGCTCGAGAGCATCCGAATGAGCCCCAAGCAGCATGGGATCTTGCCAGAGTTAAGCTCGAAAGCTACCTGAACCGCAACTTGAGACATGTGCAGTGGATTTTCGTTTTGACACTTCTGGTGATGGTGGCTGGCTTTATTATTATTGGGTACGGAGTTTTCAAGGTGTATCAGTCCCCTGAAAATTTTAAGCCGTCGATTGTTGTTACCGTTTCTGGAATATTCGTGGAGTTCATCGCCGCGACGTTTTTAGTGATTTACAGGTCAACGATGGAGCAGGCTCGTTCGTATGTTTCAATGTTAGAGAAAATTAATGCGGTGGGCATGTCGATTCAGATACTCGACAGCACGAAGACAGGAAATATAGACAAGGTTCGAACGCAGATTGCAATGGAGTTGCTTTCTCTTTACAGTATGAGGAAAACATCCAAGAAAGAACCAGATGATGACACTTAAAACCTAATAGCGACAGTCCAATTCCGACTCAATTTGATAATATTATTACCTGCCTTTCACCAATCACCCCATCCAACAGTTTGACCGCATTCTGTAACTGTTCCGGCGCAAGATGGGAATAGCGCTGAGTCATGGCCAGCGTTTTGTGGCCCAGCAGTTCCTGTAAGGCCCGAATGTGCACTCCCCTCATGGCCAGATGTGAAGCGTATGTGTGCCGTAGGTCGTGGAACCTAAAATCAGTGATGCCCGCCTTCCTGCATGCCGAAGTGAAGCTGTGCTTTATATCCCCGATGTGCCCGCCATTCCCATTGCCGAAAACATAGCCTGACTTCTGCGGCATCTCCGCGAGGATTCTATAGAGGGTTTCATTGATCGGGAGCACGCGCACGGTGTTGTTCTTGGTTACGGGCAAAATGATGAGGCGGCTTTCCAGCCTCACGTAATCCCACTTCAGTCCCAGGATTTCGCCTCTGCGCATGCCGGTGGTTAAAGCTACCATGACCATATCCCGGAGCGGGTGGGGCGGGGGAGGGCAGCAAGCCAATAGCTTGCGGATCTCTTCCAGCGTAAGAAAGCGGAGCCGCCCTGGGAGTTCCTTTAACTTCTTGGTTACCCCCGTTCTGATCCATTTTCAAAACCTCAAATGGGGGTTTGGTTTTGCGAACATTCCTCCGACGCGGCTGCAATCCAATCGCCCGGACGAAAACCCTCAAGGCGAACAGTTTTCGCAAAAAAGGTTGAATTACCGATATATCGGTAGTAATATGGTAAGAAAAAACCGGCACATCGGTCATAATTTATGGATTCTGGAAAATTAATTGAAATATTAAATACTTATAATAAATTCTGGTCGCTGATCCCTTTGGACACCGGGGTCAGGCGGGATGTTCTGGAAAGATGCCTGCGCCAAGTTGATTCAAAGGAAATCTTGGTTATAAAGGGGGTGCGGAGGAGCGGCAAGTCTACCCTCATGGCACAGATCATCAAAGCACTCCTGGAGAAAGGAGTGAAACCAACGCAGGTCTTGCGCGTAAACCTTGAAGAACCGCTGTTTTCGCCCGAGGCGTCCATTGACCTTCTCGAAAGGATCTACCGGACGTACAGGGAGAGAATAAATCCGAGGGGCCGGTGTTTCCTGTTTCTGGATGAGATACAGAACGTCGAGAAATGGGAACGTTGGGTCCGCGGGAGGAGCGACACCGAGGATGTCAAGATTATCCTAACCGGATCGTCTTCAAGCCTTTTGAGTCGGGAAGCCGGGACGAAGCTGACCGGCAGACATGTCTCCTTCGAGGTATTCCCCCTCTCCTTTCCCGAGTTCCTCCGGTTCAACGGCATGGAGGTCCGTTCCGAGCAGAATTACTATGGACAGAAGACGTCGATCAGGAATCTATTTGATCTCTACCTTAAATACGGGGGATTCCCGGAGGTAGTCTTGAAAAAAAGTACTGAGGATAAGGAACTGCTCCTGAAGCAATACTTCGAGGACATCATTTACCGGGACATTGTGGCCCGTCATGAAATCCGGGATGTGACCACGCTGATGAACCTGGCGGTTTTTCTCCTCACCAACGTCTCCAATTTGATCAGCGTGCACCGATTGAAAAGGAATTTCGATATTTCCCAGGATAAGGCAGAAAATTACGGGTCGGCCATGCTGGAGAGCTACCTGCTTTTCCGGCTCCACAAATTTACTCACTCTATGAAAAAGAGTCAGCGGGCTGGGTTCAAGATTTACGCCGTGGACACGGGGCTTCGAAATCGAGTAGCCTTTTCTTTTTCCGAAGATATGAGCCGCCTTGTCGAAAATCTGGTATACGTTCATTTGAGACAACAGAATGACGATGTTTATTATGAAGCCAACGGCGGCGAAATCGACTTCGTAATCAAAGAAGGCATTAAGGTCACCCGGCGGATCCAGGTATGGTACGACGATCCGTCGGTGCATTCCATTCCTGTGAGGGAAAGGGCCGCATTCCAGGAAAGCAAAGCTGACAACCTGCTCGTGACCAATGATATCGAAGACGTTGTGAGCGAAGGGCGAAGCAAGATAAGACTTGTACCGATAACAAGATTTCTGCTCGGTCTCTGATAAAATAGAGGTATACTGGAGTCGCAGCTTTTGCAAAAGGGGAAGGACGGGGAGAAGGGGGCATAAATCTTCGCCGATAAAGAGGACCCCATGAATGACGAGGTTTGAACGGAGAATCGGAAAGGATGTGCGCAGCGGCGTGCGATGAATGGGGATCAGGGCTACAATCATGAGGTCTTCCAAAAGGAAGCTCAGGCGATTCAAACCTCAAGTACCGGAGGTCGGAGGTTCAATTCCTCTACCGCCTACCAGTAATTAGAAAGGGTTGCAGGTTGTTGCTTGCAGCCCTTTTTTGTGTCCCCATTCTTTCGGCTTCACTTGATCCCTGAGAGCTTTTCTCTAACCCGAATCCGATATCTTCCTCCCAATCAATCCTTGCAGGCCCCTAAAATAATTGATATCCTGCAAAAAATCAGCCGGTCGGAAAAGGAAAGTGGATCGGTGAGCAAAAAAGGGAAAATGGAAAGACGGTGGGGGTATCTTCCTGCTGAACTCAAACCCCTCTTCTGGGATCATGATTTTCATCGATTGAGATGGGAGAAGGATCGAGATCTCATAATCGGTCGCCTCATCTCTCATGGAGACTGGAATGCACTGATATGGCTACGGTCGCAAGTGGATTCTGCCAGTTTAAGAGAATGGCTTTTAAACAGGCGGGGAGCCGATTTAAGTTCTCGCCAGCTCCGATTCTGGGAACTGATTCTGGAATTGCCCCACCGCCAGGTCAATGAATGGTTAAAGGATAAAGGGAGAATGGTCTGGGAGAGGAGAGCGAGGTAATGGGTTTTCATCGAAAGGTTTTAACTCACGACCAGAAGAGGGCTTTAAAACAGCTCGGACCCTTCACTTTCCAGCAGGATTTTTATCTGGCGGGCGGGACGGCTCTGGCCATCTATTTGGGGCATCGACGCTCCCGGGACTTTGATTGGTTTACCACCGGACAGATATCCGATGCTATGAATCTCGCCGGATTGATCCGCGAGAGGGGCATTCCCTTTTCAGTGAGGCAGGTGGCGAGGGGCACCCTGAGCGGGTCAGTTTCTAAAGTCCCGGTCTCCTTTTTCGAATATCAATACCCCCTGCTGCGGAAAGAAATTTATTGGCCGGAATTTGGCTGCCGCCTGGCTTCTGTCTCTGACATGGCCTGCATGAAGCTTTCGGCCATCGCCCAAAGAGGCCACAAAAAGGATTTCGTCGATATCTACGCTCTGGGGATGAAGTTATTTAGCCTGGAACAAATGCTAGGCTTTTATCAGAAGAAATTTTCCCTCCGTGACATCGGACATGTCTTATTCGCCCTTTCCTATTTCGACGATGCGGAAAAGGAACGAATGCCGATGATGCTCTGGAAAATTCAATGGAATACGATCAAAAAGGCCATCCAGACTTGGGTAAAAACCTTAACCAACGTTCAGAAATAACTTCTCAGAAACCCCCTCTCTTCTCCCTTTTCCCGGATGAAAACAAAATGGCAAAGACCCGGAAGAGTGCGAAACAAGGTGGGCACCAAAAGCGATCTAAGCGAGTCAGCCTGGCTTATCTCGACAAGCTGATCTCGGAAGCCACCGTGGACTGTTACAACGAGTCCGAACAGCTCACCGGCCTTTTCACCTTGCTGGAAGAAAATCTGGCAGTTCCGTTTGCGACGACTGTGCTCGGAGTGGAAGTCATCGTGGAGAGAGTCGATATGAACGAGGCCGCTGAAATTGTGGGGGTCTGCCGGCGCGGGCGCAAACGGCAGAGGATTCCCATTTTAGATTTACCCCTGTCGAACCCCCGACCAGAAGGCGCAGAATGGATCGAGGCCTTCCGCCGCTGGGCTGGAGGAGGGTGACAATGTCGGGAAAACGGATTCCGGATCATTTGCAGATCTGGGTGGTGGCCCGCAAGAGATTCCACTTGTCCCATGCACAAATCCAGATGGCTCGGGAGCTCGGTATGAACCCGAAGAAATTCGGGAAGCTTGCTAACGAGGACCAGGAGCCATGGAAAATGCCGCTTCCCCAGTTCATCGAGCACCTGTATCGCAAGCGTTTCGGTAAAGACTGTCCACCTGCCGTGATGTCCATCGAAGAGAAGGTCGAAATCGATCGCCGCAAGAAACTGGCCAGGCGGGCAAAGAAGCTCGCGGAGAGTGTACGGACCAATAAGGAGTTGATGCCGACGAATCAAAAGGCGGATCGATGAGCGAGTACCAGTACTACGAATTCCAGGCCATCGACAGGCCTTTGACTGAGAAGGAAATGGGGGAGTTGCGTTCATACTCTACCCGCGCCCGCATCACGGCGACGAGCTTCGTTAACGAGTATTCGTGGGGCAATTTTAAAGGCGACGAAGATGCGTGGATGGAGAAGTATTTCGATGCCTTCCTCTACTGTGCCAACTGGGGGACACATATTCTCAAGCTGCGTCTGCCCTCCCGCCTGCTGGATCTGGAGACCGCGCGGCTTTACTGTACGGGAGAGGGGGCTTTCGCTAAGGAGAAGAATGGAAAGGTCATTTTGAATTTTATTTCCGACGATGAGGGAGGTGGCGAGTGGGTCGTGGGCGAAGGTTTGCTCTCTGCGCTCATCTCGGCTCGGGCCGAAATCGCGCGTGGAGACCTACGCGGCCTTTATCTGGGTTGGCTCCTCTGCATGCAAAATGGCGAGTTTGATGAAGAAGACGTCGAGCCGCCGGTACCGCCCGGACTCGGTCAACTCAGCGCCTCCCTGGAAAGCCTGGCTGAGTTTCTCCGGATCGACCCGGACCTGATCCATGTGGCCGCCCGAGCAAGCAAGCCAACGGAGGATGCGAACCCTAAAAATAAGGAGATCAGGGAGTGGGTGGGAAAGCTTCCGGCAGGTGAAAAAGACGATATGCTTGCCAGTCTCATCGCCGGGGAAGAGGTCGCTTTGGCGACGGAACTCCTCCGGCGATTCATCAAGGAGCGTGGGCCAGGGGGCCAGCAAATCGCGGAAAAGAGCCAGAGGCGAACAGTAGGCCACCTTCTCCGCGCAGCCGAAGAGCACGCCGAGGAACAGCGCCGGCTCGCTGCCAAGAAGGCCGCAAAGGAAAAGGCTTGTCGCGATCGGGAGGCGGCGGTATCCCGGGAGAAGTACCTCCAGGAGATTGCCGGGCGAGAACCGGAGTTGTGGAACCAGGTGGAGGACCTCATCGCCACGAAGCAACCGAAGAGCTACGACCATGCAGTGAAGTTGCTTCTGGACCTTCAAGACCTTGCGGCCCGCAAGGGCAAGAGGGATGATTTCGAAGCTAGGCTCGGCGGGCTCCGTGCGGCCCATGCCCGCAAGCCAAGCTTTATAAATCGGCTGAAAAGAGCGGGGCTGTGACCTTTTCCCTTTATCAAAATGATCCTAGGTTCCGACTGGTTGAGTTTTTTTAGTATCAAATGAATAGGGATTTTAGGGCCGTTGTTGACAAGGGTGACTAGGTGTTTAATCTTCTACGCAAAATCTGGGGGATGGCAGAAGTCGAAACGCCCAAATGCCTCGCAATTTCCGCCTGAGGAAACCCCCATTCCCTGGCCAGCTAAATCCGATCGAATCCCAGGACCCCCCCCACGACGACTCCCCATCTGCAATTCCCGTGTGGAAATTCCTTCCTTCTTACATCTTTCCTCAATGAGTTGCTGCACCTCTTTGTCTCTCAACTGGGAAGAAAACAAACGTCTTGCCCGGCGATCGGTTTCTCCCAACACTCTCTCCACAAAATCATCGGTCCCTAAGATCCGCTCATCGGTCAGGACTTTATCCCCGGAATGGCGGAGACTCTTCACGGCCGACCAGCCCCCCAGGGAACGAATCAGACCTCCACCCACCAGCTCCGGCCGACGCCCTTGCTTGATCCCCTCAGAAACATAACGCCGATATACCCTCCGGGCCTGCCCGGCTCTCTTCCCAAACCAGGACAATACATAATCCGCATCCTGCCAAGAATATTTCACTTTCCCGATCAAAACCCCATGTCCTGACCAAGGATACCGATCCAGGCGCTCCAAATCCGGAACGAAACCCGCCCGAAGGGGATTCAGGTGAATATATCGAACCAACTGCTGAAAATAGACTTCCTCCTCACAAACAATAGACTTATACCGATTCTGAAATAGATGACCATACCTTTTGTGGCGTCGGTTATATGACTGGGCATAACTGGTTAACAAACGGCGCATGTACTGGGGCACACCTTCCGGCCCGCTTCGAAGCAATATGTGTGCGTGATTAGTCAATAAGGACCAGGCGTATATCTTCGTCTTTATCTCCAAAGCCAACTGTCCCATACGGTTGACAAAGGTCTCTCGATCCCGGTCATCCTCGAAAATTTGTCTCTTTTCGATACCCCGGAGAATGATATGGTGCAGGGTCCCTGCTGCATCCAGCCTGGCTTGACGCGGCATGTCTCTTCCCTCCGAATATTTCCCCGATATATAGCATCCCTACTTACGCTTGTCAACAACGTCCCCTTTTTCCTTAATAAGTTGATTGGGTCATCGAACCCTGGTCACGATGGAGGTTTGGTTGGGAGGCTAATCCTGCCTACTCTGGAAAGGAGGCAGAAGAATGGAGAGAATGTTTGTTGGGGTTGATATCTCCAAGAATAGCTTTTCTGCTGCTGGGTTAGATGCCGAAGGGAACGAATGTTTCTCCGCATCCTATTCGATGGACTCCGACGGGTTCTGCCAATTCCTGGAGAAGGTTACTACTAGCTGCGGGGATCGTGAAAAGGTTCTGGTAGCCATGGAATCGACAGGATGCTATCACATCAACCTATTCTCTTTTCTCACCTCCCAGGGGGTCCATGCCGTAGTTATTAATCCTTTGCTGATTGCCAATTTTGCGAAACGTTCCCTGAAGAAGACCAAGACGGATAAAAAAGACGCTCGGACGATTGCCAAATTTCTTAGGGAGAACCGAGAAGAGATCTTCCAATTATCGGTCTCGCAGGATCTGCAGGATCTGCGAGATCTGGCCCGAGAAAGGGAGTCGATCTCGCATTTGATTACCGCCACGAAGGTGGAAATCAAGAGGGTTTTGCGGATGATCTTCCCGGAGCTGCGGCAAAAGGAGGGGGTACGGAATTTTCTTTACCTTTCCATCAGAAGTAACTATTATTAGGCATCGATCCGAGGCAGGATGCCTCGGCTATTCAATTGGTTTTGTAGCCTTTTCAAAGGGCTAAAATGTTAAGAATTTTGTTCGTCGCAGTAAATCTTTTCAGCATTTTATACAGAACGATTAAATCCCCCATTTATGACTCATTGCGTTATCGCGATCTTTTCCATGCATTAAGGACTATTTGATGTGTGGGCCGGAGGGATAACTTTTCGCCGATCATCCGCTTCGGCTGGGCAGTAAAAATCAAAAAAGGAGGACCGAATGAAGAACGTCATCGTTGTCATGCTGGATAGTCTGCAGTTCAACTACTTGGGCTGCTACGGAAACAAGTGGATCAAGACACCTAACCTTGATCGTTTGGCCCGCGAGGGAGTACTTTTCGAGAACAACTATATCGAGGGTTTGCCCACCGTCCCCTGCCGGCGCTCGATGCATACAGGTCGCTACTACCTCCATTCCAAGGGCTGGTCGGCCCTGGATTTAGATGATACA
>Ga0315285_10007206_pt1 | contig 11423 bp, 6 predicted proteins | sample YL17G09_36_MG_FD_203698 | JGI IMG/M metagenome (GOLD analysis project Ga0315285, IMG submission 203698) | Sediment microbial communities from Yellowstone Lake, YNP, Wyoming, USA - YL17G09_36 | ecosystem: Environmental > Aquatic > Freshwater > Lake > Sediment | place: USA: Wyoming | collected... | reverse complement strand
AACCCAAACGAGCGGTGCTGTCCGATATCGGCCTTCCAGCCGCGTCCCTGGGCATGGCGATGAGAGCGAATCTCGAGGGCATCACCGCCGGCACATTCAAGCAGGGAGCAAGGAATTACGATATCGTAGTGGAACTTGAGGAGGAGGAGGGAAAGGAGCAGGTTCAGCAGTTCCTCTTTCCCGGAGTTCCCGGACATCCGCTGTTGTTGACGAGCTTGGGCGAAATGGAGGAGGGCCTCTCCCCAGTTCAGATCACGCGCAAGGACAAGCAGCGGGTGTCGAAGATGCTTGCGAACCTGCAGTACGGGAAGCCTATGGGCACCGCTGTGAGCCAGATAGGCAAGAGAATTGACGATGCGAATATCATTCCTCCGGGATATAGCTGCAAATTCGCTGGCCTCTATGAGATAATGACCGAGGGCCAGGGAGGACTAGCCGAGGCCGCCATTATCGCAGCGATGCTGGTGATTCTCACTCTGTCGGCGATCTTGGAGTCATTCAAGCAGCCCATTGTAATACTCCTGACGCTTCCGCTTGCCATAATCGGGATGCTTTGGGCTCTATTCTTGACAGGGAAGAGCATTGAGATGTTCGTTATCGTCGGCGCCGTTATGCTCATCGGCATCGTGGTCAACAACGCCATCTTGATCATGGACCAATTCAATGTCCACGTAAAGGAGGGCTTCCCGCGACACAAGGCCATGATTGCCGCAGCATGCGAAAGCTTCAGACCTATCGTCATGATTACGTTGGCCGCGGTCTTGGGGATGCTGCCCATGGCGTTTGGAACTGGGATAGGGGCGGAGATGAGAAACGCGATCGGAATCTCCTCGGCCGGCGGCATACTCGTTTCCGGCATCTTGACCGTCCTCGTGGTGCCGATAATCTACGACCTCTTCACACGCAGAGAGAAGACTACGAAGCAGCGCTCCACCAATGGGGCCGGTAAACAGATCGGTACTTAAAGACCTGCAAGTTATGAGTCCTGGTCTCTGTGTAATCATCATGGGAGAAACTCGGTGAAGAAGGCAATCTGGTGTCTGGCGGCCTCGAGCGTATCGTTGGCCTTGATGCTCGGCCTGGGCTGTGGGAAGGACGCGGCCAATCAGAACGGTAACAACCGCAGCAACGTTGCCAAAGTAGAAGTAGAGGTTGCCCGGGCTCGGTTGGGGCAGATCGAGACGACCATTCGTGTTACCGGCACGGTCAAGGCCGCCCAGGAGACCAAGATCGGAGCGAAGGTGTCGGGGCGCGTCGAGAAAGTCAACGTTGACGAGGGCGACAGGATTAAGGAACGCGACGCACTTGTTGTCCTTGAACAAACCGATTTCAAGCTCGCCGTTCGCGAGGCTGAGGCGGCGGTCAACAACGCCAGCGCGGCTGTCTCCGTGGCCAGCGTCTCACTTGATAAGGCCAGCAATGATTTCAAGCGATTTGCGGGCTTGCGCGAACAGAAGGTCATATCTGAGCAGAGCTACGAGGATGCCGATACCGCGAAGCGCGTCGCGGAGGAGAACCTCGAGCTCGCTCGGGCGAGTCTGGCTCAGGCTCAGGCTCGACTAGAGTCCGCCAGGCAACGGCTTTCGGATAGTGTAATCCGGGCGCCTTTTGCGGGCGTCGTTGTCGGCAAGATGACCAACGAGGGCGAGTACGTGGCCGCTGGAGGCCCGCCGCTCGTTTGGCTGATGGACCTCAGCTCGGTCAAGATCGATCTTGGCGTGCCTGAAGAGCACGCCGGAAAGGTCCGCGTAGGGCAGGGCGCAAACGTCTCGGTCGATGCATTTCCTGAGACGTCGTTCTCAGGGAACGTGATAAGGGTGAATCCCCGGGTCGATGCAGGCAGCAGGTCATTCAACGTTCAGATAGAGATTGAGAACTCCGATCCGGATCACTATCTCAACTCCGGGATGTTTGCGCGCGTGGCCCTGGTCACAGGCGCCAAACCCGACGCCGTCATCGTTCCCGAGAGTGCGCTTGTGACGACAGAGGGCAAACGTCTGCTCTACGTTATAGAAGGCGCCTCCGCCAGAGCAAGAGAGATCGAAGTGGGCGCCTCGTACGGCGGCAACGTCGAGATAGTGTCCGGCGTCAAACCCGATGAGCTCGTGATCGTTCAGGGCAATTGGGCGCTCACTGACGGTCAGGAGGTCAACATCATCCGAACGCGAGGCGAGAACCAATGAAGCTGGCCAACTTCTCGGTCGATAGACCGGTCGCCATTAGCATGTTCATTCTCATCGTTGTCCTGTTCGGCACGGTCGCGTTCTTCCAAATCGGGCTCGACCTGCTGCCGGACATCGACTACCCGCTCGTCGTAGTCCAGACGACGTACGAGGGCGCGGCCTCGGAGGAGATCGAGGAGACCGTCACCAAAAACATCGAGGAGTCGGTCAGCCGGGCTCAAAATGTGAAGCGAGTCTTCTCCAGTTCCAGCGAAGGCCGCTCAATGGTCATGGTCGAGTTCAACTGGGACGCTAACCTGGACTTCGCGGCTCAGGACGTCCGCGACAAGTTAAGCATGATGTCGCAGTTCTTGCCTGATGACGCGGACGCCCCGCAGGTCCTGAAGTACGACCCCAACGACCAGCCCGTTCTCGTATTTGGCGTAACGGGCATGGGGAACACAATGGAGCTTCGCAAGTACCTCGAGGACGTTCTGTCCCCTTATCTAGAGCGACTCGAGGGGGTCGCCATGGCGTTTGTCATGGGCGGCTTTGAGCGCCAGATCAACGTCACCGTCGATCAGCGCAAACTGGAATCCTACGACCTCTCAATGGACGATGTCATCGCAACGCTCAAAAGAGAGAACGTCAACGTCTCAGGCGGGCACGTGTCCCGCGACTTCACGGAGTATCTGATAAGGACGCTCGGCGAATACAAGACCATAGAGCCGATTGAAAAGACCGTCGTTGCAGTCAGGGACGGCGTCCCGATAAGGGTATCAGACGTCGCGGCCGTCGAGGACGCGCACAAGGAAGTCCGCAACTACACCAGGCTGAACGGCAAAGACTGCGTCATGATGGCGATACTCAAGCAGTCGGGTGTCAATACTTACTCAGTCGTCAAGCGGGTCTATAAGGCGCTGGATGATTTGAAGGACATCATGCCGCCGGACATCACAATGAAACCTCTTCTTGACCACGGCGTCTTCATTGAGCAGACAGTCCATCAAACGCTTCGGGACGCCCTATTCGGAGCGGGTTTGGCGATCGTATTCTTGCTCATTTTCCTGAGAAGATGGCGGCCCACATTGACGGTCGCTCTCGCTATGCCAATCTCCATCACGACCGCTTTCATCGGGATGTATTGGCTGGATTATACCTTCAATCTGATGACGCTAGCTGGGTTCGCGCTTGGCTCCGGGATGCTAGTTGACTGCGCAGTCGTCGTCATTGAGAACATCTTCAGACACCTTGAACAGAAGAAGGGAGCGAAGGACGCCGCCAAGGACGGCGCCTCGCAGGTCACGCTGGCTATAACGGCCTCGACGTTGACGACGGTCGCGGTTTTTCTGCCGATGGCGCTCATAAAGGGCGTGGCCGGCCAGTTCTCCAGGCCCATGGCGCTTACGGTATGCCTGGCTCTTCTCTCCTCGCTCATCGTTGCTGCCACGATTGTTCCCATGATCGCCTCTCTTCTTTTCAGAAGAGGCATCGCAGGTTACGGCGCAGGCAGCTTCGAACGGCCGAAGGCCTTCTACGAGAGACTGTTGAGAAAGGCACTCTTGAACCGCAAGAAGGTCCTCCTGGGTGTGTTTTCCGCGTTTGTCTTGGCGATTCTTGGCGCGTCCATGCTTGGCTTTGAGTTCATGCCGCCAAGCGATTACCCGATGCTGATCATGAACTTCACGCTGCCGGTGGGAACGACGCTTGACCAAACGGCCAAGGTGTCGGCAGGGGTCGAGTCGAGCATGAGGAACACGGATGGTGTGGCGAGTGTGCTTGCCTTCATAGGACCGAACCCACAGGGGAGGGGCCCGGGCGCCGAAGACGTCAACGCCGGCATGGTCTTTACGAGGCTCGAAGACAAAAGCATCCGAACAATGACAAGCGACCAGGTCCAGGACGAGATACGCAAGAACCTGCCAAAGATCGAGGGCGCCTCGTTCAGTTTCATGGGCTTCGGCCCGGGGCAGACATACACCGGCGCCGACCAATCAGACATCGCGATTCGCGTGTTTGGCAAGGATCTGATGATTCTGAAAGCTTATGCAGAACGCATCCTGAACGTGGTCGAGCGTGTGCCCGGAACCCGCGATGCTGACGTCAGCCTCAAGCAGGGCAAGCCTGAGCTTGTGATAGAGATCGACCGGGACAAAGCCTCGCAGCACGGACTCTCCGTTCGAAATGTCGCCGAGTACTTGAGGAACGCGGCTTTGGGCCAGATTGCAACGCAGTTCAGGGTAGGCGGTGACGAGTACGACATGCGCGTCCGATTCGCGGAGAGCGATAGGGACACAATCGAGAAGATTCTTGACATCAGAATCCCGGCGCCAACCGGTGCGCAGATCCCTCTCCAGCAGCTGGCCAAGACGGAGCTCAGCTCCGGCCCGATCAAGATAACCAGGGAGAAACAGGAACGGAAAGTTACGGTAACAGCGGACACGTTCGGTCGGGACCTTGGAAGCGTCCTAGCCGACATCAGGAAGGGCTTGGCCAACATGCAGCTCCCAAGAGGCTATTTCATCGACTACGGCGGCGGAGCCCAGGACATGCGCGAGACCTTCACCGCGCTCCTTTACGCGTTTGTCGCTGCTGTCCTCATAGTCTATATGATAATGGCCGCCCTATTTGAGTCCTTCAGGCAGCCGTTTGTTATCATGTTCACCATCCCCTTCGGATTGATCGGCGTCGTCATTGGACTGGCCGTGCTTGGCAAAACCATCTCTACGCCGGCGATTATGGGCCTCGTCATCCTCGTCGGGATCGCCGTCAACAACGCCATCGTTATGATCGACTTCGTCAACCAGCAAAGGAGACAGGGCCTGGATAAAGCCGAGGCGCTAGTAAAAGGCGCCGTCACCCGGCTTCGCCCAATCCTAATAACCTCGCTCACGACGATTGTGGCGGCGATGCCCATGGCCCTGTCAACCTCCGAGGGCGCAGAGATGCGCTCACCAATGGCCGTCGCAATCGCATTCGGCCTCGCTTCCTCCACGCTGCTCACGCTCTTCGTCATCCCCATCATTTATAGCATCATAGAGCGGATCCGGTTCAAGCCGGGCGATCTGTCAGGAATACCAGTCGAACCCGGGCCCAACTGAAGAAGCTCTCACCGGACTGATTCACGATGACCGGTCCCAGACTGGCTGGGATTGAGATTCGGGGGCGCGTCTTCAGCCGCTGGCCCTGCGGATTATCACCTTATCGATGAGGACAAAGCCTCGGGAGCGAGGGCCACCCTCGTCCGCCGACAGCAGCCTGATCGCGAGCATCCCTCGCCGCTTGCCAGTTTCTACCTCGAACCGATACACCGAAGGCTCTTCGGAGGTTATGCTGCCTCGCCAAAGCCGCTTCCCGTCGAGCGAGACCTGAACCGTCGGGCACGCGCCGTCCCCTGCGCTCACCTTCGCGACGAGGCCGAAAAGAGCCTTGCCCTCCGGCAGCAAGACGGGAGCGAGCTGAGTGCTCGGCCGGAGTATCTCCCAGCCGCCATGGACACGCCTTCCCGCAAAGATACTCGCGCCAAAGTTGTGGACCATGTCCTCGACCTCGAGAACGTCAACGAGGTCGGGTCCCCGCTCTGTCTCAAGCCAAGAGCGGTTGAGACCCTTGTCCTCCAGTTGCTCCCAGACCTCTCGCGAGCGACGGTACCAGCCCTTCTGGCGGTATAGTATCCTGAGGGCAATGTCCTTGTGCTCCTCGCCACGAAACATCGGCGAAAACAGCTCGAGCAGCTCGAGCTTCTCCTTCAGCGAGAACATCTGCATCCGCCTCGCAATCGTTATGGTCTGGCCGTCGTCCAGGAAGCGTGAGATCACTCGATAATGCCCGCCAAAGAGCTCTGGCGGGCTGGCAAAGAAGTCCTGTAGGAGCTCCGTCTGGCCATCAACCAGTCCCCCGGCCTGTGGGTCGTGCGCCGTCTCCCACGACATTGGCAGGAATGGGCCGGTTCTGGTAACGACGTAGTCGCTGTCTATTAGCTTCCAGTAGAAGTCGTCTGCAGCCAGAGACTGAAACAGTATCCTCTTACCCCGGAGGGCCGCCTCGAAATGACACCAGGCTGCGAGAAGCTCGGGCGGCTTGGGAAGGACTGCCACGGTGGGCATGAAAGACGCGCTTGACCAGTCGCTTTCAATGGTCTGGATGATCCGGACGATCCCCCAGTCGGTCGGGGCGGGATAGACACGCGCAAGGCCGCTCTCGAAGAAGGAAGCCTTGAATGTGGTCGCTATCAGATCGATGGGCAGAATCCCCTGCGCGAACATTACAGTGCCTGCCAGCGCCGCCGTCGCTACAACAGCTGCTCTTTTCTTTGACCGGCCAATGCCAAACAAACCTGCGGCGAGAACCAGTGCCAGAGCCGGATAGACAGGAACGAGATATCGCGGCCATTTCGGCTGTATAAAAACCAGGCCCACGTAAGCGCTCGCTATCCACAAGAAGAGGACCAAAAGTCTTCCCAAAGATCGCTTCAGGCCCAGAATGACGATTGCCGCCGCGCAGAACGCCGCGAGAATGGGCGTCATGCCGTCCATTAGACGGACCGCGTAGAACCCCAGGTTCCACGCAAACAAGAAGCCCTTGCGATAAAAGACGCTATAGAGTTCGGTGTTGTAGCGCCACAGGGCAATTACGTCCCGCGCATGACGTGCATACCAGGGCAGCGCGACCAGAGTCGTCAGCGTGAGCGTTATGGCGGCGTTTCGGAGGCGCCTTCCGGAGTCCGCCCTGGTTATCCTGCAAAGAAGTGTAACTGCGAAAGGGCCGGCGACAAAGACGACAAAGGTCCACTTAACGAGGAATCCGATCCCCATCAGAAGGCCCAAAATGATGGCCCAAAATGTGCCGCTGAAGCGATCGGAGCGAAGCAGGGCTAGAACGCTCGCAGCCACAAGAAGTGTCAGCATCATCTCGAGATTACAGAAGCGAGCTGAGGCAGAAAGAGCCGGAAAACAGCCCGAAATGAGCGTTGCCATGAGCGCTGGCCTGCGGTCGTCAGGTTGAATCGCTCTTCCAATTGCATAGACGACAAACAGCAAGACTGCGAAGAACGCAGCGGAAAGCCCGTTGGCGACTTTCTTGCTCACCCCGAACGCCCGATACGCTAGCGAGAGCACAGTCGCGTGAGCAGGCGGATAGGAGTCCAGGTATCTGTCGTTCATATCGATCAAGTCAACGATGAACCTGGAGGTCTCAGGCATGAATCGCAGAGCGTTAAGCCCATGTCTGATGCAATCTTGGCCGATGGGCGGGCGTTCGTCGTATGCTACCCAGAAGATGCTGCCGGCAGAATGACAGCCCACTATCAAGAAAAGGAGCCAAAAGGCTCTGCGCCGACTCACTGTTTTCTTCTCACCTCACGCAGCAGCCGATCAACCTATCAAGCTACCCTTTGCGCCTCGTCGGGAAAGAAGTTGCGACAGAAGCTCTTTATCCGCCTTTGTTACGCCTCGGAATGCCAGGAGGCAGCCCACGAAGACCGCCAACGTAAAAAGACACGTGAGTTCAGGCGAAGCGCCCCGCAGCAACCACAGCGCCGCGACTCCCAAGAGACCGGCGGCCGCCACGCGGCCAATGTACACGTGCATCCGGAATGTCGGAAGCGGCTTTTTTACGAAACGCGCACTGAGCATCAGCAGCAGAATCTGCGTAACAACTGTGGCGAACGCGGCTCCCCTGTAGCTATAGGTCGGGATTAGAAGGTAATTGAGCAAGATGTTCAGGAAGGTGCAGAAGAGCGCGGCGACCACGTTCTTCTTCTGATGTCCGCTTGCGACCAAGAGATAGATCAGGACGTAATCGACGTAAATGAGCGGAACAGTCCAGACGAGTATCTGAAGCGCAAGCTGCGAATCGGGGCCGAAATCCTTGCCGAAGATAGCGACTATTCTTCCCGCAAGCGTGGCCAGGATGAAGCACACGAGGAATCCGGACGCGAAGAGCAGACGGATGAGATTCCCAGAAACGACGACCAGCTCCTCCTTATCTCGAACAAACAGCCTGGCGAAAAGCGGCAAGATGACTATCGCCGCCGCGCCCGGCAGGAGCATCGTGACCTCCAGAATGCGGAATGACGCAACGTACCGTCCCACGACGGCCTCGCTGGTGAACGCCTTCAGCATCATGACATCGACATGGAAGTAGATGAAGGAGAAAAGAAGCGAGAATGTGAGCGGAAACGACTCGAGGAGAAGGTGGCGAACGCGCCCCGTGCCCAATCTTGGCCAGGGTTTGACCTCGAACCTCGATGAGACAACGGCTGAAGTCACAATGAGCGAGATCACGGCCCCTGCCAAATACGAAACAGATACCGCCAAGACGTTCGGGAATGCGAGAACGAGCACAATCCCGAGCACTGCGCCAAGCGCCCTGTGGCCCAAGTTGATCGCAGCGTCATAAGCCAGCTTCTGCTGTTCGACATACACCGCGTTGACGAGGTCGATTGTCGAGTTCAGCACCCAGTAAAGAGCGAAAAGTGTCAGTGAAGTGAAGTCCCCCGAAGCGAGGTCCAGCCCCCAGGCCGCATTCAGGATGTACGTCACAATAAAGATGAGGCCAATCATCACGGCGGACAGGATGAGCTTGATCAGCATCAGAGCGGACATGATCTCTTGCCTGCCTTCGGGCGCCTTCGCCGCATCCCTGGCATACAGAGTATTGAGCCCCGCGTCCACGATCACGGCGAAGGTGTTCGTGTAGATCAGCATGAACCCGTATTTGCCCAGACCCTCGTCCCCAAGCTTCTGGGCCAAGAATACGATGAAGCCGAGGCCGATGAGCTTTTTCCCGACCTCACTGACCGCTCTAAATGACACATTCATGAAGACGCGCTGGAGAACGTTCACGCAGCCTCCTCTCGAGGCCTCGTGAACCTCGTCATCGCAATGCCCGCTCCCATAATTGCCGCGGCCACCAAATGGACCCCGTGGTATCGGTAGATGTCGATCATGTTGTAGGCGAAAAACGCACACGCAGAAACGCAGAGCGCCGCCGCTAGGACGCTTGGCTCGTCATCGCGCGACGCGCCCACGCCCCGGCAGAGCATCCGAATAACCGACACAACGAAGAAGAGAAACGCACACAGGCCAACAATGCCCGTTTCGAGGGCGACCTGAAGGTACAGGTTGTGAAGGTGCGCGCGCTTGATCCGCTCCTCATCAGGATTCATCTTCACGTTTGTCGCCGCCTGCACGTAGTTGCCCGGCCCGTAGCCAAAAAAGGGCTTTTTGGCAATCATCGAAAGCCCCGCGCGATACAGGTTCAGCCGTTGCACACCCGAGTGCCCGGACACAAGCGCTGCAACGTCTGCGCCTCGGAAAAAAAGAGCCCCAACTAGAGCAAGCAGAAGCACGATCAGCGACGGCGCAACCAGCCTGAGGCGTCTATGAGAATTAGCCGCGCCGGCCCTGCGCCTGGCCATGAGGAAGAACACAATGATGGCGAGAAGCGCCAGCGGCCACGAGGCCCGGGAGAAGGTGAGCATTAGGGCGACGAGGTTCAGAGCAACCGCGGAAGCGGCGGCGAGCTTTTTTAGCCTAGTTCTGCTTCGCACAGCCAGAAACAGGGCAAGAGGTAGGACGATGACGAGGTAGCAAGCGAATGAATTGGCCTGATTGAAGGACGAATGCGCCCTGACGTGCCAGCCTGTTGTCAAGCAGAAAAGCGAATCAATGCGCGAATGGGGTTCGAGCTCAAACGCGGCGGAAGGCAGCCCTAGAACCGATTGGAAGATTCCGTAAACCGACGCCGGAACGCTTGCCGCGACGAGCCACACGGCCAGCTTTCTTGCGTCAGTAACACTCGCAATCGACGCCGACGCCGCTGCCAGGACTGCGAAAAAGGACAGCCAACGGAGGACCTCCTTAACCGCATCCGGAAATGACGCCGCCACCAGTGCCGAGGCGCACATTGACAGGCAGAACGGCAAAAAGAGCACGCATACCTTCATAACCCATCTGAAGGACATTCTCCCGCTAATCAATCGAACCAGCAATCCACAAGACAGAGCGAGGATCAGAAGCTCGTTGCTGGTTATGGTTACTCCCAGCTTGTGGTAGTTCTCATAGGGGAAGAAGAACGCGGCTAGAGCGACTGCCGCTGCAGGACTTCTGGCCGAAAGCGATGCAAGAAGAACCAGGCACGCAAGAAAGACGGCCGCGATTAAGAAAGTCATGCTTGCTCTGAACGCATCTTGGCGTTAAACGAGTAATCGACATCAGTCTGCCGCACAAGCGTGTGTCAGCACAGAATAATCTGGCGTGCAATTTAGCATTGACGCCCGTTGCCCGCAAGTATCAGCGCCTTGACGTGCCATTCCAGCTGTGTAATTGTTTAATGGGGCACGCGCTTTGAGAACTACGCAAGCAGCTTAACGCTTACTCACAGGGTAGCTTGATAGAGTGGCAAAGTTGGCCGAGATGTTTCGTGACGTCAGATTCATCGTTCTAATCGTGTCGATTTGCGTCGGGATCTTTGCCCTAGTTTTCCTTCTAAAGCTCAGGCCTCGCGAGATCAGGGTTTTCATCACTATCTTCGCGATCGGTATGGTGGCCATCGCCGGGATGTATGTCCTGACATTCTTTGAACCAAGTCTATCCGTGTTCTACGCCTACGCCGTCTTGGCGACGGCGACAGGCATCCTTCTTTTCATCTACTATCGCTACTTCGCCAGCTGAATCCATCGCTCTCTCTCAATCGCTTGCAGTGTGGGGCAGGCTTTCCAGCCTGCCTTTGGTGGAGACAGCGGCGCCCTTCATGATGAGCGCTCTGTCGTGTTGGATTTCATACCTAGCAGGCTGGAAAGCCCGCTCCACAACGCAAGCCGCGAGGCGCCTTACCGGGGCGGCTTCTCGGCCATCTGATTGATGACGAACTTGAACTTGCCGCATGAGCGGTAAGGCACTTCCTCGCAAGTGTGAATGCGTATCTCCATCGCCTCACCGAGCTTCTTCTTCAGGTCGGTCCGGAGTATTCTGACAGTGTCCTCGCCAAATTCGGGATTGGGCACGACATAGGCGTCGAGAGCGAGCTTCTCCTTTTGCAGCAGCTGCGCCCTTTTGATGCCTTTTGGAAAGAAGAAGGCAAAATGAAGCCCGGACACCCAGCGGCCGTCTGCGGTCAGAACGCGGTCGTCAATCCTTCCGGTGAGGCTCTCGACCAGCGGCAGCGTCCTTCCGCACGGGCACGAGGCGTCTGATCGCGTCGCGTAATCCATCGTGTCGTACCGCAGGAGCGGAAACGCCTTGTTATGAAGGCCGGTCG
>Ga0315285_10007205_pt1 | contig 11424 bp, 12 predicted proteins | sample YL17G09_36_MG_FD_203698 | JGI IMG/M metagenome (GOLD analysis project Ga0315285, IMG submission 203698) | Sediment microbial communities from Yellowstone Lake, YNP, Wyoming, USA - YL17G09_36 | ecosystem: Environmental > Aquatic > Freshwater > Lake > Sediment | place: USA: Wyoming | collected... | reverse complement strand
TGAATTAGTTGTCTCCTGGCTTTGCGATGAATTAGTCAGGAGAGGGCATGAGGTTACCCTTTTTGCCACCGAAGATTCAAAAACTTCAGCCAAATTAGTCCCCATCTGGCCAAAGTCATTGTGGCGAGCCAAATTAAACGCGCCCCACGCTGTTTTTTCTTTGCTTTATGAAAAATTAATATCTTTACAAGATAATTTTGATATCATTCATGACCACTGCGAATTTTACACCGCTTCCTATTCAAAATTCTTAAAACCGCCTATTGTCACAACCTTACACCATCCTCTAACCGAAGAAACAATTATCCTCTATAAAAAATTTCCCAATATCAATTTTGTTGCCATTTCCAAAAATCAAAGGAAATCAGGACCGGGAATTAACATTGTCAGAACAATTTATAATGGTTTGCCAATCGAAAAATACGAGTTTAATGACGAACCAAAAGATTATCTTTTGTGGCTTTCAAAAATTATGCCGCCAAAAGGAATAGCCGAAGCCATTGATATTGCAAAATTAAGCGGAGAAAATCTAATCATTTCTGGCAATATCCCCCCCGAATTCGGAGATTATTTTGATTTTAGAATAAAGCCCTTGATTGATGGCAAAAAAATCCAATTTGTTGGCGCTTCTGATTTTTCAAAAAAAGTTGAATTGTTAAAAAATGCTAAAGGATTTTTGTTCCCGGTGAAGAGACCGGAACCTTTTGGCTTAGTGGTGGCTGAGGCTATGGCCTGTGGAACTCCGGTGGTAGCTTTCAAACAGGGTTCAATGCCAGAATTGATTGAAGATGGAAAAACCGGCTTTTTGGTCAATAATGTTGAGGAGGCCTGCCAGGCCTTAAAAAAAATTAACCGAATTTCAAGGAAATATTGCCGGGAATATGTCAAAAAGAATTTCAATTTAAAGAGAATGGTCAATAGATACGAAAGACTTTATAAAAAAATCTTAAAAAAATGAAAAAAATTAGAAAAATAAAATATCTATTTGTCGGCATGGGGCCGGGAGAAACCGGTCAGGCAAGAGCATTGGCAAAATATATAAGCAAACAAGGGGAGAAAATTCTTTTTACTTTACACCAAGAAAAAAATCTTCATTTTCTTTCCGAAGATAAGGAATTTCAAATTTTTTTAACAAAAACTCCAGGGGGGTTAAAAAAAATTGTTGAAAAAGAAAAACCGCAAGTTCTTTTACTTTTTAATTCAAAAATGTGGGGAAACTATCCCGAATTTTATGAAAATCCTCCATTCCCTAAAACTATCTTAACCTTAGGAGTAGATTCAAATTGGCTTTTTGATAACAAAAAATACACCAAATATAAATTTATAGAATGGCTGGATAAATATTTAGTTTTATTTCCAGAAAAAATTTTAAATTTAGGATTAAAAAAAAATGGTGGAGATTTTTTTGTTCCTAAAAGAATCTTAAAAAAAATAATTCCGGTGGGTTTTATTCCGTCTTATCAAAAACCTTCAAGAAAAATAACTCAAAAAATAAGAGAAAAATATAAAATAAAAAAGGATGAAAAATTCATCTTTTCTTATTTTAGCGGATTCGGGGCTGGGCATAGAGTTTTTGCCTTTAATAATTTAATTTCGGCCGTAGATAAATTAGTTAAAAAGGGAAGAAAAATTAAAGTTTTATATATCGGACCCATTCACGATTTGGATCATAAAAAATTGAAAAAAAATTGGCTTTTAAGAGAAGATGCTCTCTCCGCCGATCAATACTTTTTAACTCTTTCTCAATCAGACCTTGTTTTTCAACACCAAGGGATGGTAACTCTTTCTCAAGCAATTGCATCTAAAATTCCAGTGATTTGTAATGTCCATATCTTGAAAGACGAATCCTTGCCAAAACTTCACTTTTGGGAGGTTTCACCCTTTAAAAGGGCTGGAGTGTGCGAAATGTTTTCACAATCAACATCAATTGCAAAAATAGCTAAAAGAATCGATGAACTTCTTTTTAATTACAAAGAAAGGGGGGAAATGCAAAAAAAACAAAGATTAATCTGGGAAAATGGTGAAGAAAAAGCTTTTAAAATAATTAACCATTTATTCAAAGAAAAAATATGAAAAAATTAAGAATCGGACAAATCTCACCATTAAATTTACCGGTTCCGCCACAAAAATATGGGGGAACGGAAAGAATTATTTATTTTTTATGCCAAGATCTAACCGAAAAAGGACATGAGGTTTTTTTGTTTGGTACGGGAAATTCAAAAGTGGATTGCCACCTTCTACCTATTACAAAAAAGGGATTATGGGAAGAGATAAAGCCAAAAGAATACGCCCCTTATCATGCCTTTCAAATGGCCTTTATAGCCCAAAAAAGCAAAGAGTTAAAACTAGACATTTTACATGATCACTTGGGTCCCTGGGCCTTAACTCTTTACGGTCAAACAGAAATTCCAATAATTCATACCCTTCATGTTCCGTTTAAAAATAAAGATAGAATTTGGGCTTATAAAAATTTAAATTCAAAATTAGTCTCAATTTCATTTGCCCAAAGGAAACCGGCAAAAGATTTAAATTATGTGGCAAATATCTACAATGGAATTAATATCAATTCCTTTTCTTTTAATCCAAAGCCCAAAAATTATTTTTGTTGGGTAGGAGAGCTCTCTCCAAGAAAAGGAATTTATGAGGTAATCGAGATAGCGAAGACAACAAAAATAAATTTAGTTTTAGCCGGGAGAATTCCTTCCCCCAGACAAAAAAAAGATTATTTCTTTTTCAAAAAACATATCGAAAAAAAATTAAACAAAAATAATATAAAATATGTTGGAGAGGTCAATGAAAAAAAATTGAAAAATGTTTATAAAAATGCGATTGCTTTTTTATATCCTCTGCAATGGGAAGAGCCATTTGGATTAACGGTGATCGAATCGATGGCCTGTGGCACCCCGGTAATTGCTTTCAAAAGAGGATCCATGGAAGAAGTGATTAAAAATAAAAAAACGGGATTTGTAATTCCTCCATTTAAGAAAAAAGTAGCAAATTATAAAGAATTTATAGAAGCAATAAAAAAGGTTAAAAAAATTTCAAGAAAAGATTGTAGAGAGTGGGTTGAAGAAAGGTTTAGCAAAGCAAGAATGGTTTCAGATTATGAAAAATTATATTACAAAGTTTTAGAAAGACAATGAAAGTTCTCTTAAAACCTGAAAAGTTTTTATGAAAATAGCAATTTTATCCGACAGTCACGATAATTTAAAGATTTTAGAAAAATTTTTAGCTTTCTGTAAAAAGAAAAAAATAAAAACAATAATTCATTGCGGTGATATTACGAATCCGGATACTTTAAATTTTATTAGAGAAAATTTTAAAGGAGAAATTTTTGTATCCCTCGGAAATGCTGATTTAAAAGAAAAAATTTTATCACTCAAAAATCGTTTATCGGGGGTTTTTATTTTCGAAGAGTTGGGAGAAATTGAAATTGATAACTTAAAAATCGGTTTCTGTCATTCTCCAGATCAATTAAATGAGTTAATTCAGAAAAAAGAATATGATTTTTTCTTTTTTGGTCATACTCATAAACCCTCGATGAAAAAATTTGGAAATTGCTATTTAGTCAATCCCGGGAATTTGGCCAATTTATATTTTCAACCGACTTTTGCAATTTTGAATACAAAGACTAAAAAAATTGAGTTAGTTTTAGTCAATCAGATAAAAAATTGAATAGGGCCCCCGAACTCCAGGCCTGGGGATAACAAGGGGCTTTTTCCATTTCTAAAGTAATTTTTCCATCAACCACTCCATAAAATTCTGGCAAATATCCAATTCTTTCATAAGCCAGCAAAATAGCGTTTTTTATTTTTTGATATTCTTTTTTGCGGCCTAATTTTCTTAATCCCTGCGAAATTATCCAATTATCATGGGGCCAAATGGAACCCAAATGATAACTTATTGGATTGAAATCCGGTTCTAAGGTTGAGTGAGTTCTAATGCCAAAGGGAGTCCACAAATCATCTTCGAAAAGCTTCTTGATAATAAAATCAATTTTTTCTTCTTTCAAGATCCCGGTAAACAGTAAATGGCCGGGATTTGAAGTAATGGATTTTCTTTGTTCTTTTTTCCCGTTTAAGGCCAGGGCAAAATATTTTTTATCATCCATCCAGAAATCTTGATTGAATTTCTTTTTTAATTCCCAGGCTTTTTTTTCTAATTTATCAGCCAAATCCCAATCTTTTTTTGTCTCTGCCAATTTAGCAGTTTCTTTTAAGGCGAGATATTGATATCCTTGAACCTCAACAATTGCCACCGGCGGTTCAATTTTTAAATGGTCTTCGGATCCATCTTTCCAACCCTGATGGAAAAGTCCTTTTTCGTTTTTTCGCTGATATTCTAAAAATAAATCTTTATCTTTGTCACCACACTCTTCAATCCAGTTGATTGCTTTCAAAATATTTTCCCAATGGCTATCTAAGAATTTTCTGTCTCTTTTTTCTTTAAAATAAAAAGAAAATAAAATTAAAAATAAGGGAGTAGAATCAACCGAACCATAATAGGGAAAGGGAAATCGACCTTCGGGATGATGAGATTTTTCTAAATCTGTTTCGTGAAGAATTTTTCCCGGCTCTTCTTCTTTTTCATTATTGAATACTTTTCCTTGATACTGAGATAAAATTTCAAGAGTTGCCTGACAAATTCCGGGATTTTTATCCAAAAGTTGCCAAGCGGAAATTAGGGCATCTCTTCCAAAAAGCCGGTTGAATCTTGGAAGACCGGCTCGGATGAATCCCCTTTTGTCTTTTAGTTGTTTAATTTCACTCAAAACCTTTCTTTTTATTCTTTCTTTTTTAAAAAAATTAAAAAACATATTCATTGGAATCTTTTCCTTTTAAAATTTTATTAACCATTTCGATTTCCTCTGAGATTCCTTCAATTAAGTCGTAATTCTTTGCCTCCTCGGAAGTAACCCATTTATAATTTACATTTTCTTCGTTAAGTTTTACTTCGCCCGATTTCCAGTCACAATAATAACTTAAGGTAACTACTGGAAGACCGTCAGGGCGGATAAAGGTGAGACTTAAAAGATATTTTATATCCCCCACTTCCAGACCAACCTCTTCTTTAATTTCCCTTCTTAAAGAATTTTCGACAGCAAAATACCAGGCATCGGGAGTTGTTTTTGGAGTATTAATATAATCCTCTATTTCTAATCCTCCGCCAGGAACCGTCCATCTTCCGGGAAAAGCTTTTTTATTCGGGCTTCTCTGAACAATTAAATACTTTCCATCCTTATGAATAATTGCAGTCGCTACCACTCGATGTAATTCTCTATTTTGAGTTTCCATAAAATTATTTTTCTGCTTCTAAATCTCCTTTTTTAACCTCCTTTAGTCTCTTTGGTAATCCATCTATAGAAAAATATCTAATTTTTTTATTTAATTTTTCTGCTAATTTTATTTCTGCCGCCACGCCATCTGAAATATCTCCAATTACCCATAACTCATCAACTTTCATAATAAGGTTATTATTAGTAAGCCTAATCTTATCTCTTGGCAAACTGTCTAATAAGAAATAATCAAATAGCATATAGGGGTTTAAAGGCACATAGTCCATTTTTAAGGCGAGTCTTGAGATATGTTGACGCCAATAAAAATTCCTTTTTGAATAAGCGAGGTAGACTAATTTTAATTTTTTCCTTAGTTTATCGGCAGGATGTTTCATAAAAATACTTTATCTAAAAATTTTATTTACTCAAGAAGTAGACTGCAATTAAAGATAAAATAATCCCTAAAAGTTTCGTGGTGGTAAGGCTTTCTCGGAGAAAGATAATAGCTAAGGTAATTGTTATGACAGGATAAAGGGCGGTAAACGGAACTATTGTTGAAGCTTCTGCTCGAGACAATAACACGTAGTACCCTATCATTCCAAGGGAACTCATTAAACCTGCTAGGAATGCAAGTGAGATTCCAAGTTTATTTGTTTTGGCTATCTGTGAGAGATTTTCAAATTTAAATACTATTAGACCATAGATAATAATTACCAAAGCATAAGCAATGACATCCCAAAATACACCTTGATTTCCTATTCTATTGGTAGCGAGTTTTGCGACAAAAGAACCAACTCCCCAAGAAATCGCTGTCGTAATTACAATTAAAAAAGTTATTGAATCCATGTTGTTATCCAATGTCGGCTTTTTAATTTTTATTCTTTAATGGTGCAAAAAGTGCCCAGAATTTTTTTGGATTTTTGGAGATTTTTTTCTTCAACTAAAAGATAACTGGTTTCGTATGTGTCTATATAGAGTATGCTGATTTTAGCTTTGGCCAGAGGTTCAGATAGAGAGGCAACGATACCAGTCATCACAAAACCCAAGGGACCCTGTACTTTAAAAGCGCGCCAATTTTGCTCTGCCAGCACCCCAGCTGGAATTTTGTCCTGGGGGCAAACAATCGAAAGTTCATTCGGGGTTCTACTTATTGAACAAAAACTGATATTCTTTGCCCAATCAGGAATTGAGCTATTTTTATCAAAATGACAAATAGCCAATTTCTCAGGTAAGACAGAAAGAATAAGTTTTATTGGTGGTTTCATAGTTTAGTAATTTAAACTTTTAATTTTAGACCTTTGCGGGACGTGATAATTTCTCTTAGAAATTAAACATCTCAGCAACGTTGAAATTTTCCGAAAAAATTTCTTACGTTGCGGAGAGGGCGAGATTCGAACTCGCGATGCCTTTCGGCATATCCGCTCTCCAAGCGGACGCACTAGACCAAACTATGCGACCTCTCCTTGCTCAAATTTGCATTTCTCTGAGGGCTTTAATTCTTTCTTCTATTGGGGGATGAGTTGAAAATAAATTCATTAGCCAATTTTTAGTTTCTTTTCTTCTAAAAGGATTAGCAATAAATAAATGAGCAGTGGCATTACTAGCGACTCTTAAGGGATTTGGGTCTTCTGAAATTTTTTCTAAAGCCCTGGCTAACCCGTCAGGGTATCTTGTTAGCAAGACACCAGAAGCATCGGCTAAAAATTCCCTTTTTCGGGAAATGGCTAATTGAATTAGGGTAGCGGCAATGGGTGCTAAAATAGCAGCTATAATTCCAAAAATCATTAAAATTGCTCCGCTGGAATCTCTTTCTCTTTCTTTTCTTCCTATTCTCCCATAACTTATTCTTAAAAAGAAATTAGAAATTATGGCTATCACCCCCGCTAAAATTACCACAATGGTTTGCAATAACATATCTTTGTTTCCAATATGAGAAAGTTCGTGGGCGATAACTCCTTCTAATTCTACTCTCTCTAATTTTTCTAAAAGTCCCCTGGTCACTGCTATCACTGCATGTTTTGCATCTCTGCCGGTAGCGAAAGCATTGGGCTGGGTCTCTTCAATGATATAAATTTTTGGCAGAGGAAGGCCGGCAGTGATACAGAGATTTTCAACCAGTCTATATAATTCAGGATTATCCTGTTTTTCAATAGGTTTGGCCCGACTAAGCGCTAAAACAATTTTATCTGAATACCAGAAACTCGCAAAACTTTGGAAAACAGCCAAAATTATAGCTACGATTAAAAAAATAGAGTTATCCAATAAATAACTAAAAAGCCAACCCAAACCAATAATGAAAATGAAAAAAAACGTAATCAAAAGCCAAGTCTTTCTAATGTTTGACTCTGCCTGGGCGTAAAGAGTGGCCATATTTAAAATTCTACTTTTGGTGCTTCTCTTTCTGCTGCTGTTTCTAATTCAAAGAGTTCCATTTTCCCGAATCCAAAACTTGAGGCAATAATATTTGACGGGAAACTTTCAACCTTAATATTCAAATCTCTGACATTGCCATTATAAAAACGTCTGGCTGCCTGAATTTTATCTTCAGTATCACTAAGGTCTCTCTGCAATTCCAGAAAATTCACCGAGGCTTTTAAATCTGGATAATTTTCGGCCACGGCAAAAAGAGTTTTTAAGGTTCCAGAAAGAATATTCTCAGCCTCTCCTTTGTCTTTTAATGTCTGTGCTCCCATCGCCTTTGTTCTAGCTTCTGTCACTTTCTCAAATAAATCTTTCTCGTGGGCAGCATAGCCCTTAACTGTTTCAACTAAATTGGGGATCAAATCGTATCTTCTTTTTAACTGAACATCAATATCGGCCCAGGCTTCTTTTGCCCGATTTTTAAGTTTAACCAAATCGTTAAAAGCAAAAATTATCCAAAGAGCCAATAAAATCACTATTCCTAAAATAATTTGTGTCATATGAGTTTGATTTTAAATACAAATTAATTTTCGACCTTGAGTACTTTTTAATTATACAACATTTTCTTTTAAAACAAAACCCGCCAGAAAACTCTGGCGGGGACGTTTTTTGAAGGTTTAACACTAATACTCTTCATCCATAGGCATTCCTGGCATCTTTTTCTCTTCCTTTTCCGGGTATTCTCCGACTACCACTTCGGTCGTCAAAAACATAGCAGCAGCCGAAGCCGCATTTTCTAAAGCGGCTCTAACCACTTTGGTGGGGTCGACAATTCCAACCGAAATTAAATCTTCATAAACCATAGTTTGGGCATTAAAGCCAAAGGCTCCTTCGCGTTTTTTGACCTCCTCGGCTACAATGGCTCCGTCTAAACCAGAATTTTCGGCAATCTGTTTAATTGGTTTTTCTAAGGATTTCATTAAGATTTTCAATCCGGTTTTCTCATCTCCTTGAACGTTTAGCGTTCCTGCAATTTCCATTTTTTCTAAGGTAGGAATGCATCTCAAAAGGGCCACTCCTCCCCCGGGCAAAATGCCTTCTTCGATAGCAGCTCGAGTAGCATTCAAAGCATCTTCGGTTTTCCTTTGTTTTGCTTTTTGTTCAACTTCAGTTGCTGCTCCGACTTTTATCACCGCTACTCCGCCAGCCAATTTTGCTAACCTTTCTTGAAGTTTTTCTTTGTCAAATTCTGATTCGGTAGTTTTTAATTCGTTTTTAATTTGTCTTATTCTGGCATCAATATCTTCTTTCTTCCCTCTGCCCTCGATGATAGTTGTTTTTTCTTTTTCGGCTACCACTTTTCTCACTCCACCCAACTGTGCCAATGTAATATTTTCTAACTTCAATCCTAATTCTTCTGAAATTAACTGGGCTCCGGTCACAACGGCAATGTCTTGCAACATCTCTTTTCTCCTATCGCCAAAACCGGGGGCTTTAATAGCTAAAGCATTAAAAATACCCCTTAATTTATTAACAACCAGGGTGGCCAAAGCATCGCCCTCTACTTCGTCGGCAATAATCACTAAATCTTTTTTTCCTGTTTGGGCAACTTTTTCCATTACCGGCAAAATTTCTGTCAAAGCCGAAATCTTTTTATCGGTGACTAAAATATAAGGCTCTTCCAAAACTGATTCCATTCTTTCAACATCAGTTATCATGTAAGGAGAAATATACCCCCTATCAAATTGGAGACCTTTGACAATTTCTTTTTCTAAACCAAATTTTTTAGATTCTTCCACCGTAATTACGCCATCCTTGCCAACTTCAGAAACAACCTCGGCAATCAAATTACCAATTTCCTGATTTTGGGCAGCGATGGTGGCAACTTGAGCAATTTCTTCTTTTTTATCGGCCGAGATTGGTTTTGCCATTTTCCTCAAATTTTCAATTACCACTTTTACACCTTTTTCAATTCCCCTTTTTAAAGCCAATGGATCAGCTCCAGCCGCCACATTTTTAAGACCTTCTTGAATCATTGCCTGGGACAAAACCACGGCGGTTGTTGTTCCATCTCCGGCAACCTCGTTTGTCTTTTCGGCTACCTCTTTCATAATCTCCGCCCCCAAATTTTCAATTTTATCTTTTAACTCAATTTCTTTAGCAATGGTCACGCCGTCATCACAGATTTCGGGAGCTCCAAATCCCTTATCTAAAACAACAAATCTGGCTTTGGGCCCCAGTGTGACCCTTAAAGCATCGGTTAGTTTATTAACCCCAGCCATTAATTTTTTTCTGGCGGCTTCGTTAAATAAAATTTGTTTAGCCATAAAATTTATTCAATTACTGCCAAGATGTCTTCTTCTTTGGCAATCAAATATTCTTTATCATCGACTTTGATTTCATCGGGCCCGTATTTTTTAAATAAAACTTTTTGGCCGGGTTTAACCGAAACGGGGATTAACTTTCCTTCCTCGGTTATTCTGCCAGGTCCCACGGCAATAACTTTTCCTTCTTCTGGTCTTTCTTTTTCGACTGTCTCCGGAAGTAAAATTCCGGTTTTTGTTTTCTCTTCCTCTTTTATGGGTTCAATTAAAATGTGGTCTGATAATGGTTTAATATTCATATTTTTATTATTTTATCACTTACGACCTTTGAGTGCTAATTCTCTTTTTAATATTAGTCAGCTAAAAATCTTTGTCAAGAGAATTACAAAAACTTGCCGGAAAAAACTTCTCTCAGGTATTTACCAGTATAGGATTTACGATTCTCAGCTATTTGGTGAGGCGTTCCTTCAGCTACAATATATCCACCTTCATCTCCACCTTCGGGTCCCAAGTCTATACACCAATTTGAATTGCGAATAATGTCAGCGTTGTGCTCAATACAAAGAACCGTATTTCCCTTTTCTACTAAGCTTGTTAAAACCCAAACTAATTTTTTAATATCGTGAGGGTGTAACCCGGTGGTCGGCTCATCTAAAATGTATAAACTCCTGCCAGTGGCCTTCTTGGAGAGTTCGGTGGCTAGTTTGACTCTCTGGGCCTCTCCTCCGGAAAGTGAGGGGGCGGGCTGACCCAACTCAAGATAACCCAAACCCACATCATATAATGTTTTCAATTTTTGATATAGCCCAGGGATATTTTTAAAAAATTCTAATGCTTCCTCAACCGTCATTTCTAAAACGTCTGAAATATTCTTTCCCTTATACTCTACCAGCAAGGTTTCTTTGTTAAATCTCTGTCCTTTGCATTCTGAACACTGAACATAAACATCTGGCAAAAAATACATCTCAATTTTGATTTGACCCTGTCCTTGGCAAATTTCACAACGACCCCCTTTGACATTAAAAGAAAATCTACCTGGCGAATATCCTCGAATTTTTGCTTCCCTCGTTTGAGAAAAAAGATTCCTAATATAAGAAAAGGCTCCAGTATAGGTGGCTGGATTTGACCTGGGGGTTCTGCCAATTGGTGACTGGTCAACTAAAACAACTTTATCTAAATATTCTACACCTAAAATTGCTTTGTGTTCGCCGGGCTCTTCTTTTGATTTATAAAATTTCCTCATCAAAGCCTTTGCCAAAATATCATTCATCAGAGAACTTTTTCCCGAACCCGAAACCCCGGTAATACAGACAAATTTTCCCAAAGGAATCTTCACGTTAATATTTTTCAAATTATGCGCTCTCGCCCCTCTGATAATTAAATATTTTTGTTCATCACCTGGTGATGAACATTTTGCAATTTCTACTTTTTTCCTTCCCGATAAATAATCCCCCGTTAAGGTAT
>Ga0315285_10007203_pt1 | contig 11427 bp, 7 predicted proteins | sample YL17G09_36_MG_FD_203698 | JGI IMG/M metagenome (GOLD analysis project Ga0315285, IMG submission 203698) | Sediment microbial communities from Yellowstone Lake, YNP, Wyoming, USA - YL17G09_36 | ecosystem: Environmental > Aquatic > Freshwater > Lake > Sediment | place: USA: Wyoming | collected... | reverse complement strand
GCTGAATCCTTCCCTTCCACAGAGGGCAAAGCCCCCAAACGCTTGGCAATGGTATTTGGATGGATTCCCAGCTCGCGAGCCCAAACCGAGATGGATGCATGGCGGATGCCATCGAGGCTGAAGAAGCCCTTCCCGTCCGCCTGAGGCATGGGCCTGAGGAGGTCGGCGCAGGCCTCGCGGACGGCGGGCTCGGGGTAGAATTTTCTCTTCCTGCCGTCAGGCCCTTTTTCGTCAATGGCTGATTTCACAGAATTTATTCGGTTGGCAACCGGCTGTTGCGATATCCCCAACTCCCGGGACCAGGCGAAAGCGGTGCCGTGACGCACGCCAGCAAGATCCAGAAAGCCCGATTTGTCAGTCTTGAGCATGTGAGGGTCAAGGTCAACACAGGCGGCGCGGACGGCGGGCTCGGGGTAGAAATTGCAGGGCTTACCTTTCGAATCCTTCCCCCTCACAGTTACCATAGTTGCGAGAGTGAGATGGCGGAAGACGGAGGTTTTTGGGATGCTTAGCTCTAATGCCCAGGCATTCATGGTGCCGTGTCGTACTCCATTAACCATGACAAAGCCTGCTCCATCCCCCTCGGGCATGGGCCGAAGAAGGTCGGCGCAGGCGGCGCGGACGGCGGGCTCGGGGTAGAAATCGCGTAAATTACCCTGATTATTTTTCCCTTTGATCGGGATCGCATTGGCGGAATTGAGTCTGGACTTGATAGTAGCCGTGGATAGGCCCAACTCTTCCGACCAGGCGAAAACAGTGCCATACCGGAAGCTGTCCAGGACAATAAAACTGAATTCGTTCGCCTGGGCCATGGGTCGTAGAAGGTCGGCGCAGGCGGAGCGAACATCCTGCTCTGAAAAATAGGCGCCCCTAAGCAGACTTCCAACCTTATTTCTAGCCGTTTCCCCGATCTTCCCCCCCACCCTTAACTTCCTGCGAATCGTCTCACCCGAAACCCGCACCCCTTCGTGCTTCTCAAAATATTTGGCCCATGTGTTTACGGTGGCGCGACGGATCATGCATATCAATTTACTTTTCGGTGTAGATGAAGCCCTCCTCGTCCTCCATCGGGAACTCATCGCGCAACCGGATCTCCTGAAGAAGATCGACGCGCTCCATAAGGGTGACATTGCATCGGAGACCGCGCCGGGACTTAATACGCTGTACCAGCTTTTCCACTTCTTCGTCTTCGGGATGTCCGACCCCGTCGGTGTTCCTGCCCTCACCACCCACGTTAAACAGACGGCCCGGTTTATATGTACCCCATCCCAACACATCCATCAGGGTGACAGGCCGGAAGGTATTGGATTTGGGGAGGATCTGGGCGATCTGGGCAAAGGGTTTATGGAAACCCTCCTTGTCGAGCGCTGACCCCGGCCGCACCTTGCGCAGCGCCCTGGAATGTCGTTGTTCGAGTTTGGTTGTGGAAAGTGTTGGGTAAGCGTCGATGATCACTCGGGCGCGGGGAAGGTCCAACCCTCGGCCCCCCATTTCGCACAACACCAAGATATCGGTTTTCCCTTCGCTGAAATCAAGGCGGCCATCCTTGAGCGCCTTGTCGGTGGTTTCGTTCCCGACCCAATAGGACACGGTGAGGTGTGGAAATTTTTGGCGGAGGCGCTCCACTGTTCGACGAACTGTGGCCACACTGGGAACATACACGAGCGTTGGCCATTCTTTGACTCTTTCCGGCGGCACCAGGTCCTCGTAAATTTTGGGAATCGCCATTTCGATTTGCACGGATTTCATCGCGGCGTCCAGGGACTTTGGCTCGAAATCATCCCCTTGAATATTCAAGTCCTCAACATTGAAGTTAGCATCATACAGGGTGTATAGGGCATTCACATCAATACCGGAACGGATCGCCTCTTTTAAAGATAGCCGATGGATGATTTCCCCCCACGTACCTTCAATGTGCCGACCGTCGGGCCATTGCGGTGTGGCGGTGAATCCGATCCGCTGGGCCGCGGTGAAGGCATCCAAAATCTTTCGGCGCGCCGGGGTGATGAACTTGTCCGCCTCATCGCCCAGAATCAGGGCGATGTTGTCCGGATCAATCAGTTTTTTAAGATCCTTTTTATTTTGTTGAAGTGCTTGGATGCTCGTGACCAAGACCGGCCGGTCCTTGACGTGTTCGCCGCCACCCCAAACCCCCACATCGACCCCCAGGCTTTGAATATGCTCCCGGACAGAACCCATCAGAGCGCGTTCTACGGTTAAGACTAAATCCTGGGAATTTTCAAGCGATCCATCGAGTGTTTTTTTGGCACGCTGGGATGCCTGAACGATACCCGCCTCCAAGACTGTTTTTCCGGAGCCGCCCGCATGGACAATCGAAAAACGGTTTTTTTGCTCCCCTAACGCGTAGACGATCTGTTCTGTGGCATCCTGCTGATGAGCGTCCAGCGCAAATCGGTGGTCTCCATTGGAGTCCACAAGTCTTTCGGCATTGTTGATGCACTCATTGGCCAAAGTGGCTTGAAACTTTTTTCGTTCATTCGGTGAAATAGACATGGTTCTAAAGTTAAAGGTAAATATTTTGAACTAAAATTATTATTTTGTCAATATAATCCTCTCTTAAGTTCAGCTAAATTATTGATGGTTTATTTTCAGTTCCTAATTTATACCAAAAAATGTTCAAAAAAATCATCTTTTTACTTCTCGTTTGTCTCTCGTTCATCCCAACCGCGCTGGCACACGATTTCTCAACCATGAACCCCACAGTGAAGGTGACAAGCTACAAAAAGCTTTTTACTGATCAGGTGGTGGCCTATGGCAGCGGATCGGGCACGGTTATAACAGCGGATGGGATCATCATCACCAATCACCATGTAATTTTTGATGACGAGGAATTTAAGCCGCTCGACGCGTTTGAGGTTTGCATGACCTTCGCGGACCTGGAGGAACCGGCTTGCGACTACACCGCTCACCTGATTGCCAAAGACAAAGATCTGGATATCGCGCTTCTTAAGCTGGATTCGAAAGATGTTTTCGGGAACGCGCTCCCCTCTCTTAAAAATTTGGATTGGAATAAAGCAACCTCGCCTAAGGAAAAAGATTCGGTGATGATTGTGGGTTACCCCGCGAGCGGCGGCGAAACCATCACCACGACCAAGGGGCAGATCAGCGGATCGGAGACGTACAATGGTTACCATTACTTCAAGACCGATACTGACTTTGACCATGGCAGCTCAGGCGGCACCGCTTATGATGCGAGTGGGAATTTTATCGGTATTCCGACCTATATTCGTTCATACGCGGAAAATGTCGGGTATTTTTTAGACCTCAATGAAGCTCGGCCATGGCTGGGGGCAAATATAGCCAAAACTCCAACGGACAATGTGGACGCCAATCGTTTGCTCACGTGGGAGCTCGCGCGTCTTTCCCGGGCCAACGATGGGCTGAGCTTTGCGCAGGACAAGTATCCTTTTTTATCTGTAACATTACCCAAGGGCTGGAAATTCGAAGAAATCGCGGATGATGGCTTTTATGTTTCACAAAAGAACCTTTCGAACCCTGTAACACTGGGCGTAACAACAAGCTTCTACCAATACTCCATTGACGAAGGCTATATGAATAAGTTGAATGAGGAACTCGAAAAAATTAAGAAAACCTATCCTGACTACAAGAAAGAAGAAGTGAAATTTGCTGGCACAGATGCCTGGAAGGTCACTTTTACGAGTTATTCCAACCGAAATATCAGTTATTACATCCCCCGAGGCTTCGCTATGATCGGAGTGGCCACGTCGTTTGATCTTAATGAACTGGAAAAGCAGGAGAAGACTGTTCAGCCCGTACTGGATAGCCTGGTCTTCAGCCAAAAGGCCATTTCGGATCCAAAATTGGATTCGACGCTACGCTTCACCGATCCACCTTTTGGCATCACCGCGGCGTCGAACTGGAGGATTCAAAAAAATCCGGGCAAAAGCCCGCAAGATATGCTGGCGGAGGCGGTGCAAAAAGAAAATTTTGAAGGCAGTTTTTCGATTTATTATTCTTCGATACCCAAAGACGAGCGGAATTTAAGCGCCAAAGACCGCCTGAAGGACAAGACCAAAAACATGGGGCAGAACAAATTGCTCTATAAAAATGACGCAGTGGTGCTCAGCGGCCTTGAGGGATTTCTTTATACCTATGAATATGAGAGCGATGAGTATCAAAAGATGAAAAAACATTTTATTCTGAGGGTGAGGAACGGCGATTATGAGTTCACGATCGAATATGATGATCTTACGGATGTTTTTGACAAGAACCTGTCAGACATCCGGACGATGCTGGATTCCTTCACTTTTAATGGAAAAACCACTAAAAATACGAGTCTGCACGAATTCGGGAATTTGGGTTTTACGTTTAACGATATCCAATACCACTCCTATGCCGCGGAGATCAGCGACCTCGCGGACAAAGGGATCATCACAGGGGACAAAAATGGAAATTTTAATCCAGAGGCTTTTGCGACGCGCCTTGAAGCGCTGAAACTGATTTTAGAAAGCAAGAATGCGCTGGAGAAAGACAAGAATTCTGGCAAGGCTGTTGATTTTTCAAAATATCGGACAATCAAGGCGCCCTTCAGGGATGTGCCCGCCAAAAACCCCTATGCCCCCTATGCCCGCTACGCGCTGGAAAAAAAGATGATCAATAGCAACAGGAGTTTTGGCGCTGAAAAGCCAGTGACGCTCGCCGAGACGCTGAAACTGATCATGAATGCCTATGAGATCCCGGTTTGGAAGGGCGAGACTAACCCATGGTTTAAGAAATACATGGATAAAGGTTTTGAGCTCAATCTGATTCCTTATGGGATGTATGACGCGGGGCAAAAACTTACGCGTGCTGAACTTGCTTATCTTATTAATAAAATTTACAAAAAGGCGGGGAACGAGGGGGGATTTTATTATTAATATTTATTGTGGTTTGTTGAGTTTATATTGACATAATAAGAATAAAATGATATTTTATTGTACATAAATTTTTTTATTTTTTATGGCTTGGCACTCCCTTAAATATGATCGGTCTTTTATTTTCGATGATTCGACCCTGCCCGCTGACCATCCGATCTGGAATTTTTGTATTCAGGATTCCTTAGTGGTTGATGAAACGGAAATCCATCATGCTTATCAAAGGCTTACGGATCAACTCAAAGACCTTCAAAAAGACCTAAGGAGCATCATGCGCACGCTTCTTAAGGCGGAGACTTTTGAAGATCAAAATATCCTAAATCAAGCCTTTCAGGATTTTCATTCCGAACAAGCGTGGCTTGATATTATTAAGGCAAAGGAATCAAAAATTTGGAACCCCAGCGCCTTTTCACCGTACCAACTTCAAGGTGTTTTTTTTCTGCATCCAAAAATTTTTAAAAAAATTACCGCGTATGAGGCCCTTCAAATCGAAATAAAACAAAGCCTTAAAAAAATCATCAATCGTTATCGTCGCGGTATCAGACAGGCTGAAAAAAGCATGAACCAGTGCGCTGAATTTTTTGACTATTACCTTAATCGTGAAGATGTGTTTGACGAAGCAGAGTCAAACTCGCTGGGTTTTACCCAGGAACCCGAGGAAAGAGATGAATATTCTGAAACGGGTGATTAGACCTGGAAACACAGCGAAGGGGTCATTTATGGTAAAATCCTGTTGTCCTAACAGGATTTTATATGAACCCTGACCTCGTCCGGCTGAAGGCATTGCAGATTGTGGTGGATGGATTACTGATTATCGCAGCGTTTGCGCTCGCGTACTTTTTAAGAGTGGGTTTTATTTTTTCAACGGATTTTCCGTTTGGCCGCTACATCACGATTGCGGCCATCGCCACGCCGATCACGCTTACTTTTATGTTCTTTGCCCGAGCCTATAAAGTGGCCCAGCAAGTGAATTCCCTCCGTCATCTGCAACGGATCGGTTTTGTGGCAGTCGAGAATGTCGCGGTCTTTATAGTGCTTTATTACTTTGCCTATCATAATTTTTTCTCCAGGCTCATTTTGGTTTATATTTTTTTGCTGACGCTGGGGTTTGTCTTCCTTTGGCACCAAGTTTTTCGATGGATCCTCCAAAAGAGCTGTGAGCGTGAAGTGGGTGTTTACCGAACACTCATTATTGGGGCGAACCGGCCTGCGGAAGAAATTGTGAAACGCCTGATTCAATCCAAATCACATATCAAACCGGTCGCGATCATCGATGCGTTAGGCACGGGTAAATCAGTGATTGCAGGCGTGCCTGTGGTGGGCAAAATGGATGTTTTTGAGCGCGCTATCGCCCAGCACAACATTGACCATATTTTGCAGACGGATCACCTGGAGCAGTCTTTGAACATTATCAATTACGCGCTCCAGAATAATCTGAAATACTTGATGCCGCCGGAACTTTTAGGTATTTTTCAAGGCCACCAGACGCTTGAGGAGATTGAGGGGCAACCCTTCCTTAAAGTTTACAAAAATAAAGGATGGTGGGAAAAAATTTGGTAACCCACTGAGCCCCTTTTTTCAGCCTTGTGCTAACCTCCTTTTTTGTACTATTAACCCAACGCTTAAAATCCTAAATCCTAAGCACTAAATCCTAAATAAATCCAAATGACAGAAATTCAAATATCCAAAACTAAGTATAATCAATAATCAAAAAGGTTTTTGAATTTAATTAATTTGAATTTTGAATTTATTTAGGATTTAGAATTTAGTGCTTAGGATTTAAGTTCTCGGGTATAAGTTGGTAAAAGGAAAACGGGTGGGGATTAGGTTTAACGTTGATTTTATGCACTGCATCATATTAGCCGGCGGCTTTGCGACCCGACTCTGGCCGCTCAGCGAAAACAAGGCGAAACCCCTCCTACACCTGAAAGACAGGCCAATCATTTCGCATATTGTGGAAAAATTGCCCGCAGGCCTAGACCTTATCGTCTCTACCAATGCCGCTTTTGCGCAAGATTTTAAAATGTGGAGCCGAAACTATCCCCAGCGGAAAATCCGGATCTTTGTGGAGGACTCCAAGGCCAACGAATCCAAAAAAGGGGCGATCGGGGCCTTAGCCCTGGCCATTCAGGAGGAAAAGATCGATGACGACCTTCTGCTGATTGCCGGCGATAACTATTGCGGTTTTTCTTTGGCGGATTTTTTGAAGGCTTTTCGGAATCGGCCGCTTCTTGCCGCCTATGATATTCAGGATAAAAAAGCGGCGCGCAAGTTTGGCGTGGTGGTGGCGGAAAATGGAGTGGTAAAAGAATTCCAGGAAAAGCCGCAGGAGCCTAAAAGCACTTTAGTGAGCACGGGTTGTTATGTGTTCCCCCGGCGGATACTTCCGGATATTCTTGAATACGCGAAGGGCCATAAAGACAACCTGGGCGGCATTTTTGAATATCTGCTTCAAAAACATGAGACGATTGATGTGTTCACCTTTCACGAGCCCTGGTATGACATCGGCTCCTTTGAGGGTTACCTTAGGGCTAATCGTGAACTCCTCGGCGGCCAAGTGATTGGTGAAAATACGGCACCTCGCGGCCGGAACCGGTTTTTGGGCGGCGTTTACCTGGGCGACAAGGCCCGCGTGGAAGACTCGCAGATTGAACATTCCGTGATCCTCAAAAATTGTGTGATTAAAAACTGCGTGATCCGGAATTGCGTGATCGATGAAAATTCCAACCTCGAGGGCATTGATTTAAACCGGCAGATGATCAGGGCGGGGAGCGTGATCAAAAAGACCTGATTTTCATTTTATGAATTCACCGCGTTGTCCATCCATTCACTTATCATGGAATCGGTGATGACCTTTTTCTCAGGATCGAATATTCCCTGAATTGCCATCGCTTTTCCACTATTGCCTGCCTCCATCTGATTGGTGAAAGCGCGTTTGATCGCGGGGGAAAAATTGACCTTTTCCTGAAAACATTGAAACAAAATCCTTGAACGATCCCAGGTCACGTGCGCCTCAAAATCTTTCATAAAAACCTGGGTGATTTCTGGGGACAAATCGATCTCTTTACCAAAGGCCCCTTCAAAGTCCATCAGGTCTTCAAATCTGACCGGAAGTTTTAGGTGTCCGCTGGCTATAGGTTTATTCAATTTTTTGTAAAGCGCGAGAAAACCGGCCCTGATTTCTGCTGTAAAATCAATGCCCTGGCCGAACCTTGAGCGGATTTGAAGGGCGGAATCTATACTACACTCTTCAAGCGCCCGTAAAAAGGTCGATTTTACTGCGTCGGCATAACCGGGAATGGAGGAACAATCGACGCCATGTCCAAAATCATCGTAGATCCTAAGTGAAGTGAAAAATTCACCTTTCTTTAAATAATGGAATTGGAGGAACTTAAACTCTTTAGTGAAGTCAATATTTTTGCCGCAATACTTACGTAGACGCTCGGCGCTACCGTGCTCAGCGGAATTAATGTAATCGATAAAAAGGGCTTTGATGGCCTTGGCGCAGTTGATACCTTGGTCTTCGCATTGCTTAATATAAGCCTGGGCTTCTTCATTTTCTGCCCGATAGAGCAACCAGTAAATCTTCCTTTTAATTTCATTTGCTTCTCCTGTCTCGGATGTACACTTGACCGACACCACAGTTTTGACTGATTCGCGTGAATTATTTATTGGGTCTATTTGTTCAGAAGGAAGGTTTGTTTCCGTGGCTCTTTCCGTCTTTTTGGTGTCTATAGGGCTTTCAATGGTTTCAGGGGGCATATAATTAGAAAATTTAATAAGGATATATATTTATCACATTTTCTTTTCCTAGGCCAATTTAAAATAAATGGTGGATAGCCAAAGTAGTTGCATAAAACTTATGAACTCCTTACACTAACAAACCAATTGCGCCGGAGCGCGCTTTTGGGTAAACTAAACGCGCTCCATAGTCTCAAGCGCGCCCGCCTTAGGCGGGTGAGACTCGAGACTTAAAAAAATTTAATTTTTTTCTATGACTTCCCGCATTTCAAAAGGCCTCATTTCCATCATCGTCATGGCGCTCATTATGGGCGTTGTGGCATTTCCGGATTCATTCAAGTCCAAATGGCCTGACAACTGGTTTGTGAATCTTTTCAAGAATCCCAAGATCGTGCTTGGGCTTGACCTGCAGGGCGGCACCCAGCTCGATTACCGCATTGATTTACGCAATGCCGAGGCTAAAAATTCGGATAGCGATTCCAAAAATGATGTGAAGATCAATGATATCGTTGAAGGCGTGCGCAACACCATTGAGCGCCGCGTGAACGGCTTGGGCGTTTCGGAGCCCCAGATTTATATCTCGAATGTGGCCGGAGAGCAGCACATCATTGTTGAGCTTGCCGGCATTAAGGATATTGACCAGGCCAAAGCGGTTGTGGGCAAGACCATCCAGCTTGAATTCAAGGAGCAAAAGACAGAGCAAGATCCCGATGAAACGCCGGCGATCCGCAAGAACGCGGAAGAAATCCTTAAGAAGGCTGTAAACCCTCTCGCGAGTTTTGAGCAGATCGCGAACAATGTTAAAACGATCGATAATAAAATTGAATTCCGGCAGAACCAAAAGGCTTTCTTGTCGACATTGCCCGACTATCTAACCAAGATTATTCCCGCGCTCACGCCGGGGCAGGTTAACAAAAAATTGATTGAGGGGACTGATGGCTACGTGGTCGACGCGGATAACCAGATCACTGAAAAGAAGGGGCTCTATATTGCCCAGTTCGTGAGCAAAGAAAAGAAGGAGCACGAACTCAAGGAGCCCAAGACTTTTGACCAGATCGCCACTGAATTTGCAAAAACGCTCGAGAGCCTGACAGCCAAGAAAAAATCAGATTTCGATTCTACGGAGCGGGATTCCATCTTCAATTCCGTTGAGAATGGTTTTAGCAAAATCCTGACCGTGGGCAATGAGCTCCGTGTTTACAAACTTCTTAAGAAGACCTCAGGCGATGCCGAGATCCGCGCCAGCCATATTTTAGTGGCGTACAAAGGCGCCACGCGCGCCAGTGAGCAAGTTAAACGAACTAAAGAGCAGGCTAAGGCGGAAGCGGAAAAGATTTTGAAGGAAGTGAAGGCCAACCCCGCCCAATTTGCGGTCATCGCGAAAGAAAAATCCGATGACGCCTCGGCGGCCACGAATAGCGGCGACTTGGGCTTTTTTGGCCGCGGCATGATGACCAAGGCGTTTGAAGACAAAGCGTTTGCGTTATCCGTAGGCTCTATTTCAGATGTCGTTGAGACGGAATTCGGTTTCCACATTATTCAGCTCACGGATAAAAAGGCTGGTGAATCCACGGTCGATGTACAACTCCTAAAAGTGGAAAACACTGCCGACAATAAAAAGAAACTTGAGAAGGCCATCGAAGAGACTAAGTCGTTCCAGAAGACGGTGACTGAAGATGAATTTACTTATAACGTAATTTTCTTTGATCTTACTCCCGATCCATGGAAGGCAACCGGCCTGGATGGCTCCCACTTCAAGAAGGCGTCAATCAGCTACAGCGAATTGGGCAGCCCGCAAGTCAACATCCAGTTTGATGGTGAGGGCGCGGACATGTTTGAGAAACTGACGGAACGCTTGGTCGGCAAGCCTTTGGCGATATTTGTGGGCGGCGACCTGATTTCCGCGCCCCGCGTGAATTCCAAAATCAGCGGCGGTGACGCGGTGATCACAGGTAATTTCACGATCAAAGAAGCCTTGAAACTTGCGAATGATTTAAATACCGGCGCCATTGATGCCCCAGTCATCCTTTCAGGCCAATACACCATCAGCGCCACGCTGGGTGAAAATGCCATGAAAGTCTCCATTTTTGCCGGCCTCATAGGTCTTATCATCCTGGCTCTGTTCATGATTGGCTACTATCGTCTTATGGGGGTGTTTGCGGTGATCGCGCTGTGCATTTATTCGATCATCCTGATTTTTGTCATCAAGGTCACGGGCATTGTCATGACGCTCGCGGGCGTGGCCGGCATCATCCTTTCGATCGGTATGGCCGTGGATGCTAACATCCTGATCTTTGAGCGTTCGAAGGAAGAGCTGAATTCCGGCAAAAATTTCTCTGCAGCCATGGTCGCCGGTTTTGAGCGCGCGTGGTTCTCCATCCGCGATTCAAACGTTTCATCCCTTATTACCTGCGCAATCCTGTGGTTCTTTGGCAACTCCATCATCCGCGGGTTCTCCTTAAACCTCGCTGTTGGTATTCTGATTTCCATGTTTACCGCCATCACTGTGACCCGCGCCTTCATGCAGGCCATCATCGGCTCCGCCATGACCCATAACCCGTTCCTGCTGGGCATAAAGAAGTTGGAGGGAGTAAATCGCGAATAGCCCCCCCAATAATCCCACCTCCAAAATTCTAAATCCTAAGCTCTAAATCCTAAATAAATCCAAAGCATTAAATTTGAATGTTCCAAACTTTTCTCAACTAATCACTAAATAAAATAAGTTTTGAATTTTAATCATTTGAATTTTGCCCGCCCGAACGTACCTTCGGTACGGGTGGGAAATTATTTA
>Ga0315285_10007198_pt1 | contig 11429 bp, 9 predicted proteins | sample YL17G09_36_MG_FD_203698 | JGI IMG/M metagenome (GOLD analysis project Ga0315285, IMG submission 203698) | Sediment microbial communities from Yellowstone Lake, YNP, Wyoming, USA - YL17G09_36 | ecosystem: Environmental > Aquatic > Freshwater > Lake > Sediment | place: USA: Wyoming | collected... | reverse complement strand
ACCGGGCCTTGCGGCCGCCGACCGCCGGGACGGGGGGATTGAGCGGGCCGTACGTCGGGACGTCCCCGCCTGACGAGGTGGCGGGCGTGGCGACGCCGGTCGAGGAGGACGGGCCGCTGGAGAGGGCCGGCCCAGCCGAGCGGGGGCGCGGATGGCGGGCGCCCCCGCCGCCGCCGCCCGGCACCCAGCTCCCGTCCGCCGCCTTGACCCGCCCACCCCGGAACGCGCCAATGAATACACCATCGCCCAGGGAGGCCAGCGGCGCTTTCGCCGGGCGCGGGCGGGGCGGGTGCGCGGGTGGAAAGGAGGCGGCCAGCGCGGCGCCCCCGCCTGCCTGGGGCTGGGCCGACCCTTCCCGGGAGGATGAGGGCGGGCGTGCCACGGCAGGCGCGTCGACCATGACCGCCGCCCGGGGTGGGGCCGTGATCCGGCCCCCCACCCCGGACACCTGGTCCCCGGCCAGCCCCACCCGCACCCGGCGCACAAAGGCGTTGTCGCCGCACGAGAGCGCGGCCGCCGCCTCGCCCTCATCCCCCCGGCACAGGTCCAGCGCCCGCCCCGCCTCCGCCGCCGTCACGGTCGGACACATGGCCCGCACCTCCTCCACCTTGCGGGCGCGCTCCCGGGTCTCGAAGGCGGCGAGCATGCGGCGCTGGAGGTCGACCTAAAAAAACAGGAGTGAGGGAAAGGAGGTGAAGGAGACGAGCGCGAGGGTCCAGAGGGGGCGGCCGTCACAAAGAGAGAGCCCCGCCTCCCCCCCCTCGCGCGTGGGCCCTGACATTGTCAGCACCCTACCCGACCCTCCAGAAACCTTCCACACCACCTAAATAAGCCTTCTGGGTGGGTGCGCCCGGCGGGGGAGGGCCGGAAGGGCGGCCGAGGTTTGCGGGCGCGCACGCTAATGTCGTCCGCGCACCATGCGCAACGCAGCAATAAAACCAGCTCTCCCTCCTTCACTCTTACCCGCTGCTGGATGATGGTCGCCTCCTGGGCGGTCAAATCCCGGCCTTCCAGGGACTTGAACACGTCGTCGGTGCTGCGGTCGGGTGTGGGGAGAGGGTGAGAAAGTTGTGCGTGCGTGCGCGCTGCAACGAATGAGCGCGCCGGCGCAGTCTCTCAGCTCTTTTTTTTCTCAACACGCACCGCTGCGTCTCTATCGATTTCACGCCGTCTAGGAACATGTCCTTGATGGATCCACCGCCCAGAGCGGAGGCGCCTCCGGGGGGGGTGGGCGTGCCATCGCCGGGGGCGACGGTGGTGAGGGCGAGGTCGCTGTTTTCCTTCTCCATCTCAGTTGCCGCGGCGAAATGTGAGTGGAGAGAGCAAAGAGGGGGGCTGAGGGTTTTTTTTGGAGGGGGCCGGCCATCCAAACAAGCACACAGTCAGGCAGACTTATTCGCTCGCCCGTTTGAGATGCTGCTGCTGCGACGGCCCGCGCCAGCCCGTGGTGGCTGCCAGGCGACACGCAGCCCCCGCCTGGCCTGCGCGCCAGTCGGGGCGCTGAAGCCGCCGTTTCTGGCGCGCAGGCCAGGCGGGGCGCTGCAGCGGCGGCAGCGGCACCCGCGCCAACCTGCGCCCCCGGTCCCCGCCCTTGCAGCCGGGCCGGCCACCGCGGCCGTCGCGGCCGCACTCGCCTCGGCGGGCTTGGTCGTCGCCTCCGCCTCCCGCCTGGTCGCCGCGGGAACCCTCCCCGCCACCACCCCGGCTGTTCTGGCCCAGGTAGCCTTCCGGCTATTGGTTCCCGCCCTCCAATTCGTGGCGGTCGGGGCGACGCTCGCCCGGGCGGGCCTCCAGGCGTCGTCGCCCCCCGCCGGCCCCCGCCTCGGCGGGTGGGGCCTGGCCGCCCTGCCCGCCGCCGCCGCCCTGTACGCGGCTTTAGGCGTGGGGGCGGGTTGGCTGGCGGGCGCGGCGGCGGAGGGCGTGTTGGGCGCCCGCGCGCAGGCCGCCTTGGCGCGCGCACGCGGGGCCGGGTGGCACGCAGTCGCCCGCCCCGCGCCCTCCGCGGGGGCGGCCGCGTCCGCGCTGGCTGCCGCAGCCGGTGCGCCCGCCGCGGCCGGCGCGTTGGGGCCGCCTCCCCCACCCGGCCGCGCCGGCACGGCCGCCCTGGTGACCGCCTGCTCATCTTTCGGCAACGCGGTCACGCTCCCGACCTGCCTGCTGAGCGCCCTGCTCCTCCCCGGCAGCCCGGCGTCCGACGCGGCGGCCGCCTACGTCGCCCTCTACGCGGCGGGCTGGTCGCCCCTGCTGTGGACGGTGGGGTCTGGGCTGGTGACCCGGGCGGCGGGAGGGGGTGGTAAGGGGCGGCAACAGCCGTCGCCGCCTGAACTGGCGGCTGCCGCCCGCGTGGGGTCGGTCGCCCTGGCCCGGGGTGGGGCGGGGGCGGGGCGGGCGCGCGGCCTGGGCGGCCTCGCCCGCGCCGGGCTCGCCCGTGCCTTGAGTCTCCTCACGGCTGCCGGCCGGGCGGCGGCCGCCTCGCCTCCCCTGGCTGCCACGCTGGCCGCCCTCGCCCTGGGCGCCTCCCCGCTAGGCCCGGCCCTTTTCCTCACCCCGGCCGAGGTGGTGGCCGCGACGGGGGTTGCACCGCCCGCCCTCCCACTCGAGCTGAGCTTGGCGCTGGCGGCCGCCCGGGCATTCATCGGGGCGGCCCGCACGCTGGCGGCGGGGGCGCTGCCGGGCCAGCTGCTGGTGCTGGGCGCGTCCCTGTCATCTTCCTCGAGCGCGCCACCGCCGCGGCAGGCGGGGGGCGGCCCCCCCGCCCGCCGCGGCCTCCCGCGCGCCCTGTGGGCCGGCGCGGTCGGCCCGGACGGGCGGGCCCTGGCCGCCGTGGCGGTCGTCCGGCTCGCCATCGTTCCCGCACTCGGGGTGGCCACCGTCGCGGCCGCCCGGGGCGCCGGCTGGGGCGTCGGCACCGACCCGGTCGCGGCGCTCGTGCTGCTCATCCAGGCGGCCGTCCCGCCGGCGCAGACCTTTGTGATCATGGCGCTGGCCTCGGGGGATGCTGACCTGGCGTCCCGGCTGGCATCCCTCATCGTGCGGCTGTACGCCTGGTCGGCGGTCCCGATGAGCCTGGCGGCGATCGGGGCGGCCCGGTGGGTGGGGGCGGGTTGAACTGTTTGTTGTCGAGATGAGGCCCTTGTGGGGGTTGAAGAAAAAAAACAAATTGGCTCATCACACCAACTCCGTTTTTCTCGCCGGGGAGGGCTGGAGAGGCGGCGCGCATCCACACGCACACGACAGGTCCACATCACACGCATGGCCCTCACCCGCCGCACGCGTGCGGCGGCGCCGACGTCGGTTGCAGGCCGCGGGGCGGGCGCGGTGAAAAAGGGCCGCGGCCGCCCGGACGCTCATCAACCCTTTTCTGCCCTCCCATCCCTGCTCGCCGCCCTCGCCGGCGGCCTGGCGGCCTCCTCCTGCTGCTTGATCCAACTGGCCCTTAACGCGTTCGGCTTTGCCTGCGCAGGCTTTGCGGTCCTGGACCCGCACCGCCCGCTGTCCGTGGCGGCGACGGCGGCCGCCCTGGCCCTCCTCCACCGGCGGCACAGGTCTGCGCGGGTGACCGGGTGTGCCTTGCTGGCGGCGGCCGCCCTGACGGCCCTGCCGGACCTCCTGGCAGCTGCATCGCGGGCAGGCGGGGTCGGCTCGGCGCTCAGAGCCGCCTTGCCCCAGGCAGTGGCGAGGGTGACGGCAACCGACGCGACCACCACGCTGCTGAAGGTCGGCATGAAATGCGCGGCCTGCGGTGAGCGCGCCCGGGCGGCCGCCGCGGGCGTGCCCGGCATCGTGTCCGCGGCCACGGACTGGGAGGCGGGCACGATGCGGGTGGTGAGCAGTGGTGGCGGGAGCAGTGAGGCGGTGCGGGCGGTGGAGGCAGCGCTGGCGGAGGCGGGGTTCGAGGTGTTAGAAAAATGAAAGAGAGAGAGACATTTAAAAAAAAAAAAATTACAGCTGCTGCATGAATGCCCGCCGCTCCTCCCGGGCCGCCATCACCACCGCCGCTCCTCGTGCTAACGCGGCGCGCCCCGCCGGGCTCGCCTTCCCCGCGCGCCCAAGCCGGGCGCCCAGCTTGTCCGGGTGGTAGAGCAGGGCCACAGTCTGCCAGGCGCCCCGCAGCGCGCGCTGGGAGAGCTGTGCGTGCGCGCTCGCGCGGCTGCCGCTGCCACCCCGGGCCACCGTCTGCAGCAGGTGGCCCGGCGGGGTGGGGGGCGGCCAGGGGATGAGGGCCGGGTCCAGGGGGTCACGCTCCACAGGCAGGGCCGCCCAGGCGGCGGCCGTGGCCGCCCAGGCGGGGGGTGAGGTGGATGGAGGGGGGGCCAGGTTGGAGGCACCCACCCCCGCCCACGCAGGCGCCACGTCCACGCCCTCCTCCCCCACCACCGCCGCCCGCTCCCGCTGCTGCGTGAGGCCTGCCAGCAGGGCCGCGTCCGCCTGAGCCCGGGCCCGGGCGCGGGTGGCTTGGTCGGCCGCCCAGGCCCGGTCGGCGGCGCGCCTGGGAGAGAGGGGAGGGGAAAAGTGGAGGTCGGTTACACCAACCTCGAGGGTGTGCGCTTTTTTCTTGTGTGTGTGTGATCTCTCTGCCGGTCGGCCCACTCTCCTACGCACTCTTCCTCGCTATCGTAGGCATCACTCTCCATGGCAAGGCGGTGGGAGGAAGGGAAAGAGAGAGAGAGCGTGTGATATAAACAGAAATGGAAAGCGACAGGCGAGATCTCTCCCTAACCTCCACCCCCTCAAAGCAAATGTGGGGCATGCGGCGCATGTGGCGCACGCTCAAAATAGGACACCCAACGCCTGATGGCCAGTTCTTCCTCTCCCTCAACCCCTTCCCAACGCCGCCACCCAAAAAATCAAAACAGGACAAATACACAGATCAAAAATTCAAATCGCCGCCCGTGAGGGGGCCGCCCCCTTCCGCCGCTTCCGCCGGGCCTGCTCCTCCGGTGACGCCACCAAAGCGGGGCCAAGGAGTGCCGGGCCGGGCGGAGTCGCACCCGCCACATCCAGGGGCAGGCGGGCGCCCGGGCCGGGCGTGGCGGGCGTCAGCAGGCCAACCGGGGAGGACGCCGGGCTGCCGCCGCCGCCGCTGGTGGTCGCCGTCGTCGCCGCCGTCCCGGCCCGCCCCGGGCTGCTACCCCCACCGGGCGTGGGCGGGGCGGAGGTGGTGGGCGGGGCGGGGGCAGGAGCGGCACGCTGCGCGGCGGCGGGCGGCTCGGCAGCGGCCGCCGCCGCGTGCCAGCCCCGCCGCGCGGCCAGCGCCGCCTGCCGCCCCGTCGTCACCCGGGCCCGCCCGTACCGGGCCGCCGCGTCGGCCGCCGGGTCGACGGCCGGGATGACAGGGACGGTGGGGGAGCCCGCCCAGACCCGGCGGGCGGGGGGCGGCGGCGGGTAGGGTGGGAAGGTGGCCGCCGCGGCTGCCGCACTGTGCGCGCGCGCGGCCGCCGCCGCCGCCGCGGCCGCCGCCGCGGCCGCCGCCACGCTCTCAAACAGGGACAGGCCGGGCCCGAACAGGGAAGGGGCCGGAGTGGGCGGTGATGAGTTGGCCAGGGCCGCCGCCGCGCCCGCGCCCTCGGCCGGCGGCACGGCGACGCGGGGCTTGCGCTTGCCCGACCGCGACTTGGCGGGCCGGGCAGGCAGGTGGGGCAGGGGAGAGCCCGGGGGCCCGCCCACCAGGAGCGCGGCCGCCGCCGCCGCGGCCGCCGGGTCCGCCGCCGCGGCCGCGGCCAGGGTAGCCGGGCCCAGCGGGCTGCCCGCCGCCAGCCCGCCAGCACCGCCCCCCCGCGGCCGGGCGGGCGAGGCGAAGGGCGTGCGGAAGGGGGAGGGGGAAGGGGAGGGCCCCCGGCCAGGCGTGCGCGCGCCGCCGCTGCCCCCACCCGCCGCCGCTGCCGCCGCCGCCGACTCGGCCCGGGCCAGGAGCGCCGCATTCCGCTCGCCATCCTTGTCCATGGACCGGCGCAGGGCGCCGTCCCCCGACATGGGCTCGGCTCGGGTCGGCTTGGGCGGCGCCCGCTCCGCGTGGGCCAGCAGGAGGGCGGCCGCCGCCGCGGCCGCTGGCGCCGCTGGCGGGGCGTGGTCGGCCGGGGCGGCCGCGGCTGCCGCCGCCGGCGGCCGGCCGTCCAGGCGCCCAAAGACGGACGCGGCGCCGGCAGGCGTAAACCCGCCCGCCAGCAGGGCCATGGCCGCCTTGCGGGACCCGTCCCGGGAGAGGGCGGCCACCAGGCGGGCCGGGCCGACCGCGGCCAGGAGGGGGACCTCGGCCGCATAGTCGCCCACCGGGTAGTTTGTGACCACCCGCCCGGCCGCGGCCGCGGCGGCCGCGCAGACCGCGGCGGCCGCGGACGCGCCCGCGCCGGGCAGGCCGGCGGCGGCCGCGGACGGGGCGGCCGCAGACGCGGACGCGGCCGCGGACGCGGCCGCAGCCAGCGCCGCCGCCTCGGCCGCCGCAGCTGTCCCCTTGTTGATGGCCGCCCGGTCGTACGCCCGGGCCGCCTGCTCCTCGGTCCCGTAGAAGCCGAGGTGGACTTGCTTGCCCGCCACATTGATTTGGGAGTGCCTGGGTGGTGAGGGAAGAGGGTATGGGAGAGGGCGTGGCGTGTGTATGATGAGAGAATAAGAGTTTTCGCGCGCGCTCCCTTTTCTTCTCTCTCTCTCTCTTCCATCCCCCCAAAACGCACCACCGCCCCGTCTGCTTCAGGAGCGACACCCCCCGGTGGCGGGACGTCTGAGTCCCCGACTTGCGGGCCCGGGCCCGCAGCATGGCGACCAGCTGGGCGGTGGGCATGGCTGAAAAGTGAATGGAGACAAAAAAAAATGGTGAGATGAGGTCGGTGGGAAAGCGCTTTTGGCTTCCCGTGTATGGCCCCTCACCGCTCCCTGCACGCACAACAACTACAACTCACTCGTCAGTTCGGTGACCTCCTCGCCGTACTCGGCCAGCCCGAAGTTGGTCTTGGCGTCCCGGCCGTGCTGCGGCATTGAGAGAAGCAGAAGAGAAAGGTGGATTGATGAGGGTTTGGTTTAGAGACTGGAAGGGCCGGCGAGGAGCAACCCCCTCTACCATGTCTCTCTCACCTTGTTGATGGCGGCCCGGTCAAAGGCGCGGGCGGCGGCGACCTCGGTGTCGTGGTCGCCCAGGGAGGTGGTCTTGCCGCCGGCGGAGATCTAAACAGGAAGAACGGGGAGGAGGGATGAGGGAGGAAGGGTGAAGCTTGGGTGGGCAGAGAGCGAGCCGAGCGGACATGCGGCAGTGAGAGGGAGAGAGTTCTCCGCGCCCCATCACCCCTTTTTCACACACCCCAACCCGCCACTCGCGGCGAAATGAGCATACAGGGCACTCTAACAGCCCTCAGAGGGCGTGCATGCCCGAATTGCCGCACCCCACACGGGCAAACGGGCAGCCGCATGCGAGGGGCAGCAAAAAAAGGTCGCGTGATGCGCCGGGGCCGGCGGCCCAAAAATAGGAGACGCTTATTCTAGCGCCTCTTTCGGGGGGCGAGGGCGCCGCAATCAGCACCCAGATTGCACACCAAACGAGGCGCGATCTAATCAATGCCTCATCCAGTGGGGTTGCGCGGGGTTAGCGGGCCGCCCTCCCCGCCTCCGCGCCCGGGGAAGGCAAGAGCACTTGCAAGAAGATGGGGGGGGCGGCCAGCGCGCTCGGGGCGGGGTTGTTTGTGCCCTCCCCCTTGCCGTTTTGGAGGGACCAGAGGACGCCAGAAGTGGCAGCTTGCCCCTGATTCGGACCCGGTAGATGCCACACGCACCGTGCCGCGGGTGCGCGGTGGCTGGTAGGCGGCCGAGTAGCAGTCGCCCGCGGGGGGGGTGGCAAAAAGCCAGCAGCCGCGCGTGGGCCTAGCCACCGACCGACAAAAGAACTCTCCTTCTCTCTCTCCACCGCCAACCAGTTTTGCTTACCTGGGCCCGCCACCGACCGGATGGACTGTTTAAGTGTGGATGGAAGAGGGGGTGAGGGAGGGAGCGCGCGGGTTGGGTGAGATTGGCGGGGGCGGGGCCGAGCAGGCAGTGCAAAAAAAGAGAAGGGACCGCGCTGCCGAGTGCTGACGAGACGCCACCCCGCACGCCCCGCGCTCTCCTCCCGAGTCTCTGCGCTGGGCAGGGGCGGGAGAAGGCAAGCCAGCTGTCTACGCACCGGAACAGGGTCACCCCCCGGTAGTTGGAGGACTTGGCGGGGGCGGACATGAAAAAGAGAGGAAGATGGGAGGAGTGGAGCGGCGTGACGAAGAAGTGCTCTTTTTCTTCACTTTCCTCTTTCTCCGCTCTCTCCGCGGAAACGCCAGCCCCGGTTCCTACGCCCTTGTTATCAACCCCTCTTATTCCATCGCGCCACCCAGCGCGATCGAAAAAGAGGGAGAGAGAGAAGATAGAGTGGAGGAGCTGACACAGAGAGAGAGAGGACATGCCCGACGCCCCTGCACCTGCTGAGGTGGCCGTTTCCCCGCCGCCGCCCCTCTCCCCCAAGAGCGCTCAGCTGGCGGCCAGCCTGGCCGCGTTTGAGGCGGCAAGCGGCCGGGGCGCCGACCCGGTGACCGCCGCCACGGATGGCCACGTCGACCACGCGCCGTTGGAACCGCCGACGGAGCCGGAGGGGGTGGCGAAAAAAAACTGAGTTCAGATCTTTCCAGGAGCGGAGCTTTTGTTTCCGACTCGGTCCTGGGACTGCGCGCGCGTGCGTGTGGGCGTGCGCGTGCGCGGCTGTGCGTGTGTGTAATGTTGGCGCACTAAATTAATAACTAAGAAAGGAAACGGCTCCCCCCATCATCATCCACCCCGCCCACAAACCACAACGCCCCCTCTCTTGCGAGCGGCCGCGGCCGCGGCCGCCCCGCGCACCTGCGCCGCCCGCAGCCGCCCCGAGCTGCTCCGCCCAAACCCGGCACCGCGCCCGCCACCCTCACCGTCCCCGCCGCCGCCGCCATCTTTGGGCCAGGCCGCGGCAATGGTGGCCGGGCGGGAGGGCGGGGGCGGGGGCGGGGGTGAGGAGAGGGCGGCCGCGCCCGCCGCGGCCGCGCCGGCCAGGCACCACGCTGCCCGTAGCGCGCCGCCGCCCCAGGGCGCGCGCCCGCCCGGGGTGAGGGTGGGCATGGTGGCCGCCTCCGCCAGCGCAGCGCCCAGGGGCCAGCCGGCGAGGGGTGGGGGCCCGCCGGCAAGCGTGGCAGCGGCGGCGGCGGCGCCGCCTGTCCTGTGCACCAGGCGGCGCCACCACCAGCGGGCGGCCCGGCCGGCAGGGCTGCCCGCCCGCCCGCCCGCCCGCCCCGCCGCCACCGCGAACCCGACATCTGCATCGCCCACCAGCCCCCGCACCAGGGCCGCGACGTACGGCGCCCGGAAACAGAAGAAGGGCGCGCCCGGCTCCGCCCGGGCGGCTGGGGCGGCCGAGACGGCGGCCCATGGGCGGGCACAGTGCTCCTCGCCCGCCGCCTCCAGCGCGGCCGCCCAGGCGCGGGCGCCGGCGCCGGGCGGGGGGGCCCGGCCGCGGGCGATGCCGGCGTCCCCGCCAAAGAAGAAGCGGTGGACGACGGAGAAGCCGGCGGCCGCGGTGAAGGCCGTGCCGGCCGGGGGTGGGGGGCGGAGCGCGGAGAGCGCGGGCAGGGGTGGGGTGGGGTGGGGGGCGCCCCCGCCCTCCGGGGGCGCCGGGGTGGCCGGGGGGCCGGGGGGGGGGGGGGGGGGGCGCCGGGTGGGCGGGGGGGGGGGGGGGGGGGGGGGGGGGGGGCGCCCCCGCCCTCCCTGCCCGCCGCCGCCGCCGCCGCCGCCGCCGCCGAGGGCGGCGGCGCGGGCTGGCCCAGCGCCGCGGCGGCGACGGCGCGGGCCACCGCCCGGCAGGCCGCCCAGTCCGCGGCGGGCGAGGGGGGGCCGCCTTCCACCCCGCCCCACCCCTCGTGCGCGCACGGGTGGTGGCCGCCGCCGCCGCCACCCGCGGCCGCCGCCCAGGCGTCGTCCAGGCCCGCCCCCGCATATGACGCCGTCGTCAGGCGGGGCGGGGCAGGGGAGGAGGGAGGGGCGGCGGCGGCGGCAGGGGGGGAGGAGGACGGGTACGCGACCTCCAGGCTGGCCCCGCCCAGGTCGAGGAGACCGACCCGCCCCGCCCCGCCCGCCGCGCCGCCCGCCCCCGCCCCGCCGCCCCCGCTGGGCAGGCCATGGTTGAGGGCCGCCCAACCGAGGGCGGCCTCCTCCGACCCGGACAGGACGGCCGCGGGGCCGCTCCCGCCGCCGCCCCCGCCGCCGCCGCCGCCGCCGAGCGCAAAGCCCGAGGCGGACAGCGCGGCGGCCGCCGCGCCCAGCACGCGGCGGCGGTCGCCGTCGCCCAGCCGGCGCAGCCCCGCCGTGCCGCGCAGGAGGATGCGGGCGTGCGCCGGGCGGGCGCCCGGGGGCAGGGCCGCCGCGCCGGCGGCCAGGAGCGGGGCCAGGGCGGCCGCCACGCCCGCCGCGCCCGCCAGCTGGGCGGGGCGGCCAGCGGCGGCGGCGGCGGCCGAGGAGGCGTTGCCGGCGGCGGCTGCAGCGGCCGTGGCGGTCGGCGGGGCCGCCGCCGTGCCCCCCAGGAAGAAGAACGACTCCAGGCCGCCCGCCACCTCCAGGCGGTCCAGGGCAATGCCGCCGCCCTGGCGGCGCCGCAGGGCGGGCGTGGCCACGCCCGGGCCCGCCCGGCGGGGCAGGGCGGCCGGCGGGCGGCCCGGGCGCAGCTCTGCGACGGCCACCGGCCGCCCTGCCCCGCCGCCGCCGCCCCGGAGGACGGAGTAGGCGTGGATGCGGGTGCCGGAGGAGCCGGCATCCAGGACGAGGACGTAGGCCGGGGACGGGGTGTGCAAGGTGGCGGCGAGGGCGAGGGCGAGGGCGGACTGTGAGTGGGCGCGGGGAGAGGAGATGATGAAATGGCGATGGAGGGTGGGTGGGGGGTGGGGCAGTTCGCTTTTGCCCGCACTGCTGCTCTTTCCCCCTCCTCTCCTGTGTCGTCAAAAATAATTAAATAGACTCACGATGAACAGGGCCAGCGCCGCCCGGGCCCGGGCGGGGCGGGCGGGCGCCCGGGGCGAGGAGGGAGTGGAGGAGGGGGTGGGCGAGGGCAGGGGGGCGGGGTCGGCAGCGGCAGCGGGCGGGGGCGGGGCCGAGGTTGAGGGAGGGGGAGGCTCCATTTTTGTAATGTTCCCGAGTGCCGCGCTTCGCCAATTCTCTCAGGGGCACGCTCTGTGTGTGTGTGTGTGTGTGTGTATTTGTGTGTGTGTGTGTGGATGTGGGGCGAGGCGCTGCGTGAGCGGGGCGGCGGAAGGGAGAGGGCGGCGTGCTCCAATTTACGAACGAGCAAACGAAGCGCGGAGGAGCGGCGAGAAAGCGTCGCTCTCAACAGGGGGGGGGGGGGGGGGCCCCCCCCCCCAAAACCCCCAACCCGCCCCCCCCAGAAAGTGACAAAGGGTGTAGAA
>Ga0315285_10007197_pt1 | contig 11429 bp, 20 predicted proteins | sample YL17G09_36_MG_FD_203698 | JGI IMG/M metagenome (GOLD analysis project Ga0315285, IMG submission 203698) | Sediment microbial communities from Yellowstone Lake, YNP, Wyoming, USA - YL17G09_36 | ecosystem: Environmental > Aquatic > Freshwater > Lake > Sediment | place: USA: Wyoming | collected... | reverse complement strand
AAATACTGAGCATAATGAAAATGAGACCCTCCACCACGCATAGGCTCGTTTTTAATCACTACAGGACCCGCTTTAAAAGACGGATCAGGAATGAAAAAAAATTCCCCCTGCCGATGCAGCTTCGTACCCGTCTTGAGCTTTTTATGCCTCTTATGTAGCTGCTTGTTACGCATACCATGACTAAGCTCAAAATTCACAACCTCAGGAGGTTTCAGAGCCTGTTTAGCCTGAACTACTGTCGTGACCGGTTTCGGCACCGTTGCCGAAAACCAATGCCGCTCATCATGTCCACATAAAAACCGATGCACAGTCGGTTTATCATGTGGACGATCAGGATTAGCTACTTTGGCCAGTAGAAGTAGATGGCGATCTTTCTTCTGTGCATCCTGGATAAGCAACTCTACCTCATCCGCCACTTTGATGTCAAAATACTCACCCTCTTTGTCCTTACGTACATTTACTGTGAAATCCACACCTTTCGGAGCTTCTTTTATCACAGCTCTTGCACCAATGAGGGCAAATTTTGAATCAACCATACTTATCACTCCGCGTTTTTCAAGAACTGAAAAATCTTGTTACCAATATTACCCTTGACCACTTCAACATTATTGGCCCGGGCCCGTGCCTTTTTAACGGCTTCAATAAGAAGACTCAACCGTCTCATCAGTTCACTCTTCTGAGCCGGCGTAAACCTTCCACTATAATGGGTCTCTACCCAGTCACCCGTGTAAATATCCTTTGAAACTTCCTTGACCTGAGCCGGGTGCTCTTTCGTAGCCTGGACAGGAACAACAAAATCAGTCACTTTCTTTGTCTTCCTTTTACGGCTCTCATCCGTTTTCCAATAGCCTTTACCCTTCTGTGCATCCGGGAGCCATTCATGCTTCGGATCCAAAGTGGGAATAACATTGTACACTTCATTACGGATACTTTCCAAAATATTTTCGATCTGTACCAAGGCCTGGACCGGGACATCCTTGGCAAGTTCCACGGTCTTATCCCCGTCTTCAGCAATAATATCAGCCTTAGCCGTGATATTGGTACTCTCTTTTTGAAACAGAACATCAAAAAGATTGACCATGTATTTCTCGAAATACCCCAGTTTGTCCGGCACAGTCGTGACCACATGAGACATCTCTGAATCAAAAGACTCTGCATCAGATGTCTTTGATTCATAAATCCTGGAAAAGCCATCGAAATGCTGTTGCTTTTTTGTAAAAGTCTCTGCCGTCTCAGCCAGTATTTTTGCCACAGTAGACTTTTTATCCTTCTCTACTGCAAGAAGTTCATGAAGTTTTGACATACACTCTCCTCTTATGTTATTGTACTCTATAGTACAAAAATTCTGGCTTCAAAGTAAAGATAAAATAATTTTATCTACATCCCAATAACTTTACCAGTCAACTTAGGATGATATAAATCCATGAATTTATCATACGTTATATCAGGATCACCTTCCCAGAATTTAATGAAACATTCCCGGTCAGATTCATGAACTTGTGGAAGTTCATCATACAATGTCGGAAATATCTGCATAAAATTGGCCTGCCACTGACTCTTAATATCAGCCTGTACTATCGAACACTCAACAAAAGACACGAATTTTCCTTTCTATACAATGAATTACTACAACTTAATCTAAAATCTGGGCACTAGTAGAATCGAACTACTGAATTCCTGCTTGTAAGGCAAGCTCCTTATACCACTAGGATAAGTGCCCTTAAAAATGGTACGGCAGGGAGATTTAAACCCCCGATTTCTACGGTTCATCCCCACACCTGTAGGGAACACTAGCCAATTGAGCTACTTCCGCTTATTTTTCATATTCTGTCAGCCACCTGCTTTTCTGTGATTCAAGAGTATACACATAAGAATCAACCGTCATGGTTTTTTTAATGATATTCTCAATGATATCCCATGAACCTCCAGCCAAGACACTTCCTATCCTAGGCATCGACACAGTCATGCCCGCCCTTATAGCCTGGTCATAGGCATGAATGAAACAGCCTTCAAGGGCATCATACCGTATCGGCGGTATTTTTCCTTCCCAGCGTATGCCATGCTGAGCGATCATATTACCTACCATCACGTCGTCAGCAACTTGCACATACTGCACATCCCCTAGACTGGGTTTTCCTGTTCGGAACCAGCCTCGGTAAGCCTCTTCCGCTTTAGGGTATCTTTTACTCAAAGCGACCACGAAACCCCGGCCCCATGCTGGTTTACCATTTACTCCATCATTGCAGCAGTGCAGGATCATCACCGGTTTATGAATAGGATCTGTAGCATCTCCTATAAGATATTTAAGTTCGGGCATCTCGTAACTCCTTGAATTTTATTTAGATATAAGCGGAAGACGAGACTTGAACTCGCAACAATCACCTTGGAAGGGTGGAGCTCTACCATTGAGCTACTTCCGCATAATTTTACCTATTTAGATTTTACCCATTCTTCCGGTACTCCTAAATATGCAGCAAACAGTTTATCGTCATTCATAACTGTACCACATAAATGATCTCTTTGTTTCTTTGCTTCATCATAGCATTTTTGATTACAACAAGCATCACCATCTTCATTCCATATAATAACGGAAAGGCTATCAAAAGGATCCTTGTCACAATGCTCATTTACACATTTACCCATTTTTGGGCCCTTCTTGAAAATCACTATATAGTTTTTTAAAATGCTCACAAGGCTTTTGAGAACTACGATCTGATAAAATACACCCGCATGTACTACATATTATTGTATTAATTTTTAAACTAGATCTTTGAATTTGACCATAAAGTTTACTTATTTCTTTTACGTCCATAATAACTCCTATATCTTCCTTACAGAGATAAAGAGCCGAAGAGAGGAATCGGACCTCCGACCTACTCTTTACGAAAGAGTTGCTGCTACCAACTGAGCTACTTCGGCATTAGTTACCATATTCACTATCATCTATTTCTGTCATATTGGGACAAGCACAATCAGGGCATACTTTTCTTTTTATGTCGTCCTCAATCAGATCTCCTTCATCACTTATTTTTTCACAGCGATTACACTTATATCTCATAAGCGTTTTTCCTCATATATATGGGCTTGGTCCGGGTCGAACGGACGATTTCTTCCGTGTAAGAGAAGTGCCTTAAACCAACTAGGCCACAAGCCCGTAAATTAATGGACCGTGCGAGGATCGAACTCGCCAACATCTCCTTGCAAGGGAGATCCGCCTCCAATGGCTGGTACGGCCCTAAAATTTGCGGGAACCAGATTTGAACTGGTATGCGAGGGTTATGAGCCCACTGAGGTTCCAGGTTCCTCAATCCCGCGATAAAATCTTTTCTCCTGTCTCGATCTTTCCCCGAAATATTTTCGGGCATTTCCACACATAAAACATGAACACAGCTTCGTCGTATTTTTTCTTAGGACTCGTGCTCTGATCCTATGTTCCTGTGTGATTCCGGAACTACATATCAGCTCACCATCAACCCTTCTTATACCCTTATTACGGCCGATAAATTCCCGGTCATACCGATTCTTCGGATGCGACATGATTAGCCTCCTCCCGAGGTTAGATAATCATGTCAGACTCTTTTCATTCAAACAGTTCATCAGGAATCGGCTCTCCTTTAGCTCTTAAACAATAACATTGTTCATACCTACTCGATTTGTACGCACTAATAAGCAAGGGCACTTCCAGATCTGGTGCCTTTTTAAGTTTCTCTATTGCTATCAATTCAAGATCACGCTCAACATCCTCCATGAACTCTTGCATATACCCTTTAAGTTCTTTTATCTGCTCTTTTGTACAAGGCTTTTCATGATTCTCATCAGCATATTTCCGGCATGCTTCCAAACATCCTTCAAGATTCTCTAACAGTTCCTCATACTTAAATGTTCTAACACCACAGACATCAAACAGCTGGCCGCCCTTAGTGGTAGAGTAATTCACCATATAATAGGTGTACCATATGCATTCTTTTGACCAGCGTGAATAGGCCATGTGTTCCTTCTAATTTATGGAGCCATTGGAGGGATTCAAACCCCCGACCATTCGATTACAAATCGAGTGTTCTATCAACTGAACTACAATGGCTTATAACAAAAAAGGCCTCTCTCAGTTTTCTGAAAGAAGCCCGTTAATTTCGGTTTAATTACTTCTTTCAGGTCTGAAACAATGCTCCCGCCGTCCCGGTTGTACCGGCTACTGTTGTTACTGTGACCACGATAAAAGAAGTTTGCTGCATATTCCTCGGTTCTCCCTACACACGTAGAGGTATTCATATAATACCTTTTTTTCTGTCTTCTGTCAATATTTATTTTTCATTTTACATCAGCCAGCTTTTTATAAAAAGTTATCGTGTAATAATCAAGGGCTTGTATTTTATTTTTTATTTTTTTCACCAATCGATACATATTTTTGTTGTAAAGGACACATCGTTTATCATCTATTTTAAATACCTGACGTGTTAATATCTGTTCTTTTAATGGGTCTTTTATAAATATTGCTTCGCCTACTTTATACTTATACAGCTTGGGTGGATTCATTCAAATCTGATTTCTTTTATCATGAACTTTCACATACCTTAGTAAAGCCTCAGCAGTCTCTTTAGGGGCATACTGAGTATAAGCCAGTACACTATCAATATACGGGTCGTAATCGATCGTTTCTACCCCTTCTATAGTCAGCAGAAAGGGTGTGGGGTCATACAGGTGTCCCGGTTTTGGCTCTCCTATTTTCCACTCATCCCATTCATCAGTATGTCCCGGAGAATACTGCTCCAGATGAAGCATGGACATCGGCCGTCCTTTATACTTTCTCAGCACAGAAAGGACATAACCGATCACATCTCCTTGTTTAACTTTTACGCCTTCTTTAATGACCGGAGACTCTTGCACCTCACCATAGCAGAAAACACCTGAGGCCCCTTGGACATACACAGCCCGGGTATCATTCCACCAGGGCATGCCTATTACAAGTCCTGTGAACCAGGCCACCTTAATGACTACCCCATCTTCCATAGCCATTACAGGGCAACCATAAGGGGCATAGAGATCTACTCCTGTATGAACATGAAGATGTCTATTTACCCCAAAAGCCCCAGGATGATAGATTCCAATAGGGATAGGTGGCATAGGATTAAGTGGACTTATTAATTTATTCATGTAAATGACTTTCGTATTTTTGTTCTGCACATAAAAAAGCAAGATATCTTTTCACACTCTCTGCAGTAACATTTGCTTGTTTTGCTGCAGTCTTAATACCCATTTCACAGGCAAAATCTGATAAACCTTTTTTAGCCTTAATAGCTGTGAGAAAGACCCTCGCAGCCGATACAATAGCTACATCCTTAGCTTTATCTTCCAAGATCTCTCTAACAAAACTTTCCCCCACTGGAGATCCCAGCCATTGCACTATCGTAGCTGCTACCTTCCGGTCACGAGCAGTAACTTCACCGTCTGGATGGTTAGGATTTTTAGCAAGGAGATATTCAAGAGTTCTACACTGGTTATTGTCCTTTTCCCATGCTAAAGCAAATTTCTTTTCTAATGGATTATCTTTAAACCTGTGCTGACTCAGACCTTTATTTTTCATGGAATATCCTTTGACCTTCTATTTCTTCTACAATTTTTCTCACCGAAGGAAGTTTCCCCATACCATAATCACCACAGGCTAACAGGCCCTCTTCAGGAATAACAATATATAAGCGAGGATTTATACTTATACGTCTGAGGCTATCCTGTGTTACCGGATTTTCCCACATCTTAGTATTCATGGCAGGACATACCACTATCTTAGTTTCCTTTGGGAGAGCCATGTAAATGGAAGTAAGAAGGTTATCTGTAATACCATTCGCCATTTTATTAATGGTATTTGCTGTAGCCGGTGCCACAACGAGCATAGAAGCCCATTTAGCCAGTTCGATATGTTTGATCCGGCCATCAGGTAGCCATTCTGAATCGTCATCTAGCACAGGATTTTTCGATAAAGTAGCCAGAGTAAGAGGAGTGATGAATCTCTTAGCATTCTGAGTCATCACCACACGAACTTCATGGCCGTTCTTTATAAGGGCTCCTGCCAGATCTGGGATTCTGTATGCAGAGATTCCTCCAGTCACACCAATGATTATTTTTTCAGGCATTTATAAATCTTCCTTGTTTAGATGCTTCTTCTCTCAAATATTTATTTATTACGATAACCTTTTTATGTTGCCTTTTACGTTGACACTCTAAAAATCTATCCTTATGTGCTTTTTTATATTCTAAGGCTTTTTTTCGACGGTACTTAATATTAGCCTTCTGATTGTTCCTTCTGTTGGCATTGAAGTATATCCTGAGATACTCTATTTTCTGAACAGGAAGCTTCTTAAATAGCTTGTCCTCTGATAGAGCTGACCAGTTAACGAATTTTGTCCACCGATATTTTGTTGTCAGTCTCTCTAAAAGAGCAATATCTTTTTTCGACCATATAGTTTTAGGTGCCGGCTTTTTATTTTTTGGTATGTCCTTATAAATTATCCTGTTAATTTTCTGTGTTCTACGACTTGCTTCTGCTGATGATTCTGATGCTGTCCATTTCTTGGCTTTTGTAAAAGTATAGTACAGATGTGACAGGCCTCTCTTTTTATCTAGAAGATCAGCAAACCAGCATGCTTTATACTCGGGCAGTTGTCTAACTTGATTCCATTCAATAAACCGGCCATTAAAAAACTTCTTGCCCCATGAGCATATAAGTTTTCTATCTGCCTTCTTAAATCGAACAATTCGTCTTTTATTCTTGTAAAATATTACTGGCATATTATCCTTAAAAAATAATCCTATATAGGTTTAAGAAACATAGCAAAAAGTATCAAAACAATAAGGGGCACGAATATTAGAAGTGCCGGCCAGTTCCTTTTAAACATTACATTATACATCTGAGTCCTCAATTTCAAGAGAACAGTTTTCACAATCGCCGTCACAAAACCCTGGTATCTGCTCTCCTTTAGTTTTACAATTACGCTTTTCTTGATCTACCAAGATCATTCCACCGTCAATACTCATACTACGGTCATAGATGCCCGTTTTACGCTCAATTTTACCCCAGAACAGCTTTCTTTTAGCTTCCGCCTGCTCCATCATTGATTGTCCTTTAGCAGCCTGCGTATTTATCCTGTCCCATTCCTGAGCTTCTTTCTTTGATAAAGGAGCCAACGGCTCATAATTCTTCTCTTCCTGATGGCTATGGCTCATGTGTTCAAAAAACTGCTGCATACGTTCATCAATCATATATAGTCCTAGCTTTCTATTTAGTTATCGTTCAATCGGACATACAGGAGGCATACACATTTTATGTGCCGTAGCCTCATGCCTTTTCAGATAAATTTCAAGGACCTCTCTTTGTCGAGGTGTCAGTTCTTCTACCTTTCTCTTGATATAGCCTACCCCATGACCTAAATACGAGGAAATCCTGAGTAAACGGGTCCATAGTATATTGTCTAACTTATTATAAACAGTAAGAGAAAGATATGGATTTTGATTACAGAAATCCATGGCAATTTCTAGCTCCGGATAGGACGCTCCTATAGCATCCTCATCACCACGATTGTCATTCCAAAGACCATCCGTAGGTTTCGCTTTTACTATAGAGTCATCTACCCCTACATACTTGGCCAGTTCCCAGACTTCCGTCTTTTTAAGATCCCCAATAGGAGAACAATCTACCTGACCATCCCCTCCTAAAGTAAAAAACCCAATTCCATAATCTTCTATTTTATTACCAGTTCCAGCCACAAGATATCCCAGGTCATTGCTCATGGCATACAGAGTAGTCATTCTCAGCCGTGACCGGGTATTGACCTCCGACAACTCACTGACCGTTCTCCCTAAAGACTTCAGCATGATCTGAAAAGTTTCCGTCAGATCCACTTCCATATTTTCAATATGCTTGTAAGTACTTTTCAGCCACTCCATATGAAGACGGGCCTTGAAAAGCTGATCAGGTGCCTGCAGTATGGGCATGCTCAGACACAGAACCGGATAACCCGTCTCAGCACACAACGTAGATACCAGGGCTGAGTCCACTCCCCCGGAAATACCGACAACAAAACCTTTCTGTCCACTTGCTTTAAGCTGTGCCACAAGCCAGTTAACTATAGTTTCTTTCACCTTTCTGCAGTCCATTTCCATATCTCCTTATTACGAATTTATAGATTTTTCAATTAATTATTTCACTGCATGTCTAACATAATTTAAATAAGCCTCATCTTCACACTGAGCCTTTAAAGGGTCATCACTTAATTTGGTGACAGGCCTTCCATTTGCCCGTACTATTTTTATGACCTGATTCAAAGCCTTATGCCCTGAAACAGAAGGAATATTATTGGTAATAAATGTACCGATTCCATGAGTCACATTAATTTTACCACAAAACATCTGAGAAAGTTTAAAAGCTTTTTCAAATGTAAGATTATCCGAAAAAAGCAATGTTTTTTCCTTAAAGTCTACTCCCTCTTTTTCATAGCCTTCGATTCGTTTATTAGCCCAGACAATTGGATCCGCAGAATCATGCCGTTGTCCTGTGTAATCTACCATGAATTTTTTGCTAAAATCTCTGTTCCATTGATTTGATCCAAGAGTGTCGGTTAATGCAATACTTAACCAGCCTCGATAAAACTCTGACCAGTCTTTCAAAGCTGCTTTTTGAGAATCCAGAATATGATAAAAAGCCTGGTAAAATTGATAATATTCATGAGCTTGAGTCCCTACTGCTTTTATATTATGCTTTTTTGCAAAAAATGTGTTAGAAGTTCCAACAAGGTTACTTGAACAACGGGTATCTAAACATTCCACGGCATAATCCTGAAATTCCCCACTTAATCTTCTCCGAGTCCCAAATTCAGAGAAAAGAAAATTAACTAAAGGATTTTGATGTAATTCTTGATCTAAATTACTGATCTTTATATTAAGATCAGTTTTAGCTGCTTCTACTATTTTCGGAAATTTTTTCCCGTACATGTTTTTAAAATAAAGTTCAGAAATGATGTACATTAAAGGCATCTCCCATAAAGATGCCTCTTCAACGGGTCCTGTTGGGCGTATAATAAGACCCGGATTACTGGAAATCTTTTTGATTTGTACCTGTGATGAACAATATTTAAATTTAGAAAGAAAATTAACTAAATAGTCTTGAGTGACTTTTGTGTTTTCAAACAGCCATTTTTGTTCCTCTTTAGTAAGAGCCACATCCTGCATGGCTTCTATTTCCTGACATAAAGACCTATATATAGGTCTTAAATTAATATCCTTATCCCGACATGTATATGCATATTCTGTAGGTGTTCCTCTGAATTTATCCCAAAAGATACACCCCATATGAAATTTATACACATCATTATCGAGAATACTTTTAAAAACCACAAATCCACCTTTTGTATATGATTGATTTTTATCTGCCTTCTTGGTTTTCCTTTGTCATTGCTTGTGCCACAATATAGCCCATGCATTCACCATCGCCAACATTGACTGTATTTATAGATATACCGCCGATACATGTATAGCCCATGAGGTGTATCTCTTTTTCTACTTTTCTTTCTAATTCATCGAGGACTTCCGATAGCTCAATAGAACCGCTCTCAGACGGAACAAGACCTTCTACACTGACTACTTTATACCACACATTTATCCCCATTTGATTTCCTTGACCAGATTCATTTGAATAATGACCATGCTCTATTATACACTTTTTAGCCCATTAAATTAAACTGAATCATTTTTTTGTTGACTTCTTCTGGAAAATAGGTTATTATTAGGCATAAGGAAATAATACTATGTTTAATCGTCGGCCCAATAATCCCAATCAACCGCAGCCAAGACTTCTTGGTTCACAATGGGTATTTGGTTAAGTCTGATTTAAAATAAAAAATTCCAAACCCTCGGTGAACCTAAAAAGTCACCGGGGGTTTTTTGTTTTTGGTTCCTTGAAATTTTAGGATTTATTGGTTCGTAGCTCAATTGGCATATATTATATTTACTGGGGAGTAGCTCAGCTGGCAGTTTAGCATCTGACTGTTAATCAGAAGGTCGCCGGTTCAATTCCGGCCTCCCCAGCCATTTATATTTTAAGGAGAGCCATGAGTGACTTAATAGAACAGCACATCAAATCTGTATCAGAAACAGGTATCCCTATTTTGAATAGAAAAATGGGAGGAGACGGTCGTTGGATGATATATGCCCCAGAAGGATATCAAGGCACTGTATATAAAAGCGGGTTAATCTATGAGCATAGAATAATAATGGAGTATTATATAAAAAAAAATTTAACTTTTAATGAGATAGTACACCATAAAGATGGTAATAAACTTAATAATAAATTAGAAAACCTTGAATTGATGTCTAGGGCAGAACATACTTCGCACCATGACCCAGAACCAGAAGTAGTTAGTATTAAATGTGATTTCTGTGGTGTGCTATTTCAAAGAAATAAAAATCAAACATACAAAAAATATGAACATAATTTTTGTTCCTTATCTCATAGCGTTAAATTTCAGATGAGGGAGATGCACAGAACTGCAACAATAAAGCACGGCACTCAGTCCGGGTATAGACATGGATGCCGATGTGATTTATGCAAAGGATACCAAAATGATAGGATGAGAATATATCGAAAAACTAAGAATAAAATTAAACAGGGTGTAGTTTAGCCTGGTAAAGCAGTTTGGGACCAAGAGATCGGGGCTCGTATCTCCCATCCTGATAAAATATTTAAACGGAGTATCGGCCAATTGGGAGGCCACCGGATTTGGGATCCGGTCCCTAACGGGATATGCAGGTTCGAGCCCTGCTACTCCGACCATTTTATAGGGGTGTTGCCAAGTTGGCTAAGGCAGCAGATTTTGATTCTGCTATTCGTAGGTTCGAGTCCTACCACCCCCAGAATTCAGGGTTACTTTAAGGAATTCTTACACTGGGGAATAGCTCAATTGGCTTAGAGCACCAGACTCTGACTCTGGTTGTTGAGGGTTCGAGACCTTCTTCCCCAGCTTTAAATAAATAATGAAAAAATTCACCATAAAAGACAGAGAAGCAGTAATAAACTTCATTGATCGTGGAGAAGGACTATATAGCCCTGTGATTTCACACGAGGGTAAACATAAAGATATTCCTCTTCTTCTGGATCAAACAGATATGTTTCACATGAAACATCTTATGGGTATATTAAATAATAATTATGATAACATAGAAATTTTCAATCTTACTACCGCAGGAGCAGCAAGAATAGCCATGAGAACAGACGATACATAACTCCTCCGATTTATCTTAATTTAAACAATTATTATGATACCTATATATCAGACAATAATAAGTGATGAATCAAAAGGGATACATGGTAATTGTTTTCCTTCCTGTCTGGCATCTATCATGCATCTTAGTCTTGATCAGGTCCCTGCCTTTCAGACAATGGG
>Ga0315285_10007196_pt1 | contig 11430 bp, 8 predicted proteins | sample YL17G09_36_MG_FD_203698 | JGI IMG/M metagenome (GOLD analysis project Ga0315285, IMG submission 203698) | Sediment microbial communities from Yellowstone Lake, YNP, Wyoming, USA - YL17G09_36 | ecosystem: Environmental > Aquatic > Freshwater > Lake > Sediment | place: USA: Wyoming | collected... | reverse complement strand
GGCATATCCTGAACAGCTACATCCGGTCACGATTTCCTACGCTCTGGGACCGGCTTAACTCAGACTCGTAGACCGTCACCGGACCTGAGGCGGTCCCACACGGTCCGCTCCTCAAGAGCTTCGATCTGCCTGGTGAAATAGGTGATCTTCGTGGTCTCGATCCGGAGGATCTCCCGCTTGACCCCTGTGATCCTGGGGGTTGCTGTACGAACCATGAAACGCCACTTCTCGACCAGCTCGGGCTTGGTGAACTTGGTCTTTCTCTTGAGCCTCTTGCTGGCGAAGGCTAGGCGGACTTCCCACTTGCGAAGAAGGATCTTCTGCCGACCTAGCTTCACCTTGGCCTCGGAGAGCCGGTCTTCCCAATACGCCTTCGTCCGCATGAAGTTGTTGGCCTCCTATTGTGCTCCCGGAGGCCGTGGGAACCCAGCCGTATTAGGCACACCGATCCTGAGCCAGGGTCATATCTAATTAGACGTATCGTTGGGTGTGGACGCCGGATTTATCGGGCAGACGCTTAACTTGCTTCTCCCGAGCTTACCGGAAGGCCCCCTGCCGAAGCTAACCAGGGGCTTTTCGCATCACAACAAAATCCCATTTCGCTTAAACAGTAGTTACAGCAGTTCTTTAGGTTCTACTGGTTCTTCTGCCTCCACGGTCAGGGTAAACAAGGCGGGGTTTTAAGTCCCGCCTTCCTGAACAGTACACCAAGCCCCGAACTGGTGTAAAGTATCTCCGTGGCACTCAAAGGCATCACCATCGATTCCTCCGAAACGAGGGACATCGACGACGGGATCTGGATCGAAAAGACCGAGACCGGCTGGCTTCTTTCCGTGGTCATTGCCGACGTTTCCGCCCACCTCCGTATCGGTGGGGGCATTGACGAGGAAGCTTTTGCCAAGGTGGCCTCCAGGTACTTCGCCAACGGCAACCGGCCCATGCTCCCAAGGGGCCTCTCCGAGAACAGGATGTCCCTGCTCCCCGAGCGGAAGAGGCGGGTCTTGGCTGCCAGGATCTCCATCAGTGAGTCCTTTGAGACGAAGCTCGAAAGCCTCACGACAGAGAACTTCCAGAGCCTTGGTCGAGTGGACTACCCGACCATCCCAGAGATCATGTCGGCCATTGGCAACCACGAGATCAAGATGCTGGCCGTTGTGGCCATGGGCCTCATGGATAAGCGTCGGAATCAGGGTGCTCTAGTCGTGTACGACCTGATGCAGGGCTGGGTCACCACAGAAGAGGGCTTCCTGAAGCAGATGAAGGATACCCGAGAAACCATCGGGTACATCATCATCCAGGAGGCCATGATTCTCACGAACGCCCTCATTGCCGAGTGGTGCGTGAGGGAAGATATCCCGGTTCTCTACCGGAACCACACGTCCAGGGCGGCGGCTCCCCCGATGACCGAGATTAGCCAACAGATCCGGTCGGCCATCAACGGACCGTGGCAGGACATGGACCTGGTGAGGAAGAGGGTTCACATGCTCCTCGACCGAGCAGACTATGGGTCCACCTTGAAGGGGCACTATGGGCTGTCCCTCCCAGCCTACTTGCACTTCACCTCCCCCATCCGGAGGTACGCTGATCTGGTCAACCACAGGCAGATCCGGGCCAAGCTCAAGGGCAAGCCGTTCCCCTATTCCCAGGAGAACCTTGAGACTATCGCCACCCACATCAACACGGTCGAACAGGCCGAGCGTGAGCGGACCAAGGAGCAGTTCAAGGCCAAGGCTGAGGGCAAGGCTGAGAAGGCCCTTGAACGGGGCAGGCTCACCCGTCTGAACGACAAGGAGTTCGAGCGGGTTCTCAAGGTCGGGATCCGAGCCGAGGGGGATGCCCCTGAAAGTCTCGTGGAGGAGTTCATCCACAGGCTTTCGGAGAACCAGCTCCAGCCGATTCACATGACCGTGGTGTGCTTCTTCGAGCCTGAGTCACGACCGGAGTACCCCCGGGAAGGCTGGAAGGCCATCCGAGATGCGGTCCTTGGCCTGCTCCAGGAAAAGCCTGAGTTGGCCGTGACCCTCTGGACCATGGCTACCCAGCTAGGGGTCGAGTGTGGTGAGGTCGAGTACACGGAACAGAGGTCAGGCCCACCTCATGCCCCCGTCTTTGCAGCCCAGGCCCGGTCCGGTCTGTTCTTTACCGGGTGGGTCGGGGGTAGCACGGTCAAGCAAGCTCGCCAGAGGGCCGCTGTAGCCCTTTTGTTCCAGTACCACAGCCTCCCCTCCCCGAGCTTCCTGGTGCCCTCAGAACCCGAGCCTGAGGCTAAGACGACCTATCTGGCCGACCTTGCCCAGGGCCGTGACCCCATCGTGGCCCTGGGGGAGTACGCCCAGAAGAACCGGCTGACACCCCCAACGTACTCTTTCACGATGGCCGGACCCTCCCACACCCCGACCATCACCGGTACTTGTTCCTTCAATCGTCGGACTGGTGTAGGAGTGGCAAGTAGTAAGCAAGAAGCTAAGAGACTTGCTGCAAAGAATCTGGTAGAGGAGTTCGTGAAGTGAACGTCGAAGCTCTCGCTCGGGTCGGTTACGAAGCCTATGGGGACCATGCTGAGTGGAAGGCTTTCGATGGACGCCCGATGCCCCGCTGGGATGACCTCCGACCTGATATCAAAGAGAAGTGGGCCGTGGCTGCCGATGCTATCGTTTCCGCTGCGACTGCGGCCGTACTGACATGACCATGACCGGACGGATGTATCCTCCCACGGAGGCTCAGGAGACCAGAGAGGGTCGGCAACTCAGCCCGAACGTTTGGGTCACAGGGTTCATCTATGGCCCGTTTGCCATTGTCGTGACGAATCCTCTTCAACCCAAGGATGACGCCTATCCGCTGATTGTCTGCCCAGAGGGCGGATTCCAGACTGCGGACGAGGCTCTCCTGTACATCGAGAAGAACTACGCCAATCGGAAGGAGCCCTATCTTGGGCTCACGTTCTCCGTATCCCCCATGTGGTCACAGAACAACTTTGACGGATTCTGTTCCTGGGAGGACTGACTCAAGTGATCCTAGTCGTGGCTCCACGAAAGATCATTCAACAACCTGTTTTGAGAGCCTTACCCCTGAGAGAGAAAAAGACATGGCATCGAAGCGACTGTACATCGGGAATCTGAATTACAACACGGATGAGACCACCATCAAGGCGGCCTTCTCCGAGTTCGGGGACGTGAAGGAAGTCAAGGTCGTCATGGACCGAGACACCGGGCGGCCACGCGGCTTTGCCTTTGTGGAGTTCGTCAACGACGCTGATGCAGCGAATGCTGTGACCCAGATGAACGGTCAGGAACTCGATGGCCGGGCTCTCAGGGTGACCGAGGCGGAAGATCGTCGTGGTGGAAGCGGTGGAGGCGGTGGTGGTGGCTTCCGGAGTGCCGGTGGCCCTCCCCGTGACTCTGGTGGGGGTGGTTACTCCGCACCAAGTGACTCCGGCGGTGGAGGCGGGGGCGGGGGTGGCCGAGGCAAAGGACGAGGTGGTGGTGGCAGCCGCCGTGGTAGCCGAGACAAAGACTCCGACCGCTGGTGAGCTTTGGTACGGGGGACGGGAAGGCTACCAAGACTACTCAGATGAGTGGGTAGCCACCCGATCCTGGTACTTCTACAAGCTGGTCGCTCCCCTCTGCGACTGTTCACAATGTGATGCCTGCCTCCGAGGCATCCAGGTCTACCTGAAGCTCCATATCACTGGCTCTCCCAAGGGCCGGTGTAAGCCTACCCATGCCTACGCCTCTGTGGGGATGGGTAGAGAGAAGCTCGGCCAATTCGGCCATACCTCTGGGGCAACCAAAGTGACGAGTATTCGGCAGGCCCAGCGATGGGCTGAGGAGGAGTGCTGGTCACCTCTTGGGATCAAGATGGTCTACGAGAGGTTCTACTCGACAGGGGAACCCAAGAAGAGGGGCCTCCTAATCGAGAAACTTCACGAGGATCTAGGCTGGGTCGAGTGGTTCTGGTCCTTCGACAGGCATCCCAATTGGAACGTTCTACTGGGCAGTTCCAAGGCCAGGTACCGGGATGAGTCAGGTAAAATGTACCTGGTGGTCTCGTCGAGCGGGCATGGCTGGGGTATGTCCTCTTGGCCTTCGGTATGGGACCGAGTGGCCAGTACCGGCGGGGGCAAGCAAGACTCCTTCGGTGTACTATGACTTGTGGCCCTGACCTGGCACCTGCGAGTGCTTCACGACACAGTTGTGGGGCCGAGACTTCCTGACGGTGTACAAGGGGTAAGGGACGTTGACAGCCCTTGTGAGTGGTTTGACCCGGCTCCAAGAATGGGAGTTGGAGACTGCTCTACCGATGGGCACTACCTGTGCATCGAGTGCATACACCTGAACCTGACCTCGGACTACGCTTACCAGAACGGTGGAATATGAACCTGCAAGAGCTGACCCAGACCTCCTACGAAATTGCGAAGTCCAAAGGCTGGTGGGACAAGGAGCGATCCTTCGCAGCCCTCACCCTCTTGATGCAGAGCGAAATCTCTGAAGCCTTGGAGGACTACCGAAACAAGAAGGGCCTGAACGAGGTCTGGTACGAATCCAGCGACCCCATGGCCAACCGAATTCTGACGGAGCCAAGCAGTCCGAACGACAAGTTTTGCGGTATAGCGTCAGAGCTTGCCGATGTCGTCATACGCATCTGCGATATGGCTGGGCACTACGGCTTGGAACTCAAGCCCATTGCTGTGAAAGCATCGGACAACTTCGAGGTGGCTCTAGCAAGAGCTTCACTGGAGATATCCAAAGCCTTCGATGTTCTGGATGACTGGGCGGGCACACTCCCCCGAATGGTGCTTAGAGGCCGACTGGAAGCAGCAGGCGTCTTCCTGTCCGGAGCCATTGTTCACCTAGATCACATGTGCCGGGCCAACGGCATTGATCTTGAGAAGGCCATCGAGATCAAGACGGCTTTCAACCGGACACGCCCTCAAAGGCACGGGGGCAAGGCTATCTAGGTTTACTGCCGTCGTTTGGCAATCTGGATGACGCTCTTGGCAGCTTGACGGACGGCAGATAAATCTCCCGGTGTTAGGTCTTGGTCAAAGGCCCGGGTGGTCTGTTCCAGTAGGTCGGCCGCTTGCATGAGGCAATCAAATATTGCTGCCTCTTTTTCGTCAGGGCTCATTCCTTCCAAGTCCTCGGGGCGATACCCGAGAATGGAGGGGTCGAACCTTCCTGCTGTCCGGTCGTGACCTACGCTGTCCTTGATGCCATTGGCAACCCCGGTCTGGTAGAACAGGGTCGAGAGGATGCCACTCATCTTTGCAGCGAGACGTCGCTCATTGATTGCGAGGTTGCCCCGGCTGGCTAGGTTCTCGATTCGACGGGCAAGCTCCAGAAGATCCTTGGCAGATCCAGCTATCTTCTCCTTGACCACGACCAACTCATTCATGGCCGGAGGAGAATCCCCCTCCATCCAGTGTCCCGAGGGGGACCACGGGACCATTTCCTGACCCCTCTTGACGCCCTGCTCAAACTCCGAGAGGAAAGCCTTGAAAGTCAGGGGGTCGGGGTTGTGCTCTCCGTCCGCCTGCTTGTGGCGGGCCAGCACCTTGGAAGCCAGTGAGTCAGCCATGCCCTAGCAGGTCAATAAAAGGGTTTTAGGCCCGCACTAGGGAATGGACGATCTGTGCCATAGGGTAGCGGCCAGGTACCGCCTGGCTGACCTCAGCCCCCCACTGGGTGACCCCGGTGGGCCTTGCCAGGTCATCCAGCGTATCCAGGAGGAGGTCAGGACCCCCGCCCTCCAAGACCACCTCATTGATGAGGTCGAGGACGGGGTGGATCTAGCCAACCCCGAGGCGGCCAAGATTTACCACCTCGACCGGGAGCTGGGAGTCCGTTTCGTCAGGAACATCCTGATCGGCCCCCACGCTCAGTACCGGATGGACCTTCGGAGCATCACGGTCAAGAACGTTCAGGATGCCTTGGCCGGGTTCGGCAAGCTCGTCAACGATCTGAAGTCCAGGAAGCATCCTGGGTACGATTCCTACGCCAGGCAGCTCAACTCCGGCGAGCCGATCAAGTACACGGACAGGAAGCTGGACCTCACCGTGGTCTTTGCCCTTGAGGGACGAGATACTGTCAAGGTCATCACGACCTACTGGCCCGGGAAAGAAACGCCTCGCATCCCGACCAAGGGCTGTCCCACGCATTTGAGGGTGGCCTACCGGTACCTTGAAGCAGCGTTCATCCCAGACAAATGGGTCAGAGCCAAAAAGACAGAGCTTCGGAAGCTCCTGGCTCAACCGGCATCGAAAGACATCTGGAAAGTAGCCGAACAGGTCACCCTACAATCCCTGGTGCCTTACTTCGAGAAGTTCATGTCTGAGTTCCCTGTCCACATCCGGGCAGAGGCTTCTCTCAAGGCTCGCATCGAAACGCCGATCCACATCCTGAAAAAGATCGGCCAAGACCTCTACCTATTCGAGAAGGCTATCGAGGCCACACCCTTCCCTGGGCGTGTAGCAGGAGCACACGCCTTCTTGGTCTGGTGGATCTCCCAGATGGCCAAGGACATCTTCGAGGCCAAGGTCAAGACCCTGGGAGATGCCGTCAAGAACATCTACCGCCTTGACCCCAGGATGGTGTTGGGACTCGTGGAGCGCATCCTGAGAAGGGCCACACCCGAGGAGAAGCAAGCCATCGAGGATTCTTGGGGAAACGACGTGGAGCATGACCCCCGTGGTCAACACGCCTCACACAAGATCAAGGGGGATTTCTTCCGGCGCATCAACCTGGATGGCCTGGTCAACAAGGTACTGGTCCGTGAGAAGGTAGACTTCCCTTGGATCCCGTGGGTGGACAACACCATCGAGATGCTGGCGGCCAACTACTCGGAGCAAGCCCTTCAGGACACGGGGGAGTACACTGAGTTTGACCTGCATGGTATGAAGATCGTGGTGGATGATGCCTCTCTCCTTCCAGGGGACATCCAAAAGTACGTCAGGTACATGAATGAAGCTTACGCTGCCTTGAAGTCCAAGGACTTCGGTAGTGCCTGGTACGGTACGGTGTTCATCCAGTGCGGTGAGTGTGGCGGGGTGAACAGGAATACTGGTGGAGGTACGGGAGGGTGGTACCAGATCGGTAAAGACACCATCTCTGTATTCAATCGACCTGGCGACTTCATCGTGGAGTTACTGGTCCACGAGCTTGGTCATCGGTATTGGTTCAAGCAGATGTCCTCGACCCAGAGGGCGAAGTTCGAGTCCCTCGTCAAGGTCTACAAGCCCTCGAAGGCTCCACCTATCCCTGCGAGCAAGATGCTGGACGCCGAGAAGGTCATCGGGGAGGACGCCAACTCTTTTGAGACGGTCTTCAACCGCTTCGAGGAGGCAATGGAGGGGGCTCACGACACGAAGCAGCAGGATATCCTTATCCAGGAATTTGCCGTAGCTGTTGAAGCCTTGGTCCTGAAGCACGACCCGCAGACTGACGTGTACAAGGCCCTGGACGACCTCACGCCATCAGCGTGGAACCCCTCGACCCAAACTTGGGACCACAGTACACCTGTCGAGAAGGCCAAGGAAGGCTACACAGGATCAAGTGAGGCTCCGGAAGTCCACCTTCGGCGGTTTTGCTTGAGTGACTCGGTGAGGAAGCACTTCAAGGACTTCTACGAGGCCAACGGAGAGCACCGAGAAGGTACACGGGAGTGGTTGTGGGATGCCAGAAGCCTCTTGAAACAAAAGGAGAGAGCCGCTCTCAACTGGCTCGAAGCGATCAAAGAGGCGGGTACACGAACCTTCGAGGAGGGGGACACCCGTCCGGTTCCGGCTGTTTCCGACTATGGCAAGAGCAACATCGACGAAGCCTGGGCCGAGGTGTTCGCCCACTACGTCATGGGCCTCAAGATGAACCGTGACCAAGTGGATAGCTTCAAGGCTGTTCTCAAGGTGGCGAGCACGATGCTTCTAGTAGAGAGAGTGGTGTTGCGGTACCTTGAAGCAGCGTTCATCCCAGACAAATGGGTCAGAGCCAAAAAGACAGAGCTTCGGAAGCTCCTGACTCATCCCGCTTCAAGAGACCCGTGGAAAGTAGGTGAGCAGGTTACCCTGCAATACCTGGTGCCCTACTTCGAGAAGTTCATGTCGGAGTTCCCTGTCCACATCAGGGCAGAGGCTTCCCTCAAGGCTCGCATCGAGACTCCCGTCCACATCCTGGAAAAGATCGGCCACGAACTCTACCTGTTCGACAAGGCTGTTTCGGACACGCCCTTCCCTGGCCGAGCTGCGGGGGCGCATGCTTTCCTGGTTTGGTGGGTCTCCCAGAAGGCCAAGGAAATCTTCGAGGCTAAGGTCAAGACGCTGGGGGATGCCATCAAGAACATCTACCGCCTTGACCCCAGGATGGTGTTGGGCCTCGTGGAGCGTATCCTTCGGAAGGCCACTCCAGAGGAGCGTCAAGCTATCGAGGACTCTGAGAGGAACGACATAGAACACGATCCCCGAATCGAGCATGCCTCTCACAGGGTCAAGGGGCAGTTCCTCCACAGGATCAACTTTGATGGGCTGGTCAACAAGGTACTGGTCCGTGAGAAGGTAGATTTCCCCTGGGTCCCGTGGGTTGACAACACCATCGAGATGCTGGCAGCGAACTACTCGGAGCAAGCCCTCCAGGACACGGGGGAGTTCACCGAGTTTGACCTGCATGGCATGAAGGTCGTGGTGGACGATGCCTCCCTCATTCCCGGGGACATCCAAAAGTACGTCCGGTACATGAACGAAGCCTACGCGGCCTTGAAGTCGAAGGGCTTCGGGAGTGCCTGGTACGGTACGGTGTTCATCCAGTGTGGTGAGTGCGGAGGGGTGAACCGGAACACTGGTGGAGGTACGGGAGGGTGGTACAAGATCCAGAAGGACACGGTATCCATCTTCGAGAGGCCAGGGCCGTTCATTGTGGAGTTGCTGGCTCACGAGCTAGGACATCGTTACTGGTTCAAGCAGATATCCTCGACCCAGAGAGCGAAGTTCGAGAGCTTGGTGCAGGTGAAGGCCGAGCCTCGTCTCAAGGACGTACCAGCGAGAGTGATTGAAGATGCTGTAGCCGCTGCCCGTAAGGATTTCGGGGAGTTCCTGGAGTTCCTCCCGACGGCCTTGAAGCGTATCAAGGCTGACTTCGATGCAGCGGAGAAGCAGGAGTTCGCACCTACCAGCAAGCTCACCGTAGCCGACGCAATAGCGAACGAGCTTCAGGGTGCAAGGATGACCTCAAGCATAAAATATCGTTCCCCACCGAACCTCTACGATGTCTCTGTCCCCGCGTTCCGTGATCTGATTCCCCAAGAGAACTACAAGAAGGCGATGGCTGCCAGGGATGCTCTCATTGAGCACCTGAACGCCTTCGAGAAGCTTCCAGGCGTGGGAGAATACAAACCTGAGGATGCTCAGAAGAACCTCACCGGTATCCGGGCTTGGCTAGCCGAAGCGTGGAAGCTTCAAGCGAAGTACCTCACTCCTGCAACCCGGTATCTCAGCGAGGTAGAGGAGGGCAAGCAATCACTACCTGTTCCGGGGGACAAGCGGCCCGTCCTCCCCGTGAGCGGCTACGGGTGGTCTAACATCGACGAGGCGTGGGCCGAGGTCTTCGCCCACTACGTTCTTGGCATGGGCATGAACCGGGATCAGGTGGACAGCTTCAAGAGCGTTCTCAAGATGGCGACTCTCCAGCCACTCCCCATCAAGTGGAAGGGCGATAAGGCCACCTTCGCCATCGGGGACATGGGGTACACCATCGCATTCAAGCGTAAGAGCATCAGGCACCCGAAGTACGGGCAGATCAATGGTGTCGAGGTTGGGTTCTATCAGACTCGCTCGGAAGGGGCTCCCTGGCAATACCTACAGACCGACTCCCCCGAGGTGAACGCCTTCCAGGTCTTCGGGACGGTTCTGCAAGCGGTCAAGGAGTTCGCTGGTAAAGTGTCCCCGCCAGAGTACATGTGGTTCGTGGCTGATGAGCCTAGCCGGGTGAGACTCTACGATGCCCTCTTGAGAAGGGTGGACGTTCCAGGCTACAGGTCTGAGGTCACCGGTCACGGCAAGTACACGCTGGTCCGTGAGAAGTCGTTGTTCGCCGCAGATGACCGGTGTAGGTTGATCTCCGTACCCACAGAACGTACAAGATCCATGAAGACGGCAGCCGATGCTCACGGGCGATCTATCGCCCTGATGAAGTTCCTGGCCCGAGCAACCAAGCAGCTCGGGGTGGCCAAGGACGTGTACGTCGTGGGAGGAGCCGTCAGGAACTTCCTGATCGACCAGCCGATCAAGGACATTGACGTTGTGGTTGATTCCATCGGGGCCGGGAAGGACTCCGAGTGGTTGGCCAAGAAACTCCAGGGAGTCATCCCCGTTCAGTCCAACCTGACGACCAACCAGTACGGCGTGGCCATCCTCACCATCAAGGGTGAGTGGATGCTCGATGACCACAGCATGGCTGGTGAGGTCATCGAGATCGCCAACGCCCGCAAGGAATCCTACGGTGGGGAGGGCGGCAAGGGCTACAAGCCCCACATGGTCGAACCAGCGACCATTGAAGAGGATCTGGTCCGCAGAGAGTTCACGTTCAATACGCTGCTCTGGCGGCTCCTTGACCTGGAACACGGTCCAGATAGGGCCGAGGTTATCGATCTGCTCGGTCGAGGCAAGCTTGATCTAGAAAAGCGGCAGCTTCAGACCCCGGCCGACCCAGACAAGACGTTCTCGGACGACCCCACCAGGATGCTCCGGGCCATCAAGTTCGTGGCCAAGTACGGCTTCAAGATCCCCCCGGATGTGGTTGCCAGCATCCGTCGGAACGCTCCCAAGCTCAAGCAGATGCCCTGGGACGCCGTTCGGAAGATCCTGACCGACGATATCCTCGAAGGGCCGGCTCCACGCCAGAGCGTCAAGCTCATGCACGACCTCGGACTCGGGGAAGTGCTCAAGGAGATGCTCCATGAGGAGCCCGGATTCGCTGCGGGCCTCGGGCGGTCCCTGAACGACCAAGAGATCCACTTGGTCCTGGACCTTCTGGACCTCGACTGGGTGATGAAGACCCCGGTGGGATTCCTGGACAGGGCTCAACAGCTAGAGCTTCGGGTCATCCTCCTGGCCAATGCGGGGGATCCTGGGTTCGAAAAGTCGTTCATGACTGCCCTCACCAAGCCCCCGGTAGATCAGCAGCGGTTCTTCACGGAGCTGGCCATCCCGCCAAAGGAACGGTCCGTGGTGACTCAGCAGGCCCGTAGGCTGCTCTTGGACAAGCCGGAGTATGTCATGGCTCCTCCGGCCCTCGAAGACGCCCTGGAGGCCATCCTGGCGGCAAAGTACCCCCGGGCTACGACGGCCGAGAAGGTAGCGGCTCGGTTCTAGAGACTCGTGGCCTGGACGTGCGAGATTTCAATCCAGACCGAGCCGTCGTAGATGAGGGTCATTGTCCCACCCTC
>Ga0315285_10007195_pt1 | contig 11431 bp, 10 predicted proteins | sample YL17G09_36_MG_FD_203698 | JGI IMG/M metagenome (GOLD analysis project Ga0315285, IMG submission 203698) | Sediment microbial communities from Yellowstone Lake, YNP, Wyoming, USA - YL17G09_36 | ecosystem: Environmental > Aquatic > Freshwater > Lake > Sediment | place: USA: Wyoming | collected... | reverse complement strand
GAGCCGCCGCGCGGTTCACCCCCACGCGCGTGGGGACAACTCCTTGAGCGATGGTACGCCTCCGGTGATCTTCGGTTCACCCCCACGCGCGTGGGGACAACATGTCGATGGCCGGCGACTTGAGCGAACTAGTCGGTTCACCCCCACGCGCGTGGGGACAACCTCTGCATCCCCATGCAGGGCGGCGACTCCTTCGGTTCACCCCCACGCGCGTGGGGACAACACTGCAATCTATTGGACTTCGGGTACGCGAATGAGCGTAAGTCCCTCCCAGTCGACCACCCAACGGTTAGTTGCTCCCCAAAAGCGGACGGCAAAGCCCTGTTCATTGTCGGCGTTGTGAATCAGCATACCCGCGCCACCTTCCATGCCCTGGCAGACCTTTTCCCACAGTTTGTCGCGGACCATGGCGGAAACCTTGCCCACGAAGACGCCGGTATGGGGTTCCAGGAGCCAGCGGGTCAGTTCGCCGCGAACCGAGGAGGGCACACGCTCGAGGATCATGACTACCATGGCTCATCCCCTCCGGCGGCGGTTGCTTTATCGGGTCCGTCTTCCCGCTGGGGTTCTTTGCGCCGCGGCTCCTCGGCCCGGTTGACGCCGCCGGCAACCTGGCCGAGTTGGGGATCCCAGAGCCCGCCCGGCGCCGCATCGTCGGAATCGAACACGGCCTGCTCCGCGTCGGCAGCGGCGCGATCCACACCGAGCGCCCGCTCAATGTCGGGGATGATGCGTTCCAGCAGCCGATTGGCGCGGAAGGAGTCGCGGCAGGCGTGGCGCGTCCTGGTCTCGAGTTGAGCGGCGCCGGCCGCGGCCGCCTGGAAAGCCATCGGGATCGTAATTTCCCCCTTGTAAAGGTCGGCGATATCGTAGACAAAGGACAGCGTCTTGCCGGTATGGATGAAGCCCAGCGCCGGCGAAAAGCCGGCGGAGACAATGGAGGCGTGGCAGACGCCGTAGAGGCAACTGTTGGCGCAGGAGAGGGCGCGGTTGACGGGGTCGGCCGCCCGCCAGTTCGAGGACTTATAGGAGCGGCCCTCCCAAGGCACGCCGCTGTCCCGCGAAGCGCGCGCATAGGCTTCGCGCATCCGCACTCCCTCTTTGCCCCGCAATTCCGCCAACGGGAGGGAGGGGTCGACTTCCTCGGCGAAACGCATCCGGTACATCTGATGGACGACCTTGAGGCGGCTGGCGGGGTCGGCGTAAAGACGCACCTGGGCCAGCAGGTTGCGCGAGGAACGCGTTTCCCCCATGCCGCAGGCGTATATTCGCACACCTTCTTCGCCGCACCACAAGACCATGCAGCCGTTGTCCGCCAAGGCCCGAATGGCGGCATGTGTAATTGTGGTGCCCGGACCAAGCATCAGCAGGGCCAGCATCGCGCAGGGCACCGCGGTGCGCCCCTCCTTGTCGTGGATGGCGATTGCTTTATCCTGCTGATCAACGCGGCAATGTTCGACGTACAGATAGCTCCAGCTATCGCGGACCTTGGGGAGAAGATGGAGATCCTTCATCGTTCACCTCTCGAATGTGGCGACACCCTGCAGGCCGGGTCACCCCTCCAGCGACCCGATTGTCCAACGGGTGGGCAGGGACCGAGGTCCGTGCCCCCCATCGGCAGGCGCGCAGAGACAACAATGCGTTCCCGAGTCCGAGCCGGTTGCTACACGGCGGCTTTCACCGGCGCGACCGAGAGCAGGCCGAAGCCATACGCTTTGCCCGATCCGATGCCCTGTTCCACGGCGGCCCGGAAGAGCTTAGCGTCGGCAATACTCAGGCGGCCCTCAAACAACACCGAGAAAAATGTCAGGCGCTGCCTGCCGTTGCCGTTAACGCCGTTGGCCACCGGGCGGCTGCCGGTGATGCGATCGAGGCCCGCCACCCGGGTATCGGGCACCGCCGGGCTGGCGCGCACGGAAAGCAAGCGGAAGCCGCCCTGCACCGCTTTGCGCCCCAGCCAGGCCAGCCACTCCTGCTCGCCGTGCAGTTCGACGCGCGTCCCGTTGGAGCGGCGACCGTCCGGGCCGCTGCGCGTGTTGATTTTCCGCGTGGGATTGGCCCGCACGCGGAAAAGCAGTTCCCGGCCGGGTTGGAGCGCGTCGAGGCCGCCGTCGATGCTCTTGCAAGCGGGGTTCGCGGGCTCGCCGCCGCTGTCCAGCAGGTAGCCGGCCGGCAGGCGGGACCAGTCTGGAGCGGCGCGCGATTGCACCAGCAGCACCGGGTGGCCGTCGCGGCCGGCGTCGAGCCGGTGCAGCACGCCAAAGTGTTCCCGCGCCTCCTGGGCGGCCGGGGCCTGCGGGAAGGCGGCCATGATGGTGCGGTGCAACTTCTGGCAGTCGGCCAAGTCGCGGCGCGCGTCCCGGTTACGCTCGTTCAGAATCAGTCGCGAAAGATACATCGCGCAACACCTCCGCTGTCTTGTCGATCCATCTGGTCTCGACATAGCGCACGCCGAAGCGGCGCACCGAAAACGATAACGGAACGTCGCGGCGGACTTCCCCGCCGGGGCTGTCCGGCGCGTCCACTACCAGTCGTAATCGCTCGGGCAGGTCGTTGCCGCCGCGCCCGTCATGGAAGTACGGGTAGTTTGTCAGGGCGTCCAGCAGGGGCTCGTCGCGCAGGCCGGGGCCAAAAGGCGGCCGATCAGGCAGGCGCGGCGGTACGGCCGGCACGAACGATTTGCGGCCGAGGTAGAGCTGCCATTTCGGCTCGGCCAGCGCTTCGTTCAACCGCGCCAGCAAGTCCGGATCGCCCTCCAGCCCGACCAGGAAATCGGCGTCGGCCAGGTAGTAGCGCGTGGAGACGACGGTGTCGCCCTTTTTCCCGTTGGCCTTGCGCACGCCGTACTCCTCTCCGCGGTGATGCACGCCGCCGGCTGTATGGTAGTCGGCTTTCATGGAGCCTTCGCCGTCCACGCGGACGCCCATGCGCAGCGCGGCGAGTTGCTCCAGCGTGGGCCAGGCATCGTTCGGTTTCTCGTCGCGGGGCTTGCCGAGCGCGGCGCAGAGCAGGCCGATGACGCCGCTCTTAGAAGGCTCCAGCCCGGTGTCGCGTACGGAGAAGCGGCTCTGGGTGCCCCAGGCCTGCATGGGGCCGGCAAGCCGCAGTAGCAGGGTGCTCATGCGTGCGTCTCCCGCGGCGCGGCTGCGAACCCCGCCGCTATCAGGACTTTGGAAACGAGTTGTTCGACGCTGTCCACCTTGTCTTTCGCCAGTGCATCGAGGCTGGGCTCTTCCAGCGTGCACGCCCATTTGCCGGCCACGGAGGCGTCGCCGTACATGCGCGCGAGCTTGTTCCAGTAGCCGTCGAGCGCGGCGACGGATTTCTGGACCAGGTCCTTGTCCGCCGCCGGCCGCACGGGCTGCAGGAAGGCATTGGCCAGCGACCACAGACCCGAGTGCCGCGCCACGGCCATCACAAACGAGGGCGGGTTCTGAGCGGCCATGCTGTTCTGCTTGCCGGTGGGAATAGCGGCCACCGAGGAGCGCAGAAACGCCTCGAGCGCCTTCCCGGCCAATTCGTGGTCGTCCTCCAGATTCTTGAGGAGTTGCCCGAGATCGATATTGGCGTAGCGGTAGAAGCAGGCGGAGTTAAATTCGACAGTGCCGATCATGTCGGCGCCCGCCGTATCCTCGCGCTTCAAATCGTCGATGGCGGTGTAGTAGTCGAACTCCACGCTGACCTTGTTGGTGGAAATGGCATGCGCCACCTGGCAGGCGGCATCGATGTTCTTCTCAGGCAGGTCGGCGAGCATGCGTCCGAACAGGGCCAGATCGGCCGCCTTGCCGCCATTGAGGGCGTCGGTGAGGGCCCGCTGAACGTCGGCCGCTATCGCGTCCTTGCTTTCCTTCTTCTTCTCCTTGGCGGTTTTGGCGCCTGGTTTCGCCGCCGCGCCGCCGGCCTTGTGCAGGCTTTCAAAGTGCTGCAGGCAGAGAGCAGTAAAGGCGGCGATTTCCTTGCGGCCGGCGAACACCAGGTATTGGGTCTTGCCTTCCTCCACCCCCAGTTTGATGCCCTTCAAGGCCGTCTCGGCCACCACGGCCGCTTCTTCCTTGGGCTTGCCGGCTTCGGTCAATTGCCGAACCAGTTCTTCGGCCAAGCGCTTGGTTCGCATGCCGAGGTTATCCTCGATCAACCGGCTGTTCTTCACGAAGCCTGTGCGGATCGCCCGCTTCAGGCACTGGCTCGAGATGCGGGCACGGCGATAACCGCCGAACTCGCAGTCCTTCGGCGACCCTGTATCGTCGCGGTTCAGGTTGGAGGGCGCGAAATTTTGCAGGATGTGCAACTCGATCAACATGTGGTTCTCCTCTCGTTGGTTGATTGTTTCAGGAAGCGGCGGCCGGTTCCGACGCCGGCGCCTCGTTATCGGCCGGCCGCTCGGCATCGCGGCCCCAGAAGGCCCGGGCCCATTCACGCTGCGCGGCGCGACTTTCCCAGCCCCAGCTCTGGATGTCGTGGAGCAATTGCGCGTAGTCGATCGGGACCGACTTCGACTTCAGCAGGGTGACGGCGTGGCGCAGGTGCTGCGGCAGGTCGTCGGAGTGGCTGTTGAGCAGGGAGGCGAAGCGTTTCTCGGTGCTCTCCCCGGCCGGGTCTTGTGCGGCAAGGCGCGCGAAGGAAGCGCCGAGGTTGGTCCTTTCGTTGCCCCCGGCCTCCCAGCTCACCGGATGGGTGGCAAACAGCGACGCCGCCAGGTAGAAGGCATCCTCGCGGCGCGGGTCCCTGGGGAGCCAGGGCACAACGTAGCGGTGCATCTCGGCGACGCTGCCCGGCTGCTGGGAGAGCCCGCGGCGAAGCGCCGCCAGCGCCGCCCGATTCCCGGCGGCAACCAGCGTCTGCAGGTATTGGACGAATCTCTTCTCTTGTTCATTGGGCGGTGGCACGGTTTACCTCCTCTTGTTTGTCTGGGTTGGGAAGAGTGTGAGCCAGGCGGCGGTAGAAGGAGCGTTCCGCCATGGCGGCGGCCTTCAGGGAACGGGCGGAGGAATCGAGCGAGCGCGTCAGCTCGGCGAGCGCCTGCGCCGATGTATGCCGCAGCGCGAGTTCCCAGGCGGGTACCGCAACGTTGCCGTACTCGGGAGACCCATCGTCGCGCTGGGTAACGTCGGCAGCCAAGTCAACCAGGAACCTGGCGAACAGCACTTCCAGCCGCGACCAGTAAACGCGCGTCGGCGACATTCTGTCCAGCAGCGCCCGCACGTTCTTCTTGTCGGGCTGTGGAGCACCGGGCCGATCTGATGCGGTGGCGAGCAGCAGCTTGCCTAACTCGTAGGTAGCCGCCCGCAAGTCGGAGGCAACGTCTTCCGCCTGCTGGAGTGCGAGCCTCAACTTTTCGATCAGGCGCGGCTCGCTGAGATAGGCCAGCGGAAGCGGCAGCCGCTCGTGCCGCCAGAAAAGGACACGTGCCTGGTCGGTACAGAGGCCGAAAAGTTCAGCCGAGAAGCTCAGCGAGCGATCAAGAATTCCAGCCGCGGCCAGCTCGTTGAGCCAGTCGATTGTCTTGGGTCTGGCCTGCTGCTGCTCAACGGACTGGAAAAGAGCCAGGCTGTCGCGCCAGACAACCCGGTCTTCCTGAAAGGCGATCGCGGGCCACGGGTCCATACCCTTCGCGGGCTTCAGGGCTTTTCGAAAAGCCAGCATTGTTTCCCGGCCATGACGCGACCAACCATCGGGAAACTGATTGCCCTTCATGATGACCACCTGGCGCACCACGGCGCCGCCCGTTTCGCTGGCTTCGGCATGCAGGCGGATACGACGGCTCTGCCAGGTGAGCAGATCCAGGTAACCTTCGGGGAAACGGTCCTCGGCGCGCGTTTCTGAGTCGCGCTCCCAGGCCGGCGCGTCATGCGCGGAAGCCACGAAGGGTTCTTCGTGCTCGGCACTGAGGCGATGCAGGTTGAGCAGAAGGGTTTCGAACAGATTCCGTCCCTTCACGAGCGCGACGGCGCCTTTCACAACTGGGGCGCCGTCCGCCGATTTGTAGAGCTTGGGGTCCCGTCCTTTTTCGAACGACACCAGACCGCCCACGGCGAATGCCTGGTGGGCAACCAGGCAGCGTGCCGCCGTGGGCGGCGTAAGAGCCGTGCCCAGTTGCTCGCTCGTGTGATCGAAAAGGGTCGGGTTGTTGCCCGAGGCCAATTCATGGACAAGCTTGGAAACGGGCGCCTCGTAAGCGAAGTCCAGGCTCCCGCATTGATAGAAGGGCCGGTCGGGATGAAAAAGGTCGAAGCGCTCTTGCCAGCGCTGGAAATACGGATCGAGCGCCTGGCTATCGAAGCGCCGCCGATTCCAGAGGGCTTGCCACTGCCGCTGATCCGCGGGGCCGAAGTTGCGGTGGAGCAAGGCGAGCAGCAACCTGTGCAGCGCCGCTGTTACGAGGGGGGATGAATCGGCGATTTCGCCGATCTCATGCGCGCGCCCAAGCACTTCGGCCAAGCTCAGTTCGAGGGGTGCACCATCGTGAGCCGCGGTGCAGGGAACCCATCGTTCGTGGATCAGGTTGAAGGTGAAGGGCACATTGTCCTCCTACGCTTTTGCGATAAGCAGCCCCGCCTCGCTGTCGAGGAGCAGGCGGCGGCCGGCCACTTCAGCGTGGCCGCTTTCGTCGAATGTCAACAAACGATAATGGCGAAGCAGGGCCGAGCGCCGCCAGCCCGGCGGCGGCTCCTGCGCGAGCAGTCCTCCAACCACGCGCCTGTCGGAAACCGCGATGGAGCGCGCCAGCAACAGCCGGGCCAGATCTCCGTTTGGCAGTCCATTCAAGTCCAAACGCCGGCTGCGGGCGGCGTCCAGGCAGGGACGGTCGGCGTCCCCATGCAAGCAGACGACACCAACAGACGGTTCACTGAGCCTGGTCAGCGCCTGATGCGCCCGATGGAAATCAGGCGCGTCCTCTTCTCGCGCGCTGCCTGTCATGCGCCACAGTTGGCCGATGTAGCCGGGAGGTTTCAGCCACCGCTCGAAAGCCTCTTGCTGGTCCGACAAAACCTGCTTTTGGTGAGCATGGCGGCTATTGTCCCAACGCACACGCAGGGCGGCCGGCAGGTTGCCGGGGCAGTGGCGGTCGTCGTACACCGCCTCGATCAACTCTTCCACTTCATCGGGAATGCGAAGGGCGGCGCGGTCCTTCAATACGAGCCACGAGCGCAGCAGCGCGTGGGCATCGTAGACGGCTTCGTTAGCGCGGCCGAACACGGGCAAGCCGTCCGCGTCCTGTTTGGGAGCGCACACCCAAAGCGCGGGCAGCCGCAAAGCTTCCGGGCGCTCGCGTTTATGGCGATGGAGCCTGCCGGACCGCTGCAACAGCAGGTCGGCCGGCGCCAGGTCGCTCACCATCAGGTCGAAGTCCAGATCGAGGCTTTGCTCGATGATCTGCGTGGAGACCAGGACGGCGCAGTCGGGCCGCCGGGTTTCCGCGCCGGGTTTCGAGAACCGAGCGAGGCAGCGGTGCTCGCGCGCCTCCCGGTCCTCGAAGAGAAAGCGTGAGTGCAGCAGGTCGAGCTGCGGCAGGCCGTCGCTGGCAGAGTCCGGGAAGTAGCGTTTCAAGCGCAGGTAGACCTGCTGTGCCCGGCCGACTGTATTGCAGATGACCGCGGCACACCCTCCGCCGGACAAGGCGCGGGTGAGGCGGTCACCGAGTGGGAACGGTTGCTCTTCGGCGTCGGGAAGCGCGCCATCCACCCACTCGATCGAAAGCAGCCGGCAGGACTGCGGCGAGGCGGGCACGCTCCGCGCGCCGAGGCGAACACCGTCGGCCCAGGTGATTCGCGGGTAGGCCGCGTCGGGCAGGCGTTCGGGGGCCTGTTGTCTGCCGCGCGCGTAGGCCTCCAGTAGCGCGCGTCCCCGCGCCTTGGGCAGCGTGGCCGAAAGCAGCACCACCGAGACGTCGAGCGCGGCGAGCCATTCGAGCAACCGCTCGAGCAGAGTGCTCATGTACGTGTCGTAGGCATGCACCTCGTCAATAACGACCGTCTTGTCGGACAAGCCAAAGAGGCGAACGAAGACATGTCGCGTTTGAAGGACAGCCAGCAAGACCTGGTCGATTGTGCCGACTCCGAACGGAGCGAGCAGGCCGCGTTTGCGATGGGTGAACCACTCGGCCGCCGCCACCGACGCTACGTCGCCGCCCGCGTCTTCCTGGCAGATGTTGGTGGGGGCGAACAGCCGGTTGCCCCTGCGGAGCAATTCTTGGAACTCGGCGGACAGCGCAGCATGCCCGTGTAGAAGCTGGAGGTTGACTGCGTGAGACGCATAGCGGCCTGACAGAAACTCGCACACACGCCCGAACATCTGGTTGCTGGTCGCCTGGGTGGGCAGGGCGAAGTAGCAGCCACGGCGGCCGAGAGAGGCGGCCCAGCGATCGGCGAGTAACAATGCCGCTTCAGTTTTGCCCTCGCCCATCGGGGCTTCGATGATCACCAGGCTGGGGCCGTCTGAACCATCGGCCAGTCCGGCGGCAGCCTGCTGAATGGGGCGGGCGGCTCTTCCCGGAAACAAGCTCTCAAACGAGGCAGAGCTTCCGGCGTGCGGGCAGGCGGTCCAACCGAGCGTCGCCAGGGCGTGCGCAGCGTTGAGCCGTGCCTGCTGTCGGTAGCGCGCCGGGTCGATGCATGGCGCTTCCCAGCCCTTAGCCGCATGCGGGAAGAATTCCTCATTGGAGGCGATCCAGTCAGCCACCGAGATGAAGCCGGCGAGGATGATTGCGGACGGCTTGTCCAAGCGTTCAGGAGTAGCGTCTCGGGGAAGAGCAAGGGTCTCCGCCAATAGCCGGGCGAGTTGCGCGCGGGCGTTCCGCCACCCGGTATCGCCGCTCGCATCCTCGGGCAAATTCTGCAGGTCTGTGGCGCTGGGAAAAATGCCATGGTGCCCCCCTGCCAGCGTTCCCAGTTCGCCGGCAAGTTCGCGGGAAACGCCGAACACGGGCAAGGTTTCTTGTAGCGCGCGGGCTGTCACGATCCCGTGCGGCGCTTTAATCGCCAGGCGAGGGAACCAGAAGCCGGCATCCCGCAGGAGGGCACGCGCCGCCGGTTCCTGCCCCTGGAACGCCGGGCAGGCCTTGCCAAGATCGTGCAGCCCCGCAAGAAAGGCGACCCAGGCGGCGGCTCCCCGCAAGCCGATTTGCAGCGAAGCCGCCGTGCGCGCGCGGGCGCCGTCGGTCAATACCTCACTCCACATCGCATCCGCGACGGCGGCCGTGTCGAGCATGTGGCAGAGGAGTGGGTGGTAGGCCAGAGATTTCTGATCGCTCGGGCGGCTCTTCGCCCAGAGGAGAAAAAGACTATCGAATGCGCGTTCCGGGGGTGAGGAAGACGCGCTCATAGCGCAAGCATGATAGAACAGACGGAAGTAAGTCTCAAGCGGTCATTTGCGCCAGGCGTTCACCGGGAGGCTGCCGCCTTTTTGAACTGGGAAATAAGTTTGCAGCAAACGCGCGCCAGCGGCGGTCGTGGAGCCGGAAGGGACTGCCAGACGGCTCCAAAACACCGGCGCCCGTAAGTTGCGCCCGTACAGCGCTTTAGCGCCATCCTCCAAGAACAAGCCAATTTTCAAAAAATGCCGTCCGAATTTTATTTCCTTTGGCTGCAATGATTTGCGCAGCGAGAGGGCCGAAAAACTTGACACGGTATGTCATAATGGAATTATGGGCTATTGAATATAATTTCATGCTTGGTCTGGCCCCCGCCATTACTTATCCATTAAACAAATGGCGCCGGGCCGGCAAGTCAAACAAAAGAAAAGAGGAGAAAACGGATACAAACATCGACAAGCCAATAAAACGGCCAGTTCCGAGGCCGAAAACTGGCCAGTTCCCCAAGCGCAGGGACAACGGGCAGTTCCTCCGCCAGCGCGGCGCATCGCGGTCCACAAACGGTTACCAAAGCACCACGTTGATGGCCACCAGCGCGACCGCCACCACGCCGGCCCAGAAGGTCGGGCGGCGGAACCAAGGATAGGCGCCCTGCGGTTGGCCGTCGAACAGGCCGGTCACGGCCGCCACGGCCTCGAGCTGGAAAGGCTGGTTGGGATCAAACTGCAGTTTCATTCCAGCACCCAGCGGCCGTGGGCCCGAATCTCGTCATACATGGTATCGGGCGCCAGATCAATCTCGCCGGGCCAGGTCACCGCGCCGTATTCCAGGTGGACCTGGGCGAACACGGCGGGATCGCGCAGTTTGCTAAAAACGCCCGCCCGGTGGCTTGCCAGCCGGCGCGACAGGTCAACCTCGCCCTTGCTTCCATCCACGAACTGCACGGCCAGGCGAAAGCCGGGCAGCGCGCGCACGATTGACACCCGCCAGGGCGCCTTGGGCACTACCGGAGGGGCGATATCTTCTTCGGTGGCCGTCCGCTTCCGCATAGATTCCAGTCCTCCATAAGTTCGTCTTCGTGTAGCGCCGCCCATTCTCTTACCATTGCAAGGGCCCGTCTCGGCAGCGAGCCGCGAATCACAGCCCCGGTCGCGATCTCGATCAGGGCTTCGTACTCCGCGTACAGGGCGTGAAAATAAGGTCCAGCTTCTCGGGTTCGCTCATGTCGAGTCCTTCACAGCACATTGTACCTCTAGTGATGCGAGGCGCCACGGCAGTATGAACACCTTGTCTCCGGGGTGAAATGCTTGCGCTGTCCTGGTGTGGGTGTAGTCCGCTGTTCCAACGGTGAACGCTCGCATTCCGGCTGAGGCAAGGCGCATCGCGGTCCACAAACGGTTACCAAAGCACTACGTTGATAACCACCAGCGCGACCGCCACCACGCCGGCCCAGAATGCCGGCCGGCGAAGCAGCGGATAAGCGCCTTCCGAGGGCAGCGGCGTCAGCCCGTAGACCAGGTTTGTCAGCTCTCCGTCGGGCTTGGGCTTGGTCACCAGGCTGACCGCCACCGTGACGATCACGCAAATCAGCAGCGACCACAGCCCGCGGTACATGTTCTCCGCCATGTCCTTGGCATGGGGCGAGAGCGCCACGTAACGCAGGGCGCTGGGCTGGAAATGCACCCAGAGGAACATGGCTATCGACGAGACGATGCCCGCCAGGAAACCCCAGAACCCGCCCGCCGGGCTGGCCCGCTTCCACAACATGCCCAGGATGACGGTGCCGAACAGCGGCACGATGAAAAACGTCACCAGCACCTGGACGTAGATCAGGATGCTGCTGAAGTACATCACCAGGTAGGCGGCGGCGATGCTGACAAAAACGCCCAGCACGGCGCACCAGCGGCCCATGGCCACGTAATGGGCGTCGGTGGCGTTCTTGCGGATCAGCGGCCGGTAGATGTCATAGGTCCAGACGGTGGCGAAGGCGCTGACGTTGCCCGCCATGCCCGACATGAAACCGGCGATGAGCGCCGTAATGCCCAGGCCCAGCAGCCCCGGCCCGAAGTACCGCGCCATCATCAGCGGCAGCACTTCGTTGAAGCTGTGAGCGCCGGTGGC
>Ga0315285_10007194_pt1 | contig 11433 bp, 2 predicted proteins | sample YL17G09_36_MG_FD_203698 | JGI IMG/M metagenome (GOLD analysis project Ga0315285, IMG submission 203698) | Sediment microbial communities from Yellowstone Lake, YNP, Wyoming, USA - YL17G09_36 | ecosystem: Environmental > Aquatic > Freshwater > Lake > Sediment | place: USA: Wyoming | collected... | reverse complement strand
ATATAGATTGGGATTGTACAGCTACTACTGATTCAGAACTTGTTATAGCGGGTACAGATTTTTATTCTAATCACCCAGAGCAGATTCAAAGAATTTCAATTTTGAATAGACGTTCAGGAGAACAACCTAATGTATTTGGTGAACTTGTAGGGGTTGTATCTTCTGGTGACGATAGTCAGGAGGGATAACTAATGCCTGCTAAAATATCTTGGAAATCCGTCTATAATCCTCCATTCGATGCTGGTGGACTTGAAGCAGTAACTAAAGCTACTACTTCAAGAATGTTTGATGATTTTGAATATCCAGAAACAACTGGAACTATATCTGCAGCCTGGACTGGTACCAATGTAACTGTGACACAAGAAACTACTTCTCCAGTTCGTGGTGAAGGAAGTATGAAGGTTGTGGTTGCAGGTGGTACTGGTGTAGTTTATAAGGCTTTAGACAGAGCTTTTTATGGTTATCCATTTCCTGGTAATAGTGGAATTCCATTAATAAGATATGTTACCTTTAAAGCTACTTGTTCTGGATCAGATCAAGTTTTACAAGCAAAGTTTTCTGAAGCTGGTGATGCGAATCATTATAGATATTGGAGTTTTACTGTATCAAATGACAAATATCGTGAATTTGTTGTAGACTTAGACCCAGATAATACTGAATCATTCCCAGCGCCTACTGAAGGTTCTACTCTTCCTTTTGCCCCAGAAATGATTGATAGATTTGGATTTTCTGGTTTAGCAAATGGAATAACATATTATATTGATGATATAGTATTCTATTATGAATATTCATTAGTTGATATGGTTGGTTTTGGTACCGAAGCTCCTGTAGAAATGGGGGATATCGGATCTGTTCAAGCTAGACTTAATTCTGTTCATGCGGATGTTAAGGCCTTGGAAGGCAGGACTTATCAGTACGACAAGATCAGTCCTAATGAACTTGAAGTTGGTGATGAAGGGGTTTGGGCCTTGGAACTTCTGAGCGACTTTGCACCTCCAACAACGACTGAGATCATTCCTGGTGTATACCAGATTGACAGGGTAAGGCACGGCGGAACAAGCAATATCGTTGCAGCCAGTGTACTTCAGACATTGGCTGGTAGCATGTACATGACATATCAGCCTGATGAAGACAATTGGACAGAGGGAGATCTTATTAAAGTCACCTTTTCGAAGGGTGTTGGACCATTGATAGCGGACGAGTATTTGATCAAAACAGATGAAGATCCTTCGAATGCATTGATAGCCAATGGTGTGTTAGGTGAGAATCATGTCAATGTTGCCAATGCTTATGAATACCAAGTAGGTTGGCAGGTTCGGGTGAAAGATGGTAGATCAGGAACAATTGACTCTCTACCCGGTGGAAACGATATCGTTACTACTGCAGGTGATCCACACTTCGCGGCGGATGATGTAGGTAAGACTATTCTCAATGTGACTGATGGTACTAGTACAACCATAAGTATATATGTTAGTGAACATCGAGTTACCTTAGCAGGGTTGGTAGGATTTAATGTAGGGCATGTTTGGGAAATGTCTGCAACAGAATATCTTACTGTTGATTCACTACCTGATCCTACAACGGTTCAATTCACTACGAACTTAGTGGATAGTTATCCCGTACCTTCAACATTGATTCGTATTATTCAGACTGATCTTGACACGGCAGTGTTCTACACTCGGTTGACTCGTGAACCTATGATCGAATTCGAGGGAAATTCATTCTTCGAGTCTGATAGGGAAGATGGTGCTCATGCCCATGCACTTCCTAATTCTCATTGGGGTGAAGGTGTATACAAACTTGGCGCTGCTGGAACACAATCTGCGGTAATTGCTGGTGGGAAGGTCGTTGTATCACAGAGCGTAGCTACTGGTGACTATGCAGCAAAGGATCTGTACTCGATAAAGAGCAAATATTTCAGAGTAGTCGTTGATCTTGATGTTGCATTTACTACTCCCGGTACAGGGTCAACTGCAGGATTGGCTATGGTCAAGGGGACTGCGTACATATTGGGTAATAACGTTGAGATATATCGGTTCAATGATGGCACTGATAATCATATCATTTCTAGGATTCAACTTGGTGGTGGTGATGTTAGTGAAAGTGTTGATACTACTGATGATTCAGTAGCATTGATGATTGAACGCAATGATCGAACATGGAGAACTTGGTATTCATTTACAAAGTTTCCTGACTATGAGTGGGTGTTACTCGATGAAGTTGATGATGCTGCTGATGCATTCGGCGAACAATCAAGTGCATTCTTGTTTGCGGGTACAAGTAATGATGCTGGAGTCATAGTTGCATCATTCGACAACTTCAAGTACCTAATTGATTCGAAGTTTCTCGAGCAGATGTATGATATTCCTGCGATTATTCCGATCTTTGACAAGCAGGTGGATCCGAGGGTTGATCAGAATACCACTGATGGAATAGAAATATTCAGAGTAGGATTAATGGATATAAAGAATGGTCTTCCTACTACTGCAGAAATAACTCCAGGTACTACATTAGTGGATAGATACAGGGAAGGCGCAGATTCTGATGAATGGACAAATCAGGCGGGTGAAGTAATAACCAATGCGGAATCTGCAGGTTATATTTCCGCTTTATATGATTTCCCGAATGCTATATGGCAACCGGGCGACCAAGCAAGAATGAGATTAACCGGAGTTTTGGTAACAGATGCTACTACGAGCAGAGTATATAATGTTCCAGATCTTTCGATATACTTTGTAGTTGGTGGACCTCCAAATGCTGATTATACTGATAACCTTTGGCTTGGAGATGTAATTGGTAATAAATGGGAAACACCAGTTCCTCTTATGTCAGGTACTCCGGTTACTACTGGAATGGCTAGTATTGAAGCATACATCAAAGGTATAGTTTCCAAGGGTATGTCTGCAATAACTGGTATTTGTAATGTAGCCATGGGTGGTTCTACTACATCTATAGTCTCAGATGATTTGATAGGTTATGGAGATAACTTCTTCAATACCGGTTATCAAATGATAATCCTTAAGAATGCTAGTGGTACGGCCACGGCTCCAGAAATGGAGATGAGAGACATAACTGCTTATGCTTCTGGTTCAGGTACTTTTACTACTGAGGCTTTTAGTGCTAATGTTGAAGCTTCAGACGCCATTTTGGTAATTGCTAATTCTTTGGCGGTAAAAATAAGTGTTTATGGTATTGCTGATGTAGGATCTACAAATGCTACCATTAGGGATGCCGCAAGAACCGAAGTAGATAACTGGTGGAATGGTCAAGTAGTTATGATGCTCTCTGGTTTGGCTAGAGGACAAATAAGACCAATTGTTGATTTTGTCGCTGGTACTGATGATATTACAGTAAGTCCTGTTTTTGATGCAGTTCCTGCTATTGGCGATGTATATGCAATTCTTACTCAGCAATTTGAGATTGTTCCAGAATCAGCAAATGGTTCTGAAAACTATACTACTCCTCAAGTGATTGGTAGAAAGGATGATATTCCGGTACCAGTTGTTTCTGCTGTGGCCAGTAACACTGCTTATCTAAAAGCTGAAGTTGCTAGAGGTATGGCAATAATTAGGGCTAAATGTACTTCAGCCGTGGCGGATCCTATCAATGTCTATTCAACTGATTTGGTAGGGTTCTACGATAATTTCTTTAACAATCAGTTCTATATGCAAGTTACCCAGGCCAATGCGGCAGTTCCTGAACCAAAGGTAAGAAAAATAACGGATTACGTTTCTAATACTGGTCAATTTGTCTGTGATACTTTTACCGATAATGTTGAATCAGGCGATGATTTACTGATCATACACGAATCTTTGGTGGCGATCGGAAGAAATGATGCCGATAATGCTTTTGTTTCAGACTTAGTTAATATAAATGTAGATGGTTCTATTATAGAAAGAATTGAGTCGTTATACAATGCTGATACAAATACTTGGTATTCTGGGGCGGCTCAAAGAAGCTTAGCAGATATGCCATTCATTCAAGTTTCTCTTGATTGCTTACAGACTCCATTTGTAGGTCAAGATGCTGCTACTCTTGTAGCCAATTTGTCCATTCATAATCAGCGGATTGACTCTGACCTTGTGCTTATTGCTGAGATTACCACTGCCACGATTACCATTAATCGTTATAGGAGAGGAACTGATGCTGGTTTCGTAGCACTTCCTATAACTCCTATAAATGCTGTTGCTATGACTAAAATTAACGGTGGTGCTACCTATGCTTACACTTTCCCAAGTGCAGATTGGAATCAAGGTGACCTTGTCAAATACATGGTCTCAGGCGTAGTTGTAACGATAGAAGGTCAGGCTTTCCAGGTTCCTAACTTCGTTGTTTATGGTAAAGTTGGGGCAGAACCAAACATTGTAGTTCAGGCATCGATAGATGAACATCCTACTGTAGACCAAGATGCCAATATGAACTTTGCGTTTTTATCTATAATGAATACTGCCGGTGATACTGATCTCGTTCAGGATACGGAAATTACTACAGCTCCTGTAATTGAAATCAAACGTCATCGCGCAGGTACTGATACCGGATGGGCCGTGATAGTTCCATTGACTCCTCCAGGAACTCCGGTGGATATGTCTCTTGCCGATGGTTATGCCTATTACACATACACCTTCCCGTCTGCAGATTGGACAAATGGAGATCGTGTTCAGGTATCCATGCAGGGCGGAGTCGTTACAATAGCCGGTCAAACATATCCTATGCCCAGCGAGTTTAGATACGCTGTAGTTGGGCCAAAGGCGATTATTGAAGTCAGCCTGTCAATGGATCAGCATCCTACTGTAGACCAGGGTACTAAACTGTTTGCTGATCTTACAATAGCGAATGTTGCTGGTGGACCACTTGTTACCGTGGCGCAGGTTACTACCGCACCAAATATTGCTTTATATCGAGCTAGAGAAGGATATGATGCTACTTGGTCGCTGATAGTAGCTTCTACGCCTATGACTGTTGGTATTGGCGAGGCTTCATATTCCTACGACTTCCCTATTGCAAGTTGGGCGAATGGCGATCGTGTTGTTGTTGTGATAACTGGGGGAGTTGTTACAATAGCTGGTCAAATATATTCGATACCATCGATTTATGGCTATTCCACCGTCGATATACCTTCTATGACTCAGCCCTTTATGGATATAGACGCCATCGATGATTTCGAGACCTACTTAGATACAACTGCCCTTAAAGTTGTTTGGAAGGATAGAATAGGTCTTTCTACCATAACTCTAGAAACAGCCGGTGCTCTTGGCGGTACCAGAGATATGAAGGTTGTAATTGCCCCTAAGACTGGTACTCATACTGCGGCCGATGATCCAGTTATAATGACTGATGCTGCGGCAACCTTTGTAATCGATGGTTTAATCGGTTTAACCATAAATAACGTTACTGATGGAAGTTCGGGTGTTATTACTGATAATGATGGTACCTCGATAACTGTAGCTGCTTTAACTGGTGGCAGCGACGATTCCTGGGATACGGGGGACGCTTACTCTGTTGCTGGGAATGGCGAAGTCTATCGTGCATTGCCTCAGTACATATTTGATAAGATTTACCCCCGTGGCAGAGGCAAACTTTTGTACTTCCTGTGCAATGCAGATGTAGGAACTCCAACTGTAGGCATTACGATTAGGGAAGCGGCCAACCCATTGACTAACTACAAGACATGGAACTTTACTCTTAGTACAGTTTTGACATCCTATCATCTCGATTTCCAGAAAGCTGCTTCCGCTACAGGGGGCGGATTTGATTCTAACTTGTGTGATGAGATAGCAGTTACAAGCCTTGATGATGGTAGAACATTCTACTTTAAGATATTTGCCGAGATTATATCAGAACCGATACGAGAGAATTTAAGAAAGAGGATAGTAACTGGTTATGACAGCACACAAATATCCACAAATGAAGATGGTTCAGTCATGGAAAGGCTGGAACAAATTCAAGAGGCTGTTAATAAGGGTACTGGAACTCCTATAGCATCTAATAAATCTCTTGTAGATGCCCTAGGTTCAGATGGAACTACAGTTACAGATTCGTCGGTTACGGTACTTGGCGCTATTGGTGCTAACAATGCTGACAATGCATTTGCTTCAAACTTAGTGGCCCCTAATGCAGTTGGTTCGGTATTAGAGAGGCTTGAGGACTTGCATGGCGATATTGGAGATGCTACAGGTTTATTCTATAGCGGCACTTGTACTTCTAATGGCACAGAGTTTACAGCAATTTGTCTTGGACTGGCAGGATTTGGAAATGATACATTCAATACCAAATATTATATCCAGATCATCTACAATCTGAGTGGTGCGGGAACTTCGCCTGAACCAAAAGTTAGACAAATCACCGATTATGATTCCAGCAACGGCACATTCACCTTTGCCACAGTAACTGATGCTCCGGTGATTGGAGACAAGATTCTTATCTTCCATGAATCTCTTGCAGCGGTTGGTAGAAATGATGACGATAATGCTTTTGACTCATCCTCGGTTGTAGCTAATCCGGACGGATCAATTCTAGAACGACTCGAAGATATTCACACCGGTCTCGGTGGACATGCCACCGGATTGGTATACAGCGGTACTTGTGAGTCTGGTACAGATTTGACTGCTGTTTGTGCTAGCTTATCAGGATTCGGTAACGATGTATTCAATACAAAATACTTTATCCAGATAATTTATAATGCCGCTGGCGGTGCTGGTGCATCACCTGAGCCAAAGGTTCGTCTTATTACAGACTATGATTCTGGTTCAGGGACATTTACTTTCGATACAGTAACCGATGCTGTAGCAGTAGGGGACAAGATTCTTATTCTTCACGAATCTTTAGTGGCTGTTGGCAGAAATGATGCAGATAATGCCTTTGATTCAAGTTTGGTGGTAGCCGATCCCAATGGATCTGTTCTAGAAAGACTTGAATCTCTAAAGAATGTTTCGGTTAATATTCCTCTTGTTCCGGAATTTTCTGATTTCTGGGAGACTGAGACGATTGAAGCGGATGTTTGGACTGAAACAGATCCTGCTACTGGTACTCTAGCAGTCGATGCTACAGAAGCTGGACGTATGAAAGTTGGGATGTCGCCGAACGCTGATGAAGTAGGAAGACTGGTAACCGATGTCAGATTTAGAGTTGCCCCAGGTCAAGTTGGTACAAACAGCATAATCAGAAAGCTGGTGATGCAGTTTGAAGGCAAGTTTACAAATGTAGCTAATATGGATAATACCTTGTGTTTGTTTGGCTTGTCTGCTGCTGCTGGTGCCAATAGATCTACAGTTAATATTGTAGGCTTTACTCTTACTGGGGATGCCTTGTACGCTACTACCGATGCCGCCGGTACAGAAAATGATGCTGCTTGTGCGGGAGTGACATTAACAAATTGGAACAAGTTTAGGATTGAAGCCTATGCCGGAAATATTGTATTTATAGTGAATGAAGTGGTGAAACAAACCTTTACAGCCAACCTTCCGAACTTCATGATGTACATGAACTTCTTTATCGATACTGAGGGAGGCGTTGGTGCTACTACGTTCGATCTAGGCCCAGTGAGGGCCTGGTATGAAGACGCAGTGTAATAGAAAAATACAAAAGGGAGAGATTGAAATATGGAAAATTGGATCAAAAAATTACTTCAGCATATAAGAAGCAACATTGGAAACCCTGAAGCAAGGACGAATTTCCAAGATCTTGAAAATATGATTGGGATCCCAGATGCTGCAGATAGTAACTTAGATGATATGCTGCGAACAGGCTTTGATTCTGGTGCTATTACCGCGGATGCAGCAGGATCTGTGTTGGAACGCGAACAATTTCTTCAAGAAGGTTTGGCAACCGTTCAAGGGGATATAACAGATATCAAGGCAGTAACGGATGTTATCCCAGATGCCGGTGCTTTAACCACACTTCAAGGCGATATAACCGATATTAAAGCTATAACAGATGTAATACCAGATGCAGGAGCCCTAACTACGCTCCAAAGCAATGTTACGGACATCTTAGCAGTGACTGCAGTAATTCCAGACTTAGGGGCATTGACCACTTTGCAAAGCAATGTTACTGATATCAAGGCAGTAACAGACGTAACTATTGTCGCTCTTGGAACTGACGGAACAACTGTAACAGATTCCGCACTTTCAGTTTTGGGAGCAATAGGAGCAAATAATGCAAATAATGATTTTCTTTCAGATGATGTTACTGCCGATGAAGATGGATCTGTTCTAGAACGTGAACAATTTATACAAGAAGGTTTGGCAACTGCTCAAGGGGATATAACAGACATTTTGGCTGTGACAGCTGCAATTCCTGATGCGGGAGCATTGACGACCTTACAAGGAAATGTAACCGACATTCTAGCGGTAACTGCGGCAATCCCAGATGCAGGTGCCCTAACTACTTTGCAAGGGGATGTTACAGATATTCTAGCAGTGACTGCGGCTATTCCTGACGCAGGGGCTTTAACTACTCTGCAGGGCAACATCACAGACATTTTGGCGGTAACTGCTGTAATTCCAGATGCCGGTGCTCTGACTACACTTCAAAGTAATGTAACTGATATTCTGGCAGTAACTTCTGTGATCCCTGATGCGGGAGCTTTGACTACATTGCAAAGCAATGTAACGGATATAAAGGCTGTAACAGATGTTATTCCTGACGCTGGTGCCCTAACGACCTTACAGAGTAACGTTACAGATATCAAGGCTGTAACAGATGTATTGCCAGATGCAGGAGCTTTGACTACGCTCCAAAGCAATGTGACAGACATCAAGGCTGTAACAGATGTGGTTATAGCTGCTTTGGGAACTGATGGAACTACTGTAACAGACTCGGCACTTTCGGTTCTTGGGGCAGTAGGGGCAAATAATGCAAATAATGTATTCGATTCAGGAGATGTTTTATTTAATGTTGACGGTTCAATATTAGAGAAGGAAGAATTTTTATCAAAGATATTTACGAATTCTTATGTTTATACTTCTTCAGCTGCTTCCACAACTACTATTACTGCAGCAGTTTTAGTAGATCAAGCAAATCAATATATAGGTCAAGTAGTTATTCCTCTTACTAGAGAAATGACTGGAGAAGCCAGATATATTACTGCTTATAATGGTACTGATACTTTAACAGTTTCTCCTGCTTGGGCTTTAAATCCTGATACAACCGGATTAGCTCAATTTGTAATTTTTTCAACTGGATTAGGAATTGTACCCACAGCTTTAGGTACTGATGGTACTACAGTCACTGATAGTGCTACTACGGTTCTTGGAGCGATTGGTGCAAATAATGCTAACAATGTTTTTAGTTCAGTAGATGTTTTAGCTAATGAAGATGGATCTGTTCTTGAGAGGCTAGAGCAAATACAAGAGGCAGTTAATGTAGGTACTGGTACTTCTCTAGCTGCAAATAAGTCTTTGGTGGATGTACTTGGGTCTACTGGTACTGTTCATAATTTTGGTTATGATCCTGTTACTGTACTTGGGGATATGGATGGCAATCACAAGTCAACTCATATACTTTTTGTTATTCCAGAAGCCGTGGCTTCAATCAATGCTCACAATATCGCCATTAGAACTATTGTAAGCAAGTTTGGAGTAGTTCATACGATAACTCAAGGGGATGCCTTAAATTATCCGAATTATGCTGAATATAACTTGGTTGTTTTGGGTACTGAAAATGGTACTGTTTGGGCAACTGCGAATCTCGCAGGAGTTAAAGTTTGTTTGACTCCTGTCGTTTGCTGTGATGCCATTTCTGCTGCATACATGGCTATGGGTTCAGATGGAGGCACAGCAGCAGCCAAAACAGTAATTAATGCGATAGCGAATATTAAAGCTTGTATTCTAGGAATTGGTGCTCATGGATGGACAGGATTGGGTATTGGGGCAAATACTATAGCAGGAGCAGGTACTTCATTCGCTACTTTGGATATGTCGGGTGCCACTATAACTGAAACTTGGTATGCTTATGAGAGTGTAAATGCCAATACTGATGTGGTACTTGGCGTAATAAATATGATCCAAGCCGATGCTACTCATGGCGTAGATTCAGCAGATACGGAAATTCCTGCAAGTAGAGCATTTTATGGCCCAGCTTATTCATTCAATGATTTGAATTCATTAGGTCAGAATGTTCTTGGTCTTTTGTGCGAGTATATGATCCAACAGACCACTACTGGAGCAGAAGTTATAATAACTGGGGATATTGGAAATCTTCAAGTAAAAATTCTTGGAAATCAGCAAGGACAGTTTACAGCTACTACTCCATTGGTGGAGTTTATTGCCGGTCAAAATACCTTGGGAACCAAGCTTGCTGCAGGAAAATCATTAGTCGATGCCCTTGGAACGAATGGAACTACAGTCGCAGATTCCGCAGTAACTGTTCTTGGTGCGATCGGAGCGAATAATAACGATAATGCTTTTGCTTCTAATTTGGTTGCTGCTAATGCGATTGGTTCTGTGTTGGAACGTGAACAATTTTTGCAAGAGGGTTTGGCGACTGCTCAAGGAAATGTTACGGACATCTTAGCAGTGACTGCTGCAATACCGGATGTAGGAGCTATGACTTCTATAGCTCAGGGATTGGATTTAGCTACTGTGGACGGTATTGTAGATAATATTTTGCTGGATACTCAGATACGTACAACTCAGTCGGGGATTAAAGCCATTGACGCTGCTGCAACTAAATATCTCAGCATTGATTCTGGGACGAATGGCGCAGAAATATTGAGTATTGCCATCGAGGGGCTTATAGGTCATGATTGGACAGTTGATGTTTACATTCCTGCCGCTGATGCGGAAGCAGCCAGTCAAGCTAAGAGTTTGAGGGATTCAATTACCTATGCCGCCGCCGATACTGCAGGTGGGTTGCTTGGCCCTCTAGCTATTCCTTTCAATGCTTATCTTGACTTTACAAATGACGGTATAAATGATCAGGTGGATGAAGTGACGATTACTTATAGGTCGAGAGGAGTTCTAACTCTTGCGTGGGAGGCATAAAAAATGTCATTGGATATATCCAAAGGTAGAGGTCTTGATGTGGCCCAGGGAGCAGGAGGAACAGATATCAGTGATGCCGATGCCGCAGTGGGCGAGGTTCTAGACACAAAGACATTTTATTCAGTGGCTCCTCCTAGGAAAACTGGTATATTGGCTACAGTAGCTATAACATCAGCCAATGATGATTATCCTGCGGGATACCATGCTGGTGACGTAGGAGGACTGGATGCTATAGATACTGATCTAGCTACAGCAAATATCAAGTCGGGAGTAACCATTTTTGGTAAGGCTGGTTCTACCGATGTAAGGGATTCCACCGATGCTAATGCTGCAGTGGGTAATGTTCTAGCTGCTAAGACATTTTACGCCGGTGGCGGGGCAAAGAAGACTGGAACAATGACCGATGAATCTGCAGCAGGAATTACTATTACTCCTAGCACCGCCAAACAAA
>Ga0315285_10007193_pt1 | contig 11433 bp, 9 predicted proteins | sample YL17G09_36_MG_FD_203698 | JGI IMG/M metagenome (GOLD analysis project Ga0315285, IMG submission 203698) | Sediment microbial communities from Yellowstone Lake, YNP, Wyoming, USA - YL17G09_36 | ecosystem: Environmental > Aquatic > Freshwater > Lake > Sediment | place: USA: Wyoming | collected... | reverse complement strand
GGGGAAGTGAAACGCAAGCACCAGGGCATTCTCAGTTGCAGCTCTCTTCAGAAGCCTGCGTCTGGTGGCTACGACCTGCTGGGGAGAAAAATCGGTGCCTGCACACCATTCTGGTTGCTCCAGATGGATGGGGTGGAGTACCACATCAGAGACGCACAGCAATTGCTTACCTCTTGAGGAAATAGCCAGCGCCATTTGCCCCGGTGTATGGCCAGGCGCTGCGACAGCCTGAATACCGGGTAGGACTTCGGTTTCATGGTCAACAAGTTCCAACCGACCTTGAATCGGGGGGAGGTTCTTGCGTGCGAATCTCATCTGACGCTCTCTTCTATGTTCATCAAGCTTTGTTTCCGCCTGTCCCGAGGTCCAGAAGTCCCACTCGCCTTTCCACATAACGTACCGAGCGTCGGGGAAAGTCAGCTTGCCTTCACTATCGGTATTCCCGCCGATGTGGTCTGGATGTCCGTGTGTTAAGATGACCGTGTCAATGTGCTCAGGTGCAATCCCTACAGCCTTCAGGTTCTGAACAAGCTTTCCTGTGCTTGGGGCAAGACCGTCGGCACCCGTATCCACCAGCACCTGATGCTTGCCTGTGTTAACTGCCAAGCAAATGTATGGACTTGTCCACTCTAGCCACTGTTCTGGCTGCAGGTTGTGTTCACGAAGCACTGGCTCAAGTCGTTCTCTTGGCGCATTGGCGAAAAGAAATGCGGCCGGCGGTGGGAAGGTCGGAGGTGCGTAGGTGTGAGTGCCGTCACTAACAGCTATGCAGTGGAAATCCCCTAGCTTGAAGCGGTAAATGTCAGTGTTCATGGTTACCCTCCTGCTTCGTACTCTAGACATCCAACTCAACCATACCACAAATAAGATCCAGAAGGATATGACTTAACATTTCGTCAGACTGTTCACTTTGCCGCGGCATTCTGGGGACATAATACCCAATCTGTAGCAGATCTAATTGCTATGGTGCCCGTGGAATTCCCTTCGGCGTCTTTCGAACCACATTGCCAGAGGCGGAATTGGATCTATGCCTTGGCGTTCAGGATGGTCGGGAAGGTGCGCAATTCGTCAATATATCAAGGACACCGGGCGCTGCAGGTGTGATGGCTCACGAGGTGGTGCTACGGAAGCTGTGGCGGCGTTGGCATCCCCCCTCCCCCAAATCGGAGATGGGGAAAAAACCAGGTGATGACGATAACTGCTATTATTATTACCAAGCTTCCTATTTGAAGCCACTGCAGTGTCCTCAACTTGCCCCTTAATTCGCTAAGTTCGTTTCTCAACAGTTCGCTTGAGGTTTCCGACTCGATTTTTCGTTCTTCCATCGCGTTTTCTCTGGTATATCCCTCCTTCCTATTCAGATTCACTTGCTAGGGGCATATGGCCCCATATGTCCTACCAATTGCCTTTGCCTGATAGCCGAATCTCCCCTCTTTCTATCCCTTTTCTCCTGGGGGGGGAGCCAATGACACAATAGTATTTCAGGGCTCGTATACGTGTGCCACGACAACGTCGGTGAGGTATGCGAGGCAATGACACGCACCGACGTCGATAAACAAAGTCCTCAGGTGTTCTCGCCTCTTCCTCATGTGCCTTGCCTCAGGCATCTTTACAGTTGCGCTGCTCGATTTCATCATTCGCTCCTTAGAGCCTCAATAGGATTGAGGCGAGAGGCATTCCAGGCAGGGTAGAAACCGAAGAATAGACCAATACCAACCGATACCGAGACAGCAAGGATAACTATATCAGGAGTAACCAAGGTTGCCATGGTCCCAGTACGGTTGATAATCACGGAGACTCCCCAGCCTATGATAGCCCCGATGATGCCACCGGCAAAGGTCAGGAAGATGGCCTCCAAGAGGAACTGAATCCATATATCGCGCTCCCTGGCGCCCAGCGCCTTGCGTATGCCTATCTCTCTGGTCCTCTCCAACACCGACACCAGCATGATATTCATCACGCCGATGCCCCCCACCAGCAACGAAATAGCAGCAATAGCCCCCAGAAGAAGAGTCAGCGTCGCCGACGTTTCCTGGAGGCTGCTAGCTATCTCCTCCATAGACCTGATGCTGAAATCGTCTTCGTCGGACGCCGCAAGACGGTGGCGGCTACGGAGCAGGCTGGTGATTTGCCCAGTGACGTAGTCTGATTGCACCTCATCGCTTACTGTCAGATATATGGATGATACGACCTTTTCGCCCTGGGCGGTTCTGGTCAGAGCAACCGTCTGTTGCAGGGCCGTCAGCGGGATCATGACAGCATCGTCAGGCGAGTTAAAGCCGGTCCCCTTGCTCTCCAGAACTCCGATGACGGTTACAACGATGGTGCCCATCCGCATTTTTTGTCCTACGGGATTACCGCTGCCAAACAATGTTTCAGCGACATCGGATCCGAGCACGGCTACCTTAGCACCACGTTCGTATTCCTGTTCCGAGAAGAAAGCGCCGCTCGCGAGTTTCAGGTTGGCTACTGACACATACTCGGGAGTTGTGCCGGTGACCTGGGAGTTCGTGTTCTCACTGCCTGCAACCAGCTGGAGGTTGCTAGAAGAAGAGGGCGCCAGGGAGGATATATAAGAGATGCGCTGTGATATCGCTTCCGCATCTTCCATGGTTAGCGTCTGGCTGCCACCGCCACCACCCCTCACTCCTCCGACCCCAAAACTCATCGCAGGGCTGACAGTAATCAGGTTTGCCCCCATGCTCTCGATATTGGAGAGGATTTGTGCCGTGGAACCTTTACCAATGGACATCAGGGCAATCACTGAAGCTACGCCGATAATGATTCCAAGCATGGTCAAGAAACTGCGCAGCTTGTGGGTGCTAAGCCCAAGCCACACAGTAGATAGAAAGGTGTGCCACTTTTTCATGCGCTTTCCTCCGCGACAACCTCGCCATCCTTGAGGTGTATTATTCTCTGACAGTGCTGGGCAATGTTGGCGTCATGGGTTACCAGAAGCAGAGTGATTGCCTGCTCGGCGTGCAAAGAGGTAAGGATGGAGATTACCTCTTCGCCAGAACGGCTGTCTAGCTGGCCGGTGGGTTCATCAGCCAGAATCAGGGAGGGATTTTTCACGAGAGCCCGGGCGATAGCCACCCTCTGCTGCTCACCTCCCGAAAGCTCGATGGGACGATGATTGACTCGGTCAGAGAGGCCCACCTTGGCCAGCGCCTCTAGAGCGCGTCTACGGTCAACACCGCCAACGTAGGTCATGCCCAGTTCCACATTGGCCAGTGCCGTAAGCCGCGACAATAGGTTGAAGGTCTGGAAGATAAAGCCAACCTTCTGCCCCCTGATCGCAGCCAATTCGCTGCTATTCAGACGGCTGACCTCTCTCCCCTCAAGATAGTAGCTGCCCGATGTCGGCTTGTCCAGGCAGCCAAGAAGATTGAGAAGTGTGGTCTTGCCCGAGCCGGAAGGCCCCATAATCGCCACCAGTTCACCCTTCTCGATGTCGAGATTCATCCCTCTGAGCACCGTCAGCTCTCTCTTGCCCATTGGATAGACTTTGGTTATATCTTGTAACTGGATCATCTGCTTGTCCTTATCAGCCTGGTGGTCCTCCCCCTGTTCCCGGCGTAAATGTTCCACCTCCCGGAAACATCCCGCCCCCTGGAAACATTCCACCTCCTGGCCCTTCTTGTTGAGTCGGTGTAGTAGTCCCCTGAGGAACAATCACCTTTTCGCCTTCGTTGAGCCCGCCTGTTACCTCGGTGCTCACATAATCGGTGATGCCCGTCTTTATGGCTCGCCTTTCGCTGGTGCCGTCTGGCAATAGTACCTCAACGTAGCTCTGCCATCCCTGGGTCGTAATGGCTCCGCTGGGCACCAGAAGCACATTGGTCCTCTGGTCCACTATTATGTTCACGGTGACGGTCAACCCCTCTCTGAGCTGAATGGCGCGAAACGTTCCAACTGGCTGCGTTATTGAGGAGTTGCCCTGCCCCGCCGGCGGTGTGAATCCGTCCGGCGGCGTAAATCCCTGCGGTGGCATCATCCCTGACGGTGGGACTTGCGAAATGTTTGATACTGATTCCACCTCGACCGTAACTTTATAATTCACTACCCCTGACTGAATGGTGGCCGTCGGTGCAATGTAAGTGACTTTGGCCGGCAAGCTTATTCCGGATATAGCATCTGCCTCCAATGTGGCTCTTCCTCCCTTCTCTACTTCAGAAATATCCATCTCGTTCACTAAAATATCAACTTCAAACTTGTCGGGATCAGCAAGGGTCACCGCTACCGTCCCTTTCTTCACTTCGTCGCCACCAGAAACGTTCACCTTTGTAATGAATCCATCGAAGGGAGCAGTAACCGCTGGGCTAGCCTCGCTGGCTTCTTCTAACGCTTTCTCTCTCTGCCCCAAGCGCTCTTTAGCAAGCTTGAGCTGCAACTTTTTGATGTATATGTCCTCGGAGTCATTCTCTTCAGCCCTCTCCAAGTCAAGTTCAGCATTGTTCACATTTATCTTCGCTTGAAGCAGGTCCAGCTCTAGTGTCGCTAACTCGTCCTCCCATTCTGACGTGTCAAGTCTAGCTAGCACCTGTCCTTCTTCCACGGAATCACCTTCTTCTACCAACACTTCCTGCACCGTTCCTGCCATCTCAAAAGTGAGATCCTGGGTAGAAGATAACGCCAGATTGCCACTGCCACTAATCTCTACCGTCAGGTTTCCTGCCTGTACGGTTGCTGTTTGGTACTGCAGTGCTGGCGCTGAGTCCGGCTTAAGAACGTTGATGAGTACGAAGGCGACGACCCCGCACAACACCAGCGCTAGTACTAGCTTTGATACTCTCTTCTTCATTAACACTCTTATTGCATTTAATTTCATCACATTTACCTCTGCCTTTGTGGTGCCACAACTAACAGTAAGAAACACAGTGCCAGCAATGCGGCACGAAATTCTCAAGCAAGTATCAAATCTGAATGCCCTCGAAAATTGGCAAAAGCACGGGCTAGCAGGAAAGCACCAGATTTGGACAAACCCATTTGAGTATTTTGCCTCCTTTCTTTCTACTCGTTGTCAGCCTAAGACGGGGACTCTTCGAGCGTGGCATTAGCCACCTGCTGTACATTCCCACGGTAATAGACTATCTCTACCTGGTTACCGATCTGGTGAGAACCTATGGCTGAGGTCAGTTCCGCGGAAGTGCTGATATCCTCCTCATCCATCTTAGTGATGACATCACCCGCTCTTAATCCAGCCTTATCCGCCGGGCTACCAGTGCTTACACTGGTAATAAGCGCTCCCGCGTCGACTGAGAGGTGATAGTATTGCTGGATAGTTGGAGTAACGGTGACCACTGACACTCCAAGCCAGGGGCGAACTACCTTTCCTTCTGTTATCAAGCTTTGCACTACTGGGATAGCAGTATCTGTGCTTATGGCGAAGCCAATGTTCTCGGCATTGCTGGCGATAGCCACATTGATGCCGATCACTTGCCCTGCTGCGTCTAGTAGCGGTCCACCGCTATTTCCCGCGTTAATAGCAGCATCAGTCTGAATAATGTCATTGAGCACCACTCCGGTTTCCTCCTGAATAGAGCGTCCCAGATTGCTAACCACGCCAGTAGTCCAGGTAGGACCTCCAGGCAGAGCCAGAGCATTTCCCACAGCCACCACCGGATCAAGGACGCTGAGCTGCTCCAAGGAGTCGCTAAGGAAGTGTAAGTAGGAAAGATTGCTGGCGTCAATTTTCACTACTGCCAAATCAGTTTGCGCATCTGTACCCACTACAGTTGCGTCAAAGGTGCGCCCGTCACTCAGAGTCACTGTCACTTTTTGGGCACCTTCTACCACATGGTTGTTGGTTACAATATAGCCATCTGAGCTGATTATTATCCCACTTCCCGCTCCTGTCTGGGGCACTGCCTGCCAGAACCAGTTGTAGCTCACCATTTCAACGACAATAGAAACCACGGCAGGAGCCACCTCTGCTACTAGTTCCTGGGTGCTAAGCTCCGCGCCAACTGCCTCGTCAATATACAGATATCCCGAGGCAGAACTGGGGGAGTTAGCTAGCGTGCAGGCAATAGCCAAGCTCATACCGACAAGTAAAACGACACCTATCACAACGTACTTTAGCTTACTCATTTCCCATACCCTCCTGTTGTGAAAGCATAGTCCAACTGCTTATCGACCCTTTCGTTTAGTTGAGTGCTGTTCCTTGTGCTGTTTCTTACTATCATTCTTTTCCTTCATTTCCCCTCGAAGTATGTCTTTCTGGACTTGAGTCCTGGCTCCTGCAAGGGAGAGAGGGAACACCCGCCCCCTCTCCCGGATAAGTTCTGCTTCACTGTCTTGCTAAGCGCCTGCTTCAGCGGAAGCACTAAGGCCAGGACATGGACCACCCCGCGGCCCGAAGCCTCTGCCCTGCATCATGCCACCGCCAGGACCGGGTCCACCAAGTCCCGGCAATGGTACCTCGATGTCGGGCCGGGACTGCCACCACTCCAGGTACTGGTTAGCTTCTTCCTGAGTTATCTGGCCGTCGTCCACGAGGTTCTGCAGCCGGGTTTCTAGAGCCTCATCCCATAGCTCGCCTTGAGCTTGGTCCAGAGCATGTCTTAGTTGCTCCGAGTCGACGGTCGCACCTGTACTCTCTTGATAGATGGCACACGCCCTGTCCAGAAGCGCCTGGTATCGATCGGTAATCTGGCTCTGATCCTCAGCATTGCCTGAGCTATCGCTTCCGGCAACAAGTACTCCTCCCACAGTACCTGCGATCAGCAGTACTGACACCACTACGACTGGAATGAACCACCTGCGTTTCCTCATTGGCATATCACCTCCTTTCTGTGCCGTTTCATTGCTGGGGATGTGTCCCTTCCCCCAATACTGTATCGACCTTTTTTCTTTGATAGGCACATCTCATTTAGCTTCATTTCCAGTTTACAGCTTCTGGGGACTCACCGAATAGTGTGTAAAGTAATAAAATAGAGATTCAAACCATGACTTCACTCACTGACCGAGGTGACATTTGTCATGGAGTCAAGGCAGCAATCAATGACCGTAGTCACATGAAGGATCCGAGTTATTGATCTATAATGTGCTTGTGAAAAATAGAACTTCGTTTGCAGACGCTGTACGCTTGATCCGTTTTGCTGCTGTTCTCTGGATTGGATATCTTGTCTTACTAGCAGTCATCGGCCAATCATTTCCGTGGCCACAACAAATAAACCCTCTATATAACGTCGCACTCGGTTGCGTAGCCGTTTTATGCCTCATCCTTTCCTATTGGAATTGGATTCAAGAACGACTGGGAAAGGCATTCATTCCGCTAATAGTTGCTGTAATAACGATACTGCCGGTCATCTTCACTAATATGATTAGTCGTCTTCTCCTTACTGTTCCCGGGCCTCTCGGTCCGCGGTTCACTACTCCTGAGAGCTTGGTCCTGGTGGTTTTTCCTTTCTTGTTCGTCGCCCTTATGCTGGTTGCCTGGCAATACAAATGGCAATATGTACTCCTCGTTATCTTGGGGATTGCTGGCTTACACTTTGGCATGATCTGGTCTTTTACAGAGCCGGGCAGCCCGCCTTTTCTGGGTCTACTTCTGGGTGGACTTACAGTAACTTTAATTCAAACGATAGTATTCCTGGCTGTAGGCTTTTCTATCAGCTATCTTATGAGTAGATTGAACAAACAACAGCAATCTCTTGCAGAGGCCAATAGCCGCTTGACACATCACGCCAGCACTTTGGAGCATCTCGCTACTAGCCGGGAGCGGAATCGAGTGGCTCGAGAGCTGCACGATACTCTGGCGCATACGCTTAGCGGGTTGTCGGTTCAGCTAGAAGCAGTGAAGGCATACTGGGATATTGACCCCCAGAAGGCCCGTTCGACACTGGAGGAATCTCTGAATGAAGCCCATTCAGGTCTGGGGGAGACACGACGGGCGTTGCAGGCGCTTCGCGCCAGCCCACTGGACGATTTAGGACTATCATTGGCAGTTCGGACAATGGCTGAGGATGCGGCGGCACGTGCTAATCTTGCCCTAAACTCGTCAGTCGCTGATAAGCTACCTTCCTTGTCGCCTGATGTGGAACAGTGCATTTACCGCGTAGCACAGGAAGCGGTCACAAACGTGGCCAAGCATGCAAAGGCAAAAACTTTGACTGTGAATCTGGAACCCACAGAAGAGAAAGTCACGCTCACGGTCCACGATGATGGTGTCGGGTTCGATGCAGAGAAGAAGGATAAACCAAATGATTACGGTTTAGAGGGCATGCAGGAAAGGGCGCAACTGGTAGGTGGTGAACTCACTGTTACCAGTAAGCCGGGCGAGGGCACCACAGTGAAATTGGTAGTATAGACGGATAAACACATATGAAAGTAATCATTTGTGATGATCAGGCAATCGTTCGTGCTGGTCTGGTGATGTTACTCAAACTTGAGCCGGATATTGACATTGTCGGTACTGCTGAAGATGGTGCTGAAGCTGTCCAGATGGTCGCGGATAAAGGACCGGACCTTATCCTAATGGATCTTAAGATGCCCGTCATGAACGGTGTGGAAGCGACTCGCCAGATAACGATGAAGTATCCGGAGGTTAAGGTTCTTGTTCTCACTACCTACGCAGATGACGAATGGGTTTTTGATGCCATACAGGCGGGGGCATCTGGCTATCTGTTAAAGGATACACCTCGCGAAGAACTGGTGAAGGCCGTTAGGGGGACGGTAGCCGGCAAAACATACTTAGACCCCTCCATCGCAGGGAAAGTCTTAGAGCAGGCCTCCAGTCGCCAAACCCAACCAGCTTCGTTGATTACCAGCAAGCTGACCCAGCGGGAAGCAGAGGTTCTGCGCTTAATAGCCAAAGGATTAACCAATGCAGATATTGCCGATAGCTTGTTCTTATCTGACGGAACAGTGAGGAATCATGTCAGCGCTATCTTAGCGAAACTTGGTGTTAATGACCGTACCCACGCAGCTGTCATCGCAATCCAGCACGGGTTAACGTAGACCTAAATCCTTCACCAGCGTGTATCCCATTTGGGGTGAACCAAAGGTAACAATCAGCCATATTGTTACCTAGCATTCTCTCCCGTTCGAAAGCCCACCGTTATCTGCCTCTGCGCCTCGATGAGCACGTCCAGGAAACTGGTAGACAGTAGTCAGAAGTCAGCAGCCAGTAGACCGTAGCCGCTGGTCACCAGTCACTAGTCGGTAGTCAGTAGACCGCAGCCCCACTGATCACCAGTCACCAGTCACTAGTCACTAGTAAGTCGCTGCCCGTCAACCGACGGCAGCCAGTCGGCAGCCTCCGAGATGAGGTTGTTAAGATACTGCAGCCAGCCAGGGCGGCGCGATTGTTCGTATCCACCTCGTCCAGCACCACGGGATTCACATTGTCGGTTCGTAAGTCGTTTGAAGGACCTATCGGTGCTATACTGTTAGTCGTGACTTCTGAGAGGTAATCACATGGCCGAAAAGTCTCGTGAAAAGCAGAAAGTGGTAGTGATCGGCGGCACCGGTTTCCTTGGATACTACGCCGTCAAGGAGTTTATCCGTCGAGGTCATAGCGTCACCATAATTGCGCTGCCACCATTGCCCGAAGAAGGCCTCTTCCCAAAGGAAGTGAATATTACTCTGGCCAACATCGATAAACTGGACGACAGCGGCATCATAGATATCCTGAAAGGTCACGATGCTATAGTTTTCGCTGCCGGAGCAGATGACCGGGTTATCCCCAAGGCGCCGGCGTATGAGCTCTTCTATCAGGCAAATGTCCTTTCCTGTAAAAGAGTACTCTCACTGGCTCGCCAATCAGGTATAAAGCGCGGCGTTATTTTGAGTTCATACTTTCTGTACTTCGACCGTGTTTGGCCGGAGGAGAAGCTATCAGAGTATCATCCTTACATCAGATCCAGAAAAGAGCAAGCTCAACAGTCTATGGATGTGTCAATGCCGGACCTTCAGTTGATGATTCTCGAATTGCCGTATATTTTCGGCAGCATGTCCGGGCGCACGCCGCTATGGAAGCCGCTGATAGGCTATATCAATTCTCGCTATCCTCTTTTCTACATGAGAGGGGGGACCAACATGATCGCCGTCGAACACGTTGGCGAAGCTATTGTAGGGGCTATAGAAAAAGGAAAAGGGGGGCATAGTTATACCGTCGGGGATGAAAACCTTACCTGGATTGAGTTCCTGGAAAGAATATTAGGTATTCTGGGTAAGAAAAAGAGGATAGTCATCGTGCCGACTTGCCTGGTTCGGCTTCTCCTGAGAGCAGTGGCATTACAGCATAGACTTCGTGGCAGAGAAGGCGGACTTGACCCCGTCAGGTTTGCAGCGATACAAACAAGGAACACGTTCTTTGATCCGGCGCCAGCGGCTGAAGACCTTGGCTATGGCAGAGGAAATCTAGAAGAGGCTTTCAAGAATACGGTGAAAGCTTGTTTACGAGTGAAATCAGAATCTTCATAGCTATGTACCGCTACGCATCATCTTAACAGGAAACACCGATGCCTAAGAAAAGAGTCCTTTTGACCGGAGCATCCGGCTCCATGGGCGGCGAAGCCCTTAAAGAGTTGTTGAGAAGAAAGGACGGCTACGATGTTGTCCTATTAGTCAGGCCTTCAAAGCAGAATAGAAGAGCTTTCGCAGAATATGAGGCGCGAGAAGGAATAAAAATCGTCTGGGGAGACCTGTGTAATCCCGGTGATGTGCTGGAAGCCGTTAACGGAGTAGATTACGTCCTCCATCCCGCCGCGCTCATCGCCCCGGAGGCGGACAAGAACCCACGAGTCTGCAAAGGAATAAACTGCGGCGGCACCGAAAATATAATCGACGCGATTAAGAAGCAGCCAGACAGTGGAGACCACGTCCGTTTGGTCTATGTGGGCACCGTAGCCGCATATGGGGACCGGCTTCCGCCTATTCATATGGTCAAGGTCGGCGATCCTCTCAAACCAAGTGTCGGTGACTTTTACGCCACGACAAAAATGGCCGCAGAGAGAGCGGTCATAGAATCGGGTTTGAAATACTGGGCAGTAATGCGACAGACATACATTGCTATTCCAGATGCACTATCTCTTTTAGACCCGATTCTCTTCCACCAGCCGGTCAACACCCATATTGAACTGATAACTAGCGAAGATGCAGGATACGGGCTGGTGCAAACCATGGAGGCCCCTGATGATTTCTACGGCAAGGTGTACAACATGGGAGGTGGCCCGGCATGCAGGGTTGTTTTTAAGGATTATCTCGAGCGGATGATGGAAATCTTTGGCCTCGGGAATTACAGGAAGATAATGCCTCTCAATTGGTTCGCTCTAAGGAACTTCCACTGCTGCTGGTATGAGGATAGCTGGGTCCTTAATGAATATCTCGGTCACTGGCGGCATTCGCTCGAGGACCATTACAAGCAGGTGGAAGACGCTACCCCCTGGTATTTGAAACTCGGAGCAAGAATCGCCCCGTCTTCTG
>Ga0315285_10007190_pt1 | contig 11438 bp, 9 predicted proteins | sample YL17G09_36_MG_FD_203698 | JGI IMG/M metagenome (GOLD analysis project Ga0315285, IMG submission 203698) | Sediment microbial communities from Yellowstone Lake, YNP, Wyoming, USA - YL17G09_36 | ecosystem: Environmental > Aquatic > Freshwater > Lake > Sediment | place: USA: Wyoming | collected... | reverse complement strand
TCCTGCCCCACTCCGAGCAGGTGCCCCGCGAATCCTACCGCGCCGGCGACCGCATCCGCTCCTATGTCCTGCAGGTGCACCAGGAGTCCCGGGGACCCCAGGTGGTGCTGTCCCGCCGCTCGCCGATGTTCGTCAAGAAAATTTTCGCGATGGAAGTGCCGGAGATTGCGGAAGGCATTGTCACGGTGGAAAGCATCGCCCGGGAGCCGGGCGTACGCACCAAGATCGCGGTGCTCTCCCGCGATTCCGGGGTGGACCCGGTCGGCGCCTGCGTGGGCATGAAGGGATCCCGGGTGCAGGCGGTGGTCCAGGAGCTGCGGGGCGAGAAGATTGACATCATCCCCTGGACGCGGGATATCGCCGGCAACGTCTGCAACGCCTTGGCCCCGGCCGAGGTGGCCCGGATGATCATTGACGACGACCAGCACATGATGCTGGTGATCGTGCCCGACGACCAGCTCTCGCTCGCCATCGGCCGGCGCGGCCAGAACGTGCGCTTGGCCGTGCAACTGACCGGCTGGAACATTGACATCAAGGGCGAGACCGAGATGAAGGATCTGACCAAGAAGGCCCAGGACACCCTGGGCAAGATCTCCGGGATCGGGGGCGTGATCGCGGAGAAGCTTTACCTGGAAGGGTTTACCACCGCCAGCGACCTGGCCAAGGCGGATACGGAAGCGTTGACCGCGCTGCCGGGCATCGGCAAGGTCAAGGCGGAAAAGATTATCCAGGCGGCCAAGGAGATGGCGGCCCAAGAAGCCGCCGAAGCGGCAGCGGCCCCGCCCAAGACCGCGGAATCGGCTTCGCCGGCTGCGGCGGCCGACTCGGCCCAGGCAGAGGCGGCCGCGGCTGAAGCCGGTCCGGAGCCGACCGAAGCCGAGGCCGAGCCGGAAGAGAAAGGCCCGGAATCCGAGGCGGGTCGTTAAGCCATTGCGGGAATGAAGGCCGGATACTTTTAACTTCAAGGCAGGTGGACGGGATGGCGAAACGGGTTTACGAGCTAGCCAAAGAGTTGGGGCTGGACAGCAAGGAGATCCTGAGCCGACTGCGGGACTTACAGATCCAGGTCAAAAGCCACATGAGCCTCCTGGAACCCGCGGAGGTGGCGAAGCTGAAGAACAGTCTGGCCCAGGAGGCCGCCGCTCCATCTCTTAGCGCCACCGTGGAAAAGCGCGTCAAGTCCAACGTCATCCGCCGGCGGACTCTCAAGGCTGAACCCCCGCTTGAAGAGGCGGTCCCGGCGCCCTTGCCCCCGCCTTCGGCTGAAGAAAAACCCGCGGCCAAGAAAGCCGGGGTCAAGAAAACGGGCAAAGCCGCGGCCGCTCCGGCCCCGGAGAAAGAGCCGGAAAAGAAACCCGCGCCGCCCCGGGTCAAGGCCGCGCCCTCTCCTGAACCAGCGCCGCCGGCAGCGGCTCCGGCGGCTGAGGCTGCTCCGGAACCCGAGGCAGCCAAGGCTCCTCCCAAGCGGGCCAGGGCCGCCCGGCCCTATCTCAAACCCAGCATTCGCCGCACCGCCCGGGCCGTCGAAAATATTCCTTTGCCCGAGGCCAAGCCGCTGAAGCCCTCGGAAAAAGTGGTGCCCCCTCCTCCGCCTTCCAAGAAGAAAAAGGGCAAGCCGCTGGCAGCCCTGGCCGAGGAAGAGGAAAAGGCGCCGGGCCGGCCTGGGAAAAAGAAAGGCAAGGGCGAGTTCCCGGCCAAGAAAAAAGGGCTGCGCCGCAAAGTTGCCTTTAAATCCTACCTGGGCGGAGACGGCATCGAGCTGCTCGACGTCGGGCGGATGTATACGCCGGCCCGCAAGAAAAAAGGGCCGGGCAAGAAGCCGGCGCCCAAGAAGACCAAGGTCACGGTCCCCAAGCCTTCCAAACGGATCGTGCACATGGGTGAAACCATCACTCTGCCGGACCTGGCCAAGCGGATGGGGATCAAGGCCGGCCAGTTGGTGGAAAAGCTGACCGCGATGGGTCATGCGGCTGGCTCGGAGAATCAACTGGATTACGAGATGGCTTCCTTGCTCGCCGCCGAGTTTCAATTTGAAGCGGTCAAGACCACCTTTGAGGAGGCCAAGATTTTAACGTTCCCGACGCCGGACCGGCCCGAGGAATTGAAGCCCCGGCCGCCGGTGGTCACGGTCATGGGTCACGTGGACCATGGCAAGACCTCGCTGCTCGATTACGTGCGCAAGACCCGGGTGGCGGAAAAGGAGGCCGGCCAGATCACCCAGCACATCGGCGCTTCGGTGGTGGATATCCCGGCCGGCCGGATCGTGTTCGTGGATACCCCGGGCCACGAGGCCTTCACGGCCATGCGCGCGCGGGGGGCCAAGGTCACCGACATCGTGGTCCTGGTCGTGGCCGCGGATGACGGGATCATGCCTCAGACCCGGGAAGCGGCTTCCCATGCCAAGGCGGCGGAGGTGCCCATCATCGTGGCCATCAACAAGGTTGATCTGCCGGGCGCCAACCCGGACCGGGTCATGCAAAAGCTGGGCGAGCTGGGCCTGACCCCCGAAGAATGGGGCGGCACTACCATGGTGGTGAAATGCTCGGCCAAGACCGGGCAGGGGGTCGAGGATCTGCTCGAGGGGATCCTGCTTCAGGCCGAGGTGATGGAGCTGCGGGCCAATCCCGACAAGAAGGCCAAGGGCGTGATCCTGGAATCGCGCCTGGACCGGGGCAAAGGCCCGGTGGCCGCGGTCCTGATCCAGGAAGGCACCTTGCGGGTGGGCGAGGCGATCGTCTGCGGGGCTTCGGCCGGCAAGGTCCGGGCCTTGATGGATGACCAGGGCCGGCCGCTCAAGGAGGTCGGGCCCTCGCTTCCGGCCGAAGTGTTGGGTCTGGACGGCTTGCCCATGGCCGGCGACACCTTGTTGGCCGTGGCTGAGGAGCGCAAGGCCAAGCTGGTCAGCGAGCACCGGGCCGAAGAGATGCGGCAGCGGGGCATGGCCGGGCTTTCCAGGATCTCGCTGGAAGATTTCCTGCGCCAGGCTCAGCAGGAGGAAGTGCGCCAGCTCAACGTGATCCTCAAGGCCGACACCCAGGGCTCGCTGGAAGCGATCAAGCAGGCCGTGGAAAAGCTGAACACCGAGCAGACCAAAATCCAGGTCATCCACGACGGCGTGGGCGGGATCACCGAGAACGACGTGCTCCTGGCCTCGGCCGGCCAGGCGGTGATCCTGGGCTTCATGGTCCGGCCGGAGAGCTCGGCGGTGAAGGTGGCCGAGCACCAGGACGTGGAGATCAAGCTTTACCAGATCATCTACAACCTGCTCGACGAGATGAAGGCGGCGCTCAAGGGCATGCTCAAGCCGGTGACCCGGGAGAAGGTGCTCGGGCACGCCGAGGTCCGCAACCTCTTCAACATCACCAAGGTGGGCACGGTGGCCGGGTCCTATGTCACCGACGGGAGCATCCCCCGCAGCGCCCGGGTCCGCCTGCTCCGGGACCAGGTGGTGGTGCACGATGGCAAGATCTCCTCGCTCCGGCGCTTCAAGGACGATGCCCGCGAAGTCGCCACCGGCAGTGAATGCGGCGTGGCCCTGGAAAACTACAACGACATCCACCTCGGCGACGTGATCGAGGCCTACGCGATGGAAGAGGTGCCCCCGGCCTGAGCCGGAGGCCTTGCCGGCAAGAAGCATGGTTATCGGAGTGCTCCGGCTTTCGCTTCACTTTCACGAGGCCCATTCCCTCAAAGCCAAGCGGGGTCCCTTGCGCAAGGTGATCGCCCAGGTGCGCAACCATTTCGATGTGGCAGTGGCGGAAGTGGGGGAACAGGACAAGTGGCAAGTGGCGGAACTGGGGGTGGCCACGGTCGGCTCGAGCGCGCCGGTGATCAACTCCTGCCTCGATCAGGTGCTCAATTTCGTGGACCGCCTGGGCGCCGCCGAGCTGGTGGACCACCAGATCGAGATCATTCACCTGTAGAAGGTGTCAAGGTGGCAGGGTGTCCCTCAATCTCCGGCTAAGAAGTAGGGGCACGGCATGCCGTGCCCCTACCAGGCCGCAACTATGATGTTGCCCCGCGCACCCGATGTTGCCGGCAACTGCCCATAAATCAGGCGGATAAATTCTTAGCCGGAGATTTAGGGTGTCATGGTGTCAGGGTCGCTTTTAACCTTGCCACCTTGACACCCTGACACCTGAGAAAGAGCCATGCAAAGGTATTCCCGGGCCGATCGGGTCGGCCAGATGATCTTCCAGATCATCGCCGACACCATCCGGCAAAAACTCGACGACCCCCGCATCTTGCCGGTCACCATCACCCAGGTCCGGTTGACCCGGGACCTGCGCCTCGCCCGCGTTTACTACTGCCTGTCCGGAGACGCCGCCGCCAAAGAAGCGGCCCGGCAGGGACTGGTCGGCGCCGCCGGGCTGTTCAAAAAAACCATTGATGCCGAGCTCAACCTCCGCTTCATGCCCGACCTGGAGTTCTATTACGACGAGACGCTCGATCGCGCCGAGCGCATCGAGCAGATCCTGAAAGAAGTCAGCCCCGCCCATGGATCCGATAATCCGGAAGATTCTTGACCGCCTCCGGCCCACCGCGCAGTTGGCCGTCGCCGCGCACCAGAACCCCGAAGGCGACGCCCTCGGCTCCACCCTGGCGCTCGCGCTCTGGCTCCAGAGCGCCGGCAAGGACGCCCGGGCCTATAATGTGGACCCGGTGCCGAGCTTCCTCCGCTTCCTCCCCGGCGCCGACACCATGACCCGCCGGGTCGAAGATTTAGGCGAGCCCTCGCTGATTGTGGTGGTGGACTGCGGCGACCTCCAGCGCACCGGCCCGGCCTTTGCCCAATTCGCCCAGGGCCGCGAGATCATCGTCCTTGACCATCACGACACCAACGATAACTTCGGCGCTCTCAACCTGGTCCGGCCCGAAGCCAGCTCCACCTCCGAGATCGTCTATGACCTGGTCACCGCCGAGGGCCGGCCGCTCCTGCCGGAAGTGGCCTGGAACCTTTACACCGGCATCCTCATGGACACCGGCTCCTTCCGCTTCCCCAACACCACGCCCAACGCGCTCCGCATCGCCTCGGAGCTGGTCCGCGCCGGCGCGGATCCGGCCCGCGTGGCCCGCGAGGTCTTCGACACCCAGCCCCAGGGCAAGCTCAAGCTCCTGGCTCGGGTGCTCTCCACCCTGGAATTCGATGCCCCCGGCCGGGTGGCGGAAATGGTCCTGACCCAGGCCATGTTCGCGGAGACCGGCACCACGGCCGAGGACGCCGAGGGTTTTATCAATTACACCGCCTCGGTGGAGGGCGTCAAAGTGGCCGTGCTCTACCGCCAGCAAGGGCGGGACAAGTGGAAGGTGAGTTTTCGCGGCCGGGTGCAGGGCGACGGCTCGCCCGGCATTAACGTGGCCAGGATCGCGGAGGAGTTGGGCGGCGGCGGGCACCGCCTGGCGGCCGGGACCACGCTCCTCGGCTCCCTGGAAGAGGTGCGGCTTCAGGTCCAGGAAAAATTGGCCGCGGCCTTCTTAGCCTCCGAGTAATCATGTCCGGAGACGGCATCTTGGCAACAATCGTAGGAGCGCAATTCATTGCGCCCTCTGACTTGGGCGTGATCAATCACGCCCCTACCCGGAGTTGGCCATGAGCGCCGATGGGATCCTGGTGGTGGACAAGCCGCGGGACCAGACCTCCCGGTCCCTGACCACGGCCGTGGCCCGGCTCTTTCAGGAGAAGCGGGCCGGGCACCTCGGCACCCTGGACCCGCTCGCCACCGGGGTGCTCCCGATCTTGTTGGGCAAGGCCACCCGCCTGGCCCGATTTCTCGAAGGGCATGACAAGGAATACCGGGCGATCGTGCGGCTCGGCCAGGAGACTACCACCTGGGACGCGGCCGGCGAGCTGGTGGCGGAAAGCTCTCTCGCCGGCCTTGCCCCGGAGGCGGTCGAGGAAGCGGTTAAATCCTTTCGAGGCGAGATCGAGCAAGTGCCGCCCATGCACTCGGCGCTCAAGCGCGGCGGCCAGCCGCTATATCGCCTGGCCCGGAAAGGCGAGGAAGTGCCCCGGCCGGCGCGGCGGGTGAAGATCCAGGAGCTCAAGGTGGAAAAGGTGGAGCTGCCGGAGGTGGTCCTGCGGGTGGTCTGCTCTCCGGGAACCTACCTCCGCAGCCTGGCCCACGACCTGGGAGAGCGCCTCGGCGTGGGCGGGCATTTGGCCGGCCTGCGCCGGCTCCGGAGCGGAGGCTTCACCCTGGCCCAGGCGGCGCCGGGCGAGGCCCTGGAGCTGGAGACCGCGGCGCGGGCGCTCATCCCGCTCCGGGAGTGTCTCCCGGACTTTCCGGTAGTAGCGGTCACGCCGGAGGAAGAGCGCGCCCTTTGCCAGGGCCAGGCCATTCCCGGCTGGGAGCGGGAGCTTAAGCCGGGCGGGCATTATCGGCTGGTCCGGGAGGACTTGGTCGCGATCGGCCAGGCCCGGGAACGCGAGGGCCGGATCTGGATCTTCCCCCGTCCCGTGCTCGCGGACCGTGCTTGGCAAGAAGGGCGAAGCATGTTAAGATAATCAAACTTTAAATCATCGAGGAACAAAATTTGGTAAGAAGTAGAGTTCTCCGGGTGTCATCCCGGAGGTCGGCGGAAAGGAGGTGAAAAGGATATGCTGGCAAAGGAGAAAAAACAGGAAGTGATTCAAGCGTTCCGGCATCACGAGACGGACACCGGCTCGACCGAGGTCCAGATCGCGCTGCTGACGGAACGGATCAACGATTTAACCGGGCACTTTCAAGTGCACGCCAAGGACCATCATTCCCGCCGGGGCCTGCTCAAGCTGGTCGGGCAACGGCGGCGGCTTCTCGATTACCTGAAACGAGTGGATATCAACCGTTACCGGGAGGTGGTTGACAAGCTCGGGCTGCGCAAGTAGCCCAGGTGAAAAACGCAGAGGCGAACAACTTAAGGAGTAAATTCGACGATGTATAAGAAAGTCAGCATCACCTTCGGGGAACGAACCCTCAGCCTGGAAACGGGAAAACTGGCCAACCAGGCCAGCGGCGCGGTTCTGGTCACTTACGGCGATAACATCATCCTGGTGACTGCGGTGTCCACCGACGAGGTCCGCGAGGGGATTGATTTTGTCCCCCTCACCGTCAACTACCAGGAAAAGTTCTATGCCTCGGGAAAAATCCCCGGCGGCTTTTTCAAGCGCGAAGGCCGGCCCACCGACACCGAGACCCTCAACAGCCGGCTGATTGACCGTCCGATCCGGCCCTTGTTTCCCAAGGGCTGGCCCTATGAAACCCAGATCATTCCCACCGTGCTCAGCGCGGACCAGGACACCAACCCCGGCCCGCTCGCCCTGGTCGGCGCTTCCGCCGCCCTGGAAATTTCCGACATCCCCTTCGAGGGACCGGTGGCCGCGGTCCACCTCGGCCGGCTGGACGGCCGCTTCATCCTCTTCCCCACCCGCGAACAGATGGCGCAGAGCGACCTCGACCTGGTGGTGGCCGGCAACCGCGGCGGCATTGTCATGGTCGAGGGCGGCGCCCGCATGGCCCCCGAGGAAGACATCCTCGAGGCGCTTTTTTTCGCCCACCGGGAAATGCAGCCCCTGCTCGAGTTGCAGGACCGGCTCCGCGAGGAGATCGGCAAGCCCAAGCGCGAGTTTGAAGCGCGCACCGTGGACGCGGCGTTGCGGGAAAAGGTCGCCGTCCTCTTCCAAAAGCCTTTGGAAGAGGCCCTGAACCTGCCCACCAAGGTGGAACGCCTTACCCGGTTCCACGAAGCCAAACGCTCCGCCTTGGCCGTCTTGCTCGCTGGGGAGCCGGCGCTGGCGGAGCGGGAGGGCGAGATCAAGGCCTTCTTTAGGGAACTGGAGCGGGACGAAGTCCGGCGGCGGGTCATCACCAGCCAGAAACGGCTCGACGGCCGCGGGCTTACCGACATCCGTCCGATCCAATGCGAAGTCGGGATTCTGCCGCGCACCCACGGCTCGGCGCTCTTCACCCGGGGCGAGACCAAGGCGCTGTGCGTGAGCACGCTTGGCACCCGGGAGGACGAGAAGCTGATCGAGCGGTTGGAAGAGGAGTATTACAAGACCTTTTACCTGCACTACAACTTCCAGCCCTATTGTGTGGGCGAAACGAGCAATCGGCTGGGTCCGGGCCGGCGCGAGATGGGTCACGGCATGCTGGCCGAGCGGGCGCTGGCGCGGGTGCTGCCCGCCCACGACGACTTTCCTTACACCATCCGGGTGGTCTCGGACATCATGGAGTCCAACGGCTCGAGCAGCATGGCCACGGTTTGCGGAGGCGCTTTAAGCTTGATGGACGCGGGCGTTCCCATCCAGGCGCCGGTGGCCGGCATTGCCATGGGCCTGATCAAGGAAAGCGACGACCGGTTCCACGTCCTCTCCGACATCATGGGCGACGAAGACCACTGCGGGGACATGGACTTCAAGGTGGCCGGCACCGCCGCGGGTATCACCGCCATCCAGATGGACATCAAGGTGAGCGGCCTGACCCGCGAGATCCTGGCCCAGGCGCTCTCCCAGGCGGCCGCGGGCCGGCTTTTTATCCTGCAGGAGATGGGCAAAGCGATTGACAAGCCGCGGGCCGAGCTGTCGCGCTATGCCCCGCGGATCGTGACCATCAAGATCCCGGTGGACAAGATCAAGGACGTGATCGGTCCGGGCGGCAAGGTGATCCGCAGCATCATCGAGCGGACCGGCGCCACCATTGACGTGGCGGACGACGGCACCATTCACGTGGCCTCGGTCAACGGCGAGAAGAACGAGGAAGCGCTGCGCCTGATCCGGGAACTGACCCAGGAAGCGGAAGTGGGCGCCGTCTATCGGGGCAAGGTGCGCAAGATCGCCGAGTTCGGCGCCTTTGTCGAGATCTTTCCCGGCACCGACGGACTCCTCCATATCTCCGAACTGGAGAACCGCCGGGTCAACAAGGTCACCGACGTCTTGCACGAGGGCGACGAGGTGGTGGTCAAGTGCCTGCGCGTGGGGGACGACGGCAAGATCTCGCTCTCCCGCAAGGCGGTGTTGGAATTGCAGCCCCCGTCCACCCGCCCGCGGCCGGAACACTCGCCGCGAGACGAGGAAGAGCAGGATCGCCAGCCCCGCCGCCGCTCCGCCGGCGGCCGCGGAGACCGGGGGCCGCGGCCGGGAGGTTCGAATCAGGACAACCAGGATTGATTTTTCGGAGTCCCTTTCCGGTCCAGGGATCGCGGGCTCCATGATCAAGGATGGGAAGGGCGCAAAAGCTTGCGCCCTTTTTTCGGACTTGGCCGCAGCAAGGAAGAGGCACTCCCTCGCCGGGAGGGCCGGCCTCAACTTTTTCAGGCGAAGACCAGTTTTGTCAGGAGCACGTTCATGGCCATTGTTATCTTAATCTCGGTGATCTTCGGGTCCTTCCTCATCGTCCGGGTCGGCGCGCTCATGCTGGAGATGACCGGGCTCGATCCCCAGCAGTCCCGCTTCCAGTCCCTCAGCGCCTTCACCGGCACCGGCTTCACCACCACCGAGGCGGAGATGGTGGTGCGCCACCCCACCCGCCGGCGCATCATCAGCGCACTCATGATCCTGGGCAACGCCGGGATCGTCACCGTCTTCGCCTCGATGGTCCGGGGCTTCACCGGCGGGAGCATCGAAGGCACGGCCCTCAACGCCCTGATCGTGGTCCTCGCCATCCTGCTGCTCATCCGCCTGGCCCAGTCCTCCCGCCTGGGCGAGGCCCTGCGCCGGCGCATCCACGCCCGCCTCCAAAAAAGCGAGGCCTTCTCCACCTATGCTTTTGACCAAATCCTGGAGCAGGTCAAGGGCTACGGGATCATGCGCGTGGCCATCCACCCGGATTCCAAGCTGGTGGGCAAGACCCTGCGCCAGCTCGGGACCACCAAGAGCGCGGTGCTGGTCCTCTCCATCGAGCGGGGCGAGCAGATCACCGCGGTGCCCCGGGCCGACGACCGGATCGAGAGCGGCGACGCCTTGCTCTGCTTCGGCAAGCTCGACCAGGTGCGGGCGGCCCTGGGACTGGAAAAGCCGGCCGTCTAACCCTCGACCTGAGCCGGCGCAGTCTAGTCGCCCGCCGACGGGCGGGGGCAGTGTTCGGATTCAGGGGATCAGAATGCCATTCTCCTGAAACAGCATACTCAAAGTCCGCCTTTTTCGACGATCTTCTGGTATAATATTTAAACCTATGCCTAACCATCGGCCATGGTATGAAGACTGGGAAGCCCAATGCGAGCGGGCAAAAGCTTTTATTATCGCTTATTGTATTGATGATCGCAGAATTGACGATGACGAGAAACTGCCTAATTTTCCCGCTGAAATCGATGCCTTCGAAGACTTTACCTTCATGAAACTTATCTATGAGAGCAATCGGCTGGAGAAGGCTGGATTAAGCGAAAGCGATACCAAGAAGCTGTTGCAGGAGGATGAAGCTTTTTCTGATCCGGGAAAGACAATCTCCCTCTGTAAGACTGAAATCAAAACCTTTGATGATCTCCTCAAAGCTTTTAAGACCGAAGCCTCTGCCGCCAAAGCCCCTCGCAGCATTTTCGTTTTTCAAGAGAAAGAGAGAACGGAAGAAGAGGTGCGGAGGCACTACAGGGCAATCTCTTACGCGTTGCATGTGCTTTTGGAGCGCAATAAAAACGAATTTCTGCGTGTAATACCAAAAAGCTATATGAGCAGGAAAAATGCGGATAGTCAGGCACCAGCTCTGAAAGAAATTTGGCGGAATCAATCTGATCGGCCATTGGATATTCCTCTAAAACCCATTGGCTTTTTTTCCAGCAAAGACATTCGCCGATTGCATTTTCTAATGGCACGAGGCCTCTTGCCCCGAGATGCAAGAGTGGAAGCTGGTTTTTGGAGGATTGATAACCGCACCACGGATTTCCAAACCGCCTTTCCGGCCCCCGAAAATATTCCCAAGGCCATGGAACTCTTCATCCGCAACGCCAACCACTTAATGGAATCTTTCCGCACCCTCTGGTTTAGTCTATATTTTCAAATTGGCCAAAATGCCAGCGAGCTAATGGCTTCGAATGAAAACCCGGTCCTGAACGCTGCCAGAATTTCGTATGACTTTGTCGCCATCCATCCCTTCCCGGATTTCAACGGCCGCCTGTCGAGGTTGATCATGAACATGGTCCTGCGCGCGTATGGCCTGCGCTTCTATGCCGTCCTCAGAGGCAGCGCCAAAGAAAAACACCGCTATCTCACGGCCCTGCGTCACGCCAATCGCGGCAAGATCAGTTCTTACGCCTGCCTGATTGCGCGAGCCGTAAACGATGGTTTCGACCAACTCAATACCAACCTTAAAAAAGCCGGGCTGAGGCCAATCGGGGACTGATCTCCCCTGCCGGACCATCGGTTGGGTCAAGTTGTAGCCGCGACCGCTCTCCGGTCGCGGATTCCATTTAGGGCGTTAGGATCCCGGCCTCTTGGAAGCTGCGCAGGGTAAGCAGGAAGCCCAGAACCA
>Ga0315285_10007188_pt1 | contig 11440 bp, 9 predicted proteins | sample YL17G09_36_MG_FD_203698 | JGI IMG/M metagenome (GOLD analysis project Ga0315285, IMG submission 203698) | Sediment microbial communities from Yellowstone Lake, YNP, Wyoming, USA - YL17G09_36 | ecosystem: Environmental > Aquatic > Freshwater > Lake > Sediment | place: USA: Wyoming | collected... | reverse complement strand
TCTCTTTTATTTAAAGAAAAAATTCCTCTCTCTCTTTTATTTATTTACCTTGTTCCTCCCGCCGGCCAGGCATGCCAGCACGGGGTTGAAGATCAGCGTCCTCGTGATCGGCGGGATCCGGTTCCACGGCCTCTGCGTGACGTACCGCAAACAAGCGCGGACGGGGGCCCACACCGCGGCGGCCGGCGTGTTGAGAGCGCCCGGTGCCTGCGGCGACATCAAGCCGCCTCCGCCGCTTCCGTCGCCGTCCGAGTCGACCTCCTCGGCGCAGGCGGCACCGTCGACGCGGACCTCGAGCACGCCGTCCTCGGTGAAACGCACGACGGAGGAGAAGGACAGAGGAGAGGGAGCAGGTGCGGAAGCAGTAGCGGAAGAAGCGGAGGGAGCGGCGGCGACGGAGCAGTTTTGGGCAGAGGCGGCCGCGCCCGCCGCGGCCCCGCTCGCGGCGACGACCTCGACCGAAGAGGAGGGAGCATTGCCGCCGCTGCTCGCCCCGCCTCCCTCACTGTCGTGGAAGGGAACCAGCAGCACGGGTTCCTGCGCCAGGTCCGCCAGGGCCGCCGCGTACCCCGAGGCCTCCATCTTGTTCTTGTCGTACAGCACGGCGAGCCTGCCCTCGGGCAGCCGCCCGGCGGCGGCCGCGGCCGCGAGCGCGGGCATCAGGGCCTTCGACACCAGTTCCCTGTAGCCGCCGCCGCCCTCGGGCTCCCCGCTCGGAGGGGGCATCGACTTCTGGCCCGAGGCGCACGAGTTGGTCTCGACGACGACGCAGCGGCGGTGCCCGCGCTCGGAGGCCGTGACGAAGACGTCGGCGCCGGCCCAGCGCAGGTGCTCTGTGCGCGCCGAGAGCGCGGCGGCGACGGCGGCAGGGCTCGCCTCCGGGTGGAGGTGGCAGAAGCGCTTGGCGAGGCGCGCGTTTCCGAGGGTGAGGAAGGAGCGGACGACGGGATGGATGTGCGCGTTGAGGACGCGCGGGTAGAAGTGGGCGGCCGGGTCGAAGCTGGTTTGGATTTTTTGTTTTTTTTTCTCCGAGGTGAGAGTTTTGAAAAAAGGGCCTCTCTCAACTCTTGCCTTCTTCGCAGGCAGCCAGCTCCCCCTTTTCCTCCCTCTCCCTCTCCTCTCCTTACCTCCCGGGCGGCACCTCGACCACGGCGGCCACCGAGCTCGACAGCGGCATCTTCTTCATCTTGCGCAGCGCGTCCGTGGGGGGCGCTCCGCCCGGACGGCTGCCGCCGGGCGTCGTCGCGCCTGTCGGCGACGCGCCGTAGAGGCCCGCAGCGACCTCGGCGGCCTTGTCCCTCTCCTCGGCGAGGAGGCGGTCGAGGGGCCGCGGGATGGCGATCGCGAGGGTGGACATCGCTTCTTCTTCTTCTTTTATGTTTCTGTGGCGCGGAGAGCGCGTGGTATTTTTTTTTGGAGTGACGGGGGCGGTGCGTTTGAAAAAAGGAAAAAGGGGGGGGAGAGAGAGAAGACGGGCGGAACCTGTCGCGGGCTGTCCTTGGCTCGCCCCGCCCCCCCGCCAATGTTCGCCTAGTTTGAAGAGGGGCGACGACGGATTTCGTTCTTTACGAATCCTTCGAAACCAGAGCTCTCTCCCTCCTACTCCAATCCTGGGACCCAGAAGAAGGCACGGGGGTCACGCAGCTACATTAGGAAGGTTCGGAGAGAGCGTGATGACGCCGGGCGGGAGGGAGAAGAGACGCTCGGGCATAATCCAAGTCGCCGCGATTTTCGCTTCCCTTTTGCTCTTCCGCCCCAGTCCCTGCCCGCGTGAGCAATGGCGTGCCTTCTTTCAGCAAGACGCAAAAGCGCGCGCGCGCGCATGCTCCCCAAGCTCACTCCGATAGGCTTAACGTACCTGGATCTGAGGTCTTGTCTGCTCTTGCTCTTGCGGGGTGAGCGCCTTGGAGCGAGCGAGGACAGAGGCAGGAAAAAGAGGAAGCAATGCGAGGGAGGAAAAATATGGAGGAGAAAGAGGGATAGGAAAAAAAACAAAAAAACCCACCAAAAGAACACACAAGAAGAAGAGCGCGGATCAAAGGAGAGCAGGCTTCTTACACCAACAACCCCCACCACCGCTCCCTCTTTTTTTTCTCTCTGGGAAATTCAGGGGAAACAAAAACGTAAAAAAACACGGCAGAAAGGAGCTCTCTTCCTCTTCTCTTCCTTCACTTGGCCTTGGCGCCCGACCGCAGCGTCCTCGCGAGCTGCAGCTTGGTGAGCTTCCGCGCCCTCGACGCCTCCTTGGCCACCGGCGCCTCCTTCTCCGTCAGCGTCAGCTCGACGTGGCAGGGGGACGACATGTAGGGGCCGATGCGTCCGTGCGCGCGGTAAGTCCGGCGGCGCTGCTTAACGGCCTGGTTGACCTGGATGTGCGAGATGTAGAGCGAGTCGATGTCGAGCCCCTTGACCTCGGCGTTGGACTCGGCGTTGCGCAGCAGGCCGATGAGCAGCTCGACCGACTTGGCCGGCCAGCGGCCCTGGCCGTTGTTGGTCGACGACTCGTTCTTGGCCTGCGCCGTGCGGCCGATGCCGCCGCAGAAGCGGCGGAACGGGATCACGCGCTCCTTCCTGAGGACCGCCTCGAGGTAGGTCTTGGCCTTGGAGAGCTCCATCTGGCGGAGGGCGAAGGCGGCCTCGCGCGTGTTTTTGAAGTGGACGCGGAGGTCGCGGGCGTTTTTTGAAGGGGGAGGAGGGAGGGAGGGAGGGAGAGCGAGGGAGAGGGAGGGAGAGGGAGGGGTGAGCGTCTGGAGGGTCGTGTGTTGGGAGGTCTACAGAAGAGGCCGATCGCCGGCGGCTGCAAAGGCAAGGCAGCGCGCGCGATGAAAATCAATTTCCTCTGGCTTCTCCAGGTGCGGGTCTCCGAGCCTCTGATCCGCCCTTCCTGCCGATGATCGCAACAGCACGAGACCGGCGGCACGATTTGAGCTCCTGGAGCGGGCAGCAGAGGCGCCGTTGCCTTCACAGAGGCGGCGGCGATGAAGAAGACAAGTGTCGACTTTTTCCATCGCCTGGCGTCGATCCTCTCTCTCAGTTTCTTCGGAGCCTCTGGTCTCGTCCAGTGCCTCTCTGGTACCGCTTTCCGAGTGCCCACAGGAGAGCTCGCGCGAAGGAGGCACCCGTCCAAGAGAGCCAGAGTCGACGCGGAGGGCCGGGGCGGAAAAGCCAAGTCGGCGAACGAACGCAATTGTCGCCGCCGCCGATCTCAGCCTCCCTTGACGCTTGCTCTTCCTCTTGGGCTCTCTCTCAGCTTCCTCTTCCACTTCCTCTCTCTCTCTCTCTCTCTCTCTCTCTCTCTCTCTCTCTCTCTCTCTCTCTCTCTCTCTCTAGAGATCCGGATCACCCGCGACAGCGAGCGCGATGTCCTCGATCGAATGGAACGAAACCAGGGCGAAAAAGGAGCCACAGCTCAGGTGAGACGAAGCTCGAAGAAAAAGTCCAGCTGCGACCTGCGATCGCCCCCGCGCCGCCGGCTGCTCTCAATCAGAGAGCGAAGCGAGCAAGAGCTGCTTCTTCCCTTTTTCTTTTCTTCGTACCTGCCGCGAGCCTTGCAGCTCTTGGACCCGTTGATAGGGTCCCGGGCGTACTTCACCATGGTGAGAGAACGACGAAAAGAAAGCACGAAAGGAACGTTTCTTTGAAAGGAGTTGTGAGAAGAGGAGAGAGAGCCGCCGCCGCCTTTTTCTTCTTTTTCTTTTTTCCCTTTTTCGAGAGAGCATCTTCCCACACACACAAAAAAACTCGGCAAGCAGTTCGTCCGACGACGCTCTCTCGCTCCTTCTTCTTTCTATGATGTTTGACGGTTCGGCTCCTCCCGCGACGTTTGTCCCGCAGAGGACCGTGGGGCATGTGTGAGTGTTGTTGCTTCGCGCGCCAAGCCCCGACTGTCTCTGCGAGCTTCTCAACAAAAAAGAGAGAGCAGAAAAAACACGAAGGGGCATTTGACTCACGACACGCCATCTCCGTCTCCTTCTTCATCCCCCCCCCCTTGTCAACCAAACAGCCTCTGCTGCCTCTGCGGCGCGTCCATCCTCCCCAACCCGTCCAACATGTGCGTGACCTGCATCAGATCGCAGGTCGACATCACCGAGGGGCTTTCCAAGTCGGTGAGTGTTGATTTTTTCGAGTTTTTTTAAAAGTTCAATCGACGACGAGAAAAAAACTAGCCGCCGCCGCTTCTCCTCCTCCTCCTCGCTCCTCCTCCAACTCCACAAAACCAACCAAAAACCAAACGAAAACCCTCAGCTCTCGCTCCTCTGGTGCGCAGCCTGCGAGCGCTACCTCCAGCCCCCGAAGCACTGGGCCCGAGCCAACCCCGAGTCGAAGGAGCTCCTCACGCTCTGCCTCCGCCGCATCAAGGGCATCGGCAAGGGGTCGGCGTCGACGAGCGGCAGCCACGGCGGCGTGCGCCTCGTCGACGCGGGCTTCATCTGGACCGAGCCGCACTCGCGGCGGATCAAGGTCAAGCTCACGGTACAGGCCGAGGTGCTCGGGGGGGCGACCCTGCAGCAGGCGTGCGTCGTCGACTTCACCGTCGAGCCGCACCAGTGCATCGACTGCACGAGGGCTGCCACCAACGCCGCGAGCTGGATCGCCTGCGCGCAGGTCCGGCAGCACGTGGGCCACAAGCGCACTTTCTTCTTCCTGGAGCAGGCCGTCCTGCGCGCGCGGGCGGACGCGAGCGCGACGGGCGTCAGGGCCGCGCACGGCGGGCTCGACTTCTACTTCGCGTCGAGGGCGCAGTGCTCCAAGTTCGTCGACTTCGTGCAGTCGGCCGTGCCGGCCAGGCACCGCTCGGACAAGCAGCTGGTCTCCCACAACACGCACACGAGCACGTACAACTACAAGTACACGTTCTCGGTCGAGATCGCGCCGATCTGCAGGGTGAGAACGAGGCGAGGAGAGGCGAGGGAGGAGGAGGAGGACGAGGACGAGGAGTTTTTCTCCCCCTTCGGGGGTTTCCCCCTCTCTTCTGACATCGCCGTTTTCGTTCTCATCTCACCCTCTCTCTCTCTCCCTTGTCTCTCCTCTCCCTCCCTCTCGCCTCCGGAACTCCACGACCTCCAACAGGACGACCTCCTCTGCCTCCCCGCCAAGCTCTGCAACGCCCTCGGCGGCCTCGGCCCGCTCGTCCTCGTCTCCCGGGTCTCTGCGCTGCTGACGCTCACCGACCCGTCGACGCTGCGCGAGGCGCACCTCAACGCGGACCAGTACTGGCGCGGGGCCACTCCCCTGAGGGCGCTGATGGGATCGAGGCAGCTCGTCGAGTACGTCGTGCTCGACGTCGAGCCCGTCAACGTGCTGCCCGCCGCGGAGCTGCGCGAGGCGGCGGCGGCGGGCGGGATGTCGGCGGCGACGCTGACGATGGGGGGGCAGAGTTATGCGGCCTCCGAGGCCGGGGCCAACACCAAGAGGTACGCGCTCGCGGACGTGACCGTGGCGCGCAGGTCGGACTTTGGGCAGAACGACAGGGTGACGACAGTGCGGTCGCACCTCGGGGCGCTGCTGAAGCCGGGCGACACCGCGCTGGGGTACGACCTGGCGGCCGCGGCGCCGTCGGACGAGGCCCTGGACGCCGCGGTGGAGTCGGGCCGCCTGTCGATCCCGGACGCGCTGCTCGTGCGCAAGTCGCACGACGCGGCGAGGGCGAGGAGGCGCGCGAGGGGGGAGCGCAGGCCGTGGGTGCTCAAGCGGCTCGACGTCAACGGCGGCGAGGGGGGCGAGGAGGCGGCGGCGGCGGCCGCCGCCGCCGAGGCGGCGTCTTCTTCCTCGTCGCGGCGCAGGGCCGCCGCCAACGCCGGAGGGGCCGGGAGCAACGCCGCCGCCGACGACGCCGCCGACTACGAGCGCTTCATGGAGGAGCTCGAGGAGGACCCCGACCTCCGAGCGAGGGTCGCCCTTTACAAGGCACCGGATGTCGCTGACGCCGCCGCCGCTGCGCCTCCTCCTCCTTCTTCCGCCGCTGGCGCCGCCGCCGGAGCAGCAGCGGCTGACGAGCGCATGGAGGGAAGCGATGAGGAGGAGGAGGACGACGACGTACCGCAGGTCCCGCTCGAGGAGCTCCTGGACGACATGGAGGCGCTGGGCATCAGGGACGAGCAGCAGGAGCAGCAAGGCGGCGGAGGAGAGGGGAAAGGCGACGGCGAGTGATTGTTTTTTTTTTCTTCCCGCCGCCTCTGTTTCTTTCTTTTCTTCGCGCCCCTCTTGTCATTCTAAAAACAACAACCAATAATGAAACGCAAAATGTTCTCTTCTCTCTTTTTGGGATACCCGGTGAGGATGGCAAATACAAAAGCAGAAAAGACGAAAACGAAAGAAAATCTTCTCTCTCTCTCTCTCTCTCCACTTCCTCCGCCACTTTTTCTCTGCAAAAAAAGAAAAAACTCAAAAAATACTCTCAAGCCGCCTTCGCCGCCGCGGCCTTCTTGTTCTGCGACCTCTTCACCTGCGAGTACAGGAACACTCCGCCCAGGGCGATCGCCGTCCCGGCCAGGGACCTCGGGCCCATCGGGTTGCGGAACACCACCACGGACGCAACGATCACGATGACGCGCTTGACGCAGTTGCCGATCGAGTGCGTGACGGGGCTGACCCTCGCGAGGATCATGTACGATACCTGCTGGTAGGCGTGGAAGCACGCGGCCGCCGCCAGGGCCTGCTGGATGACGAGCGTGGGGTTGGCGACGCCCGCCGCGGTGAGAGCAGAGGGCGTGAGCCTCACGCCTTCCTTGACGAGGGTGACGGGCGCGAGGAGGAAGAAAGAGAGGATGGTGATGACGGAGAAGAGGTTGATGTTGTCCTGTTGTTTGTTTTTGTTTTGATGTTTGGAAAAAAGAGGGAAGGGATTGGTTGGTTGGTTGGTTGGGGGGGGGGAGGTCAAGAACGAGAGCGAGAGCGGGGGGGGTGGGGGTGGGGGTGAGCAAAAGAAGAGTGTTCTGAAAAATGGGGAGACTATAGAAAGCTTCTTCGCTTGCTTCGCTTCGCTCGCTTCGCTCGAAGGAAAGACAACATAAACCTTCTTCGCTCCGCTATCGCTTCGCTCGAAGAAAAGACAATAGAAACCTTCTTCGCTCCGCTGTCGCTTCTCTCGGAGGGAAACCTTAAAAAAAAAACCCAAAAAACGAACTCACCAGCGCCCCCTTGGCCTGGCCCATGAATTTCTTCGAGAAGACGTTCCTCGACTGGAACGTCACGTTGGACCCCATCGCCGCCAAAAACCCAAACCAATTGAACGTCGCCTCGCTCGCGGACGCCAGCGCGACGCCTCCCACGATCGGCAGCAGCGACCCCACGACGGCGAGCGTGGGGGCCTCGCCCAGGAACAGGGCCGAGAGGAGCACCGAGAAGAAGGGCTCCATGGCCTTGATGGTGTGCGTGAACGAGACCGCGACGGCCCCCAGGGACACGTTGGTGAGCAGGTTGCCCAGCGTGTGCACCGCGGCCAGCGGGAGCACGGCTTTGATCAGCGCCTTGTCCACTTTCGGAGCCGGGTGCAGCTTGAAGAGCCACATCAGGCTCGCGAGCGCGCTGCCGACGGCAAACTGCAGCGTCGTGCACGAGAGCGAGTAGGGGAAGACCTGGAGGACCTGCTTGTTGAAGATGTTGAACCAGATGTTGAACGCGTACCAGGCCGCGAAGAGCGCGCCGAGCAGGGCCGTCTTTGCAAAGTCGGGGGAGGAAGGGGAGGAGGAGGCGTCTGGTGATAGTTTTTGTTTGGTCGAGGTTGAGAGAGGTTTGAGGGTGAGTTTTTTTCCTTTTTCCCTTTTTTCCCTTCTAGCCAAGAACTGGACAATCTCATCTCGTTCCCCACCCCCGCGCGGGGACAATCGAGCCGTTTCAATCGTGCCCCTCGGACACACGAGACAAGAAAACATTCGAGACGCACCAGCTGCGGCGGCGGAGCACGCAACGCTGCGCTCCTGGCGGCGCGGCGAGGCGGCGACGACGGGACGGATGTCGGGGTTGATGGTCGTCGACTTCGGCAAGGCACCGTTTCCGATCGAGGAAAAGGATCGGGCGACCGGGGCGGCGTTGGCCCTGGGAGCAGCGGCCCTCTCGCTGCCGCTGCTGCGTGCAACGCCTCGCACGCACGCCGAGCGCGTGCTAGCACGCGCAGAGGCGATCATAGTCGGGAACGAAGAAAGCAAAGAAAAGAAAGAAGAGACGAGGGAAAAAGGTTTTCGCTTTCTTCTTCGAGATAGAGTGAGAGAGGGACTTTAGTCACTATGTTTTTTTCTTCTTCTTTCTTTCTTTCTTTCTTTCTTTCTTTCTTCTCCTCTTCTCGTTCGCTCCACCTCCTTCGAAAAAAAAAAGGGACAGCGCGCGGAGAGAGAGAAAGAGAGAGGGGCAATTGATCTGTCCATTTTTGCAGGGTGTTATTGATCGGTCGGTCGTGGGGGTACTGATTTTTCTTCTTCTTCTTCTCTCTTTCTCTTGTTCAAACGAAAAAAAAACCTCGGAAACTCGGAAAAACTCAATCATAGGAAAAAAAACTCTATCTCAAAACTCTTTTCAACGCGTCGGCATCTCGTTCCACTTGGCCGCGTCCTTCTTCTTCCCCTTGGAGGCCTTTTTGGCCCGCTCCTTGGCCTCGCGAAGGGCCTTCTGCGACGCGGACTCCTTGTTGGGGCCGCCCCCGCCGGCGGCCGAGGAGGAGGAGGAGCGCTTCCTCGCCAGGAGCTTCCGCGCCTCGGCGGGGTCGAGGACGGCGGCGGGCGCCTCGCCCGAGGAAGAGGGCTCTTCGGCCGCGGACTCTGCCTCTTGCGTCGACGAGGAAGAGCCGGCGGCAGCCGCTGCGGCGGCGGCCCGCTCCTTCTTCCTCCTCCTCCGGGCCGCGGCCTCGGAGTCTGCCGCCGTCGCCGCCGCCGACGCCGCCCCTGTTGTTGTTCCTGCCGCCGCTGCTCCTCCGGCCTCTCCTCCTCCTCCCTCCTTCTCCTCGATCCCGAGTTCCGAGAGCACCGCGTCCAGCTCCTCGAGCTCCTTCTTCTTGCGCTCCTTCTTCGAGAGCTGTCTCTGCAGCAGCAGCTGCTGCTGCTTCTCTGCGGAGGCCGGGGCGGAAGAGGCGCCGCCGTCCCTGCTTGCAGACGACGAGGCCGGCGGCGGCGTCTTCGGAGGGAGCTCGCTCTCGTTGTCGTCGCCGTCGCTGCCCTCTTCTTCCTCTTCCTCGTCATCAGAAAGGCGCGCGACCTCGATGCCGAGCTCGGCCTCGACCGCGGCCTTGCGGGCGGCGAGCTGGGGTTTATTTTTGTGGGAGAGGAGAGGGAAGAAAGAGTGAGATAAGGCGAGTTTTCGTTTTCCTCCCCGTGCATGAAAAAGCAAGCCGCCGCAGCGAGCGAAAACGAAAAAGCGGAAAAAGACTCGAAAAACGTTCTCTTACGTCTTGCTCCGCCGCCGCGGCTGCCTCGGCGTTTTTCTCCCTCTCCATCTCCTCGAGGGCGTTCATGGTCCTGTGTTCGAGCTTGATTTTCTGTTTTGGGTTGGAAGGCGAAAGAAGGGTAACGGACGGAGAAGAAAAAAAGGTGAGAGAGTTTCGATGGTCTCGTTTTTTGTTTTTTCCGTCGCTCGACGACGACGCTGGCCAATGGCCGACGATTGACTTGCCCTGCCTCGTGGGCGAGGAAGCCTCTTGTTCCTCCACCTCTTAGAGCCCTCTTTCTCACCTGGCGCAGCTGCTCCTCCTCGTCATCCGTGTCGGCCCAATTGCCGGACATGAGCGCGGCAGCTGCGGCTTCCGGGATGATGCTCCCGTTCGCCTCGCCGTCGCCGCCGCTCGCCGCCTTGCCTGCTCCTCCGTTTTCAAAGATGGCCCGCCCCAGAGCGGCCACCTCCTCAGCCTCCCTGGTGAGCCTGGCTTCTTTTTCTTCCTCTCTCTCGTCGGCGGGAGGGAGGCCGTTGTTCCCCTTGTTGAGGAGCTGCTGCGCGGGCGAGGGGGCGCGGCGAGGGGCCAGGGCCTGGAACGCGTTGGCCGAGGCGGTCGTCATCGAAATTGTTTTGTTTTTTGTTTTTTTGCTTTCTTTATTTGCTTTCTAGATCCAGCGACTAGAGAGAGAGAGCGGCTGGGACCTCGAGCGAACGCGAGTGAGCCAGCTAGCTACGAATGGGGGGTGGCCTGGGGGGTGGCGGTGGGCGGAGGGATGGCAGAAGGAAAACCAGGACAGAGGCAGAGAGAGCAGGAAAAAAAACACCGAGTGAGTGGGCCGAGGCTAAGACTTCGAGTTTTTTTTCTCTTTTTCATCTCGACCGCTCTTTCGCTCTCTCTTTCCCCCCCCCCTCGTTTATTACCCCCCGCCTTCCCTTCCTCCTCCTCACGCCCCTCCCGCCGCCTTCCTCTTGCGCGAGATCCCGGCGACGCGGAACTTGGAGGCGGCGCTCGAGATCATGTTCATGGCCCAGCCCGCGTTCTCCTTCTCGTCGTTCTCCTCCTCCTTGTCGCCGGCGGCCTTGGTCTCCTCTTCTCCTTCTTCCATCCCGTCCGCGCCCTCGTAGGAGCCCTCGTACGAGTTCTCCTTGTCGCCTTCGCCGCCGTCGTCGTCTTCGAGGCCCTCCGAGGCCGCGGCGGGGTTGGACGAGAGCTGCTGCTGCAGCGGCAGCCGGCGGCGAGAGGAGAGCTTCTGCTGCAGCAGCGGCCACGGGCGAACAACCGCCGCCTTTGTCGTCTCCTTCTCTTCTTTCTCCTTCTCTTCCGCCTCCTTCTGCTGCTGCGCCTTCATCGTCGCGGCGAGGCTGTAGGCCGAGAGGACGATGCCGGAGCCCACTGGGGCGTCGGCGAGCGAGTCCAGGGCCTTGTTCTTGGCTTCGATAGTGAGCATTTTTTTGGGTTTTGTTTTTTGGATTTCAAGTTGTGGAGCGTGCGATTTTTCTCTCTCTTTTTCTCTCTCTTACAAACTCGTTCCTCCTCCCTCCCCCCCCGCCCCGCCTCGGCCCTCCTGCTGCCCCTGCGCCCGATGCCGAATCCTCCCCCAGGCGTCCTCGCCCCTGACCACGAGCCCCCTCCTGCTCGCGTCCGCCAGCAGCGCCGCCCACGCGCCGCTCCCCCTCCGCAGCGCCTCGCCGCTTCCCAGGACCCAGAGCGCCCGCCTCGCGCGCGTGACGGCGACGTTGAGCCTGCGCAGGTCGTCGACGAAGCCCAGGGTCGAGGAGGAGAGGGAGACGGAGAGAGAGGCGACGGCCGCGACGGCGGCGTCGCTCCCGTCGCCGTCGCCTCCGCCGTCGTGGCGGTAGTCCCTCCCGCCGCCGCCGCGCGACCGCACGCACGACACGATCGCGACGTCGACCTCCTTCCCCTGGAACCCGTCGACCGTCTCCACCGCCGTGCACCACCCTCGGCCGCCTCTCCCGCCGCCGGCGCGCTCGAGCTCCTGGCGGAGCGCGGCGGCCTGGGCGCGGTACGGGGTGATGACGCCGACGGAAGGGAAGGGCGCGCCGAGCCGCGAGCACTCGC